>Ga0160436_1000164_pt1 | contig 33600 bp, 25 predicted proteins | sample HID1973M_E0MG_FD_108264 | JGI IMG/M metagenome (GOLD analysis project Ga0160436, IMG submission 108264) | Enriched mosquito-associated microbial communities from UW Madison campus, WI, USA - HID1973M_E0 MG | ecosystem: Host-associated > Arthropoda: Insects > Digestive system > Unclassified ...
CCGGCACACAGTAGGAGGCAATCCCATGTTCGAAGGGCAATCGCAGACCGAAATCGATGCGCTGATGAAGGCCGATCCGGAGTTCAAGCAGCTGTACCAGCGACATAAGCTGCTCGACAAGAAGTGCATGGATGCCGAGCTCGGGGTGTTGCCGATTGACGACATGACGTTAGGCCAGATGAAGCGCGAAAAGCTGCACGCCAAGGAAAAGCTCACCCGGCTGTACGATCGCCTGACGCACTGATTCCTCCCTCACAACCGGACAGTTCACCGTCGCGGACGGTGGCGGCCTCCTCGTCGGCCTGCCACCGTCCGCGTCGCCTTTTCAGGGCCCCGGGTTGCGGCTCCAATCTGAACGACCGGACGCGCATTCGCGAGCGCTTGCCCCGATAATGCGGGGTCAGGCCCGCGGGGCATTCCGATTGGCAATGATGGCAATCCATTCTTCCGTACTGGAATTGATCGGGCACACCCCGATCGTCAAGGCGCAACGGCTCGATGCCGGCGTCTGCGAGCTGTACCTGAAACTGGAAAACGCCAATCCTGGCGGTTCCATCAAGGACCGCATCGGCCTGTCGATGATCGAGGCGGCCGAACGGCGCGGCGATCTCAAGCCGGGCGCGACCCTGGTGGAGGGCACCGCCGGCAACACCGGCCTGGGCCTGGCCCTGGTCGCCCAGCAGAAGGGCTACCGGCTGATCCTGGTGGTGCCCGACAAGATGAGCCGCGAGAAGATCTTCAACCTCAAGGCGATGGGTGCCGAGGTCGTGCTGACCCGCTCCGACGTGGCCAAGGGCCATCCGGAGTACTACCAGGACCTGGCCGCGCGGATCGCCTCGGAGACGCCCGGGGCCTATTTCATCAACCAGTTCGGCAACCCGGACAACCCGGCGGCCCATGAGTTCGGCACCGGACCGGAGATCCTGGCGCAGATGGACGGCCCGCTGGACGCGATCGTGTTCGGCTGCGGCAGCTCGGGCACCATGACCGGCCTGTCGCGCGCCTTCGCCAAGGACTCGCCGCAGACCGAGCTGGTGCTGGCCGACCCGGTCGGGTCGATCCTGGCCGAATACATCAACGACGGCCGGCTCAACGACAAGTCGGGTTCCTGGCTGGTGGAGGGCATCGGCGAGGACTTCCTGCCGTCGATCTCGGACTTCAACCGGGTCAAGAAGGCCTATGCGATCAGCGACGCGGAGAGCTTCCACACCGCGCGCGAACTGCTTGCCAAGGAAGGCATCCTCGGCGGCTCGTCGACCGGCACCTTGCTGGCCGCTGCGCTGAAATATTGCCGCGAACAGACCACGCCGAAGAAGGTATTGGTGCTGGTGCCGGACACCGGCAACAAGTACCTGTCGAAGATGTACAACGACTACTGGATGCTGGACAACGGCTTCCTGGAGCGTCCCCAGTACGGCGACTTGCGGGATCTGATCCTGCGCCCGTACCAGGCGCGCGACACGGTCGTGGTCGGTCCGCGCGACCTGCTCACGACGGCCTACCAGCGCATGAAGCTGTACGACGTCTCCCAGCTGCCGGTGATCGACGAGGGCGAACTGGTCGGCATCGTCGACGAAAGCGACGTGCTGCTGCATGTCTACGGCGACGAGCTGCGCTTCCGCGACCCGGTGGCGACGGCCATGGTCAGCAAGCTGGATCGCCTGGACGTCAAGTCGCCGATCGAGGCGCTGCTGCCGGTGTTCGACCGCGGCCAGGTCGCCATCATCATGGATGGCAAGGAATTTCTGGGCCTGATCACCCGCATCGACCTGTTGAACTACCTGCGGCGTCGTGTGCAGTAATGTGATGTCCGTCTAGTTTTGTCTGGCGGGCGGGTCACGCCCCATTGTTAGAATCCCGTTCCTCTATGGAAGTAGCCATGTCGGACCGCAACAACCGCAGCCAGGACGGCCGCTCACTCTCGCTTTCCACCTTGGCGATTCACGGCGGCCAAGCGCCCGACCCCAGCACGGGGGCGGTGATGCCACCGATCTATGCGACGTCGACCTACGCGCAGTCCAGCCCCGGCGAGCACCAGGGCTTCGAGTACTCGCGCACGCACAACCCGACCCGGTTCGCCTACGAGCGCTGCATCGCCGCGCTGGAAAAGGGCAGCCGAGGATTCGCGTTCGCCTCCGGCATGGCGGCCACCTCCACGGTGATCGAGCTGCTGGACAGCGGCAACCACGTGGTGGCGATGGATGACCTGTATGGCGGCAGCTTCCGGCTGTTCGAGCGCGTGCGCCGGCGCAGCGCCGGCCTGGATTTCAGCTTTGTCGACCTGACCGACCTGGCGGCCTTCGAGGCGGCCATCACCCCGGCCACCAAAATGGTCTGGATCGAGACGCCGACCAACCCGATGCTGAAGATCGTCGACATCGCCGCGGTCGCGGCGATCGCGCGCAAGCGCGGGCTGATCGTCGTGGTCGACAACACCTTCGCCTCGCCCATGCTGCAGCGCCCGCTGGAACTGGGCGCGGACATCGTCGTGCACTCGGCGACCAAGTACCTCAATGGCCATTCGGACATGGTCGGCGGCATCGCCGTGGTCGGGGACAACGCAGCGTTGGCCGACAAGCTGGCGTTCCTGCAGAACTCGGTCGGTGGCGTGCAGGGCCCGTTCGACAGCTTCCTCGCCTTGCGCGGGCTGAAGACCTTGCCGTTGCGCATGCGCGCGCATTGCGAGAACGCATTGGCGCTGGCGCAATGGCTGGAGGGACATCCGGCGATCGAGAAGGTCATCTATCCGGGATTGGAATCGCATCCGCAGCACGACTTGGCGAAGCGGCAGATGCAGGGTTTCGGCGGCATCGTGTCGATCGTGTTGAAGGGTGGGTTCGACGCGGCGCGCGCGCTGTGCGAACGGACCGAGTTGTTCACGCTGGCTGAGTCGCTGGGTGGCGTGGAGAGTTTGGTGAATCACCCCGCGGTCATGACGCATGCGTCCATTCCGGTCGAGCGCCGCGCGCAACTGGGCATCAGCGATGCGCTGGTGCGGTTGAGCGTGGGAGTGGAGGATGTTGGGGATTTGCGGGCGGATTTGGAGCGGGCGCTGTTGGGGGAGCGATGAGCAGCATCGACGGCCGCGGCCCGTTCCAGGATCTGATCGCTAACAAGGCTTTGGTCATCCGGCTGGTCCGGCGTGACATCAAGGGGCGTTACCAGGGCTCGGTATTCGGGACGCTGTGGTCGTTCGCCACACCACTGATGCTGCTGTTGGCTTACTGGTTCGTGCTAGGCACGGTTCTGCAAGCGCGTTTTGGCAACGCGCCGCAAGCTGCCTATCCCGTGGTGCTATTCGCAGGCCTCATCATCCATCTGTTCAGCGCTGAGGTCATCGGGCGGGCACCAGGGCTGATCATTGAGCACGCGACGTACGTCAAGAAGGTGTTGTTCCCGCTGACGGTGTTGCCTTGGATGACCTTGGCGACCGCGGCTTTCCATTTCCTGGTGAACCTCTCGATCCTGCTGGTTGGCCAGTGGCTCATCCTTGGATCAGTGCCGGCGACCTGGCCGTTGGTTGTAGTGGTGATGCTGCCGCTGGTTCCCCTATTGCTTGGCCTAAGTTGGCTGCTCTCCGCCTTCTCGGTCTTCCTGCGCGACTTGCAGCAGGTGGTGCCGCTTGTGCTGACCATGATGATGTTCCTCAGCCCCATCTTCTTTCCTATGGAGCTGGTGCCGGACAAATATAAGCCTTTCATGTATTTGAACCCAACCACGACTATCGTTTTGCAGGCTCGCAGGGTCATGCTTGAGGGGGTGCTGCCGGACGTACAAGCGCTTTGCCTATATCTGTTCGTTGCCATCCTGATGATGGCCGTTGGCTACTGGGCCTTCCATCGGACGCGCAAGGGGTTCGCAGATGTCCTCTAACGCACTCGCGGTACAGGTGGCGGCGGTCAGCAAGAGCTTCTTGCTGTACGACAAGCCTTCGCATCGCCTGTGGCAGATGCTGTTCCGCGGTAGGCGCACGTTCTACCGCGAACACAGGGTGTTGAAAGACATCAGTTTCGAAGTGCCTCGCGGGCAAACCCTGGGGCTGGTCGGACGCAACGGTGCCGGCAAGTCCACCTTGTTGAGCATGTTGTGCGGCACCCTCACCCCCACCGCTGGCCAAATTACGGCCGAGGGCAGGGTGGCCGCGTTGCTGGAGTTGGGCGCAGGTTTTAATCCCGAGCTGAGCGGTCGAGAGAACATCGATCTTTGCGCACAGATCTATGGGCTATCTGAGCGCGAGATCGAACTTCGTCGCGATGAAATTATCGCGTTTGCCGACATCGGCGAATACATCGACAGGCCGGTCAAAACCTATTCCAGCGGTATGTTTACCCGACTGGGATTTTCGGTAGTAGCTCATGTCGACGCCGACATTCTGGTGGTGGACGAGGCGCTGGCGGTAGGCGACGCCTACTTCGTGCAGAAGTGCATGAGATTCCTCCACGGATTCAGGCAGGGCGGGGGGACGCTGATTTTCGTTAGCCATGACATGGGCTCGGTTACCGCGTTGTGCGACCGGGTCATCTGGTTGCAGGATGGTCGCATCGCCATGGACGACTCGCCGAAGACCGTGGCGCAGTCTTACCTGGCCGCGTTGTACGGATCATCGCATCGAAGTGAGGTTGCTCCTGAAATAAGCCGAGGACCAGGCGACGCGACAGCGCCGGTGGAGGAAGTGGATGGTCGCCTAGCTTGGTTGAACGCCTCTACGTTGCGCAATGACATCCAGGTCTTCCCGTTCAGTAGGAGCCATGATTTCGGCGCGGGCGGCGCTCGCTTCGAGGGCGGCGGACTGTTCAACCGGTTGGGGAAGCGCCTGAGCTGGGTGGTGGGCGGCGAGCGCGTGACTCTGCGATTGCGGCTCGCCGTCCAGGCGCCGGTGCGGACCTTGCTCGTGGGCTTTGTGCTCAAGGACAAGCAGGGGCAACCGCTATTTGGTGACAACACGTATTTGACCTATCGGGATGCTCCGGTTTCTGCCACCCCTGGTGAAGTTTTCGAGGTGGCATTCGAGTTCCGTATGCCGGTATTGCCCATGGGCGACTATGCGGTGAGTGTCGCGGTAAGTGACGGTACTCAAGAGGATCACGTCATGCACCAATGGATCCACGATGCGCTGATCTTGAGCAGTCGGGCAAGCAGCATCTCGACGGGTCTGATCGGTATCCCGATGCTGGCGATCAGTTGTGAACGTGTGGAGAGTCATGAATCGGCTTAATAACTTTGATGCGGTTCGCATAATCGCCGCATTGGCGGTCATATTCGGCCATGCGCATCCCTTGTCTGCGCAGCCTGACGCCACGATGCTTGGTAACGCAGTCCAGGGTGTCGCGGTGAAAATTTTCTTCGTCGTGAGCGGATTCCTTGTCGCCAAGAGCTGGTTCTCGGATCCGCATCCTGGGCGCTTCCTGTTGCGCCGCGGTTTACGCTTGTTCCCTGCACTATTGATGCTACTGGTGCTTACCGTGTTGGTACTCGGCCCGGTTTTCACTACGTTGCCGCTGCAACAGTATTTTGCTGATCCCGGCACGCGGTTCTACTTCAGCCACAATTTGATGCTCTATCCGATCTACGCGTTGCCGGGGGTGTTTGCAGACAACACCTACCCGCACGCCGTTAACGGTTCGCTGTGGAGTTTGCCAGTCGAAGTATTGATGTACCTGATCCTGCCAGTGGTAGCGGGAATCGCGATGCTCGCCCGCAGTCGAGGGGTGTTTGTCGCACTCGTATTGCTCGGTATGGGCTGGAGTTTGTACTACCTGGCGAATTCATCGATGGACGTGGTCCGTTGGGGAACCGGCCTGCGTTCCGCGCTGGATGTCGGCCCTTACTTTTTCATCGGAGCGCTTTACGCCACCCTCCGCCTCGAGCGGATATTGGATCTGGGCATCGCAGTGGTGCTCATTGGTTTCGCGGCGCTCTTCCAGCCGTCGAACTACTGGTTGCAACAAGTGCTCCTGATGACCGTGCTGCCGTATGCGGTACTGGCCTTTTCCACCACCGCAACGCCTTTCGTGTGTCGGGCCGGTCGTTTCGGCGATCCTTCGTACGGCATCTATCTGTACGGCTTCCCGGTGCAGCAGATGCTTTTCCATGTGGGAGGCGAGGCCATGGGACCTCTGGAAAACACCGCCTGGGCGGTGCCAATCGTCATTGCGCTCGCTTACCTCTCGTGGTACGTGGTCGAGAAGCGCGCGCTCTCCTTCAAGCCAAGCAAGCGGCCGAGTAAAGAACCCAATATCTCCAGAGAACACGTCAACCCATGAAAGATTGCATTCTAATCACCGGCGGAGCGGGCTTCATCGGTAGCGCACTCTCGCATCTGCTAGCCGCCCGCGACGCGCGTCCGATCGTGGCAGTGGATAATCTCCACCCGCAGGTCCACCATTTCGGAAAGCGACCGCCCGAACTGCATAAAGCCGTCAGGCTACACGTGGCAGATGTCTGCGAAAAGCAGACTTGGGACGACGTACTGGCCGAATGGCGACCCAGCGTCGTCGTCCACCTTGCCGCCGAAACTGGTACCGGTCAGTCACTCAGCGAGGCCTCCCGCCACACGCACGTCAACGTGACCGGTACCGCGCGGATGTTGGATGCATTCTCGGGCGTCGGCCATGTTCCCCGGCGTCTGGTCTTGACCAGCAGCCGAGCGATCTACGGTGAAGGTGTTTGGGAGACGGAGCAAGGGCAGTTAATACAGCCGGGCCAGCGATCCAAGGCCATGCTCGACGCAGGACAGTGGGATTTTCCCGGAGCGCATGCGCTGCCGTTCTCCTCCGGCCGTACGCCGCCCAACCCCACCAGCGTATACGGAGCGACCAAGCTTGCGCAGGAGCATATCATCAGGTCCTGGGGGCTCAGCTTCGGTTCCGAGGTGGCGATCCTGCGTCTGCAGAACGTGTATGGTGCAGGCCAGTCGCTCGACAATCCCTATACTGGCATAGTTTCGCTGTTCTCCCGGCTGGCCAAAGCCGGCCAGAGCATTCCCTTGTATGAAGACGGCCTGATGCATCGCGATTTTGTCTATATCACCGATGTGGCCCGCGCGGTGGAGGCAGCCATCTACGAGTCGACTGCCGATGGCGAAATAGTCGATATCGGCCTGGGTCAGCCCAAGACGATCGCAGACATTGCGCGTGTTATCGCTGATCACTACAGTGCGCCGGCCCCGCACGTGTGTGGAAAGTACCGCAACGGTGACGTGCGCCATGCCGCCTGCGACATCAGCCAGGCGACAATGCTGGGCTGGAAGCCGGAGGTATCCATGGAGCGTGGTGTCGCGCAATTGTGCGAATGGATCGATGCCCGCATGGCGCTGGAGGGCACGGCATGAGCGCTGCGAGCGAGCCCCGTTTGGGCAAGTTGCGTGTGCAATCGGTGCTTTACGGCAATGAACCTCATCGTATCGCGCAGGCCATCGAACATCTTGAGCGCGCCGCCCGGCTGGTGCAGCGTACCGGCCTCTTTGAGGTCGTCGAACTAGTCTACGGCGACTGTTCGCCTGCCGATACGCTGCGCGACGCAGTGCTAGGACACAACGCGGCGGGTTCGGCCCTTGCGAAGGTAGAGTACGTCTTTTTCGACGAGAACCTCGGGTCAGCCCTCGGCCATAACCGACTTCTCGAAACGGGTGACTCGGAGTTCGTGTTGATCATGAACCCGGACATCATGATGGCGCCTAATGCCCTCATCGAGCTGGCTCGAGCGTCGGCCGATCCCAAGGTCGCGATCACCGAAGCGAAGCAGCTCCCTATCGAGCATCCCAAGGCATATCAACTGGCGACCGGCGAAACCTCCTGGGCCGCGACAGCGTGCACGTTGATTCGCCGATCGGTGCTGGTCGAGTTGAAAGGGTTCGATTACAAGACGTTCTTCCTGTATTGCGACGACGTCGACTTCTCCTGGCGGGCGCGGTTGCAGGGCTACAAGGTGATCTATTGCCCAACGGCAGCTGCCTTTCACGACAAGCGTCTGGGCGCCAAAGGCGTGTGGACCGTCGGCTGGGCCGAGAAATACTACTCAGCGGAGGCGGCGCTGTTGTTGGCTTACAAGTACAGCCGCGAGGACTTGGTGGAGGAGATCAGCACTCACTTCGAGGCCAGCGACGACGACGTGTGGATGAAGGCGCTCAATGAGTTCAGGCGCCGCAAAGCCAGCGGAGAGCTGCCGCAGCAGTTGGATCGGAATCGCAAGGTCGCGGTTTTCACCCACGGCGTTTACGCCCAGCACCGGTTCACGATGTGATGAGCAACTACGACAATGGCTTCGCCGACGACAATGTATACGGTCATATCGCGGGGTTGGTGGCGAGTTTCACGCCCAAATCCGGCGAGTACTTCCTCGATTTCGGCTGTGGTTTCGGCCGCATGGCCGAAACGCTGCGAGACCGACACGGTTTGCACTACGTCGGCTGTGACATTAATGAGCCGGGTTTGGCTTCACTAAGCGAACGTGGCTTTCAGACGGGCTACCTGGACCTGTCCGACACCGCCGCTGCATTGGCTTTGGTCAAAGAAATAGTGCCCGCATCAGCGACGGTATGCGGCATCTGTGCCATCGACACTCTGGAGCACCTGGCAGAACCGTTAGTCGCGCTGCAATTTTTTGCCGAGCTTTCGCGACTCTATGGGGCGCCGTTGTTCATCTCGGTCCCGAACGTCGGCCATCGCGATATCAGTGCCAGGCTTGCTATCGGCAAGTTCGAGTACACCGAGGCAGGGTTGCTCGACCACACACATCTGCAGTATTTCACCAACGACCGACTGCAGGAGCTGATGGCGGCCAGCGGCTGGCACGAAGTCAGGCGCGCCGATGTGCACATGGAAAGGAGTGACCAGCACTTTCCGTCGACACTTCCGTTGCTGTCTGCCAAATCGCCGATTGGGCGCTTGACGGGCGCCTTGCGCGACCAAGCTGACGAGTACGCGAAGGTTAACCAGTTCGTTCGCGCCTACCTCCGCGGCCCCCGTGTCGAGGTTGCGCCTAATCTCCCGTACATCGAGCAACGCGAGCCACAATCGATCTTCCTCAGTGTGATCGTGCGCACGATAGGCACTCGCATCGGCACCTTGCGCGAGTCCTTGCTATGCCTGTCGGCGCAGTCCGACCAGGACTTCGAGGTTCTGGTTATCGGGCATAACCTGGACGTGGAGCGGCAGGTGGCTGTTGAGGAGGTCATCGAGGAGTTGCACGATTCAATGCGTTCGCGCACGCGGCTTGTACGGTTGACTGGAGGGAGCCGGGCGGCGCCACTCAATTCCGGTTTTGCCGAAGCCAGCGGGCAGTACGTTGTTGCATTCGACGACGACGATCTGCTGTTTGGCAATTGGGTGGAGAAGTTCCATGAGCTAGCAAAGAACAATCCCGGCCAGCTACTGAGACTGACAGCGGTCGCTCAGGATTGGGATCGGGTCGGCAGTCGCGGCCTAGATCCGGCCTCGCGGGCGATCAGTGGAATAAAGGCTCTCTACCCCGAGCGCTTCGACTTGGTGGCGCACATCGTGGAAAACCGGACGCCTCTGCACTCGATCGCCTTCCCGCGTACGCTCTACTCTGAGATGAACTATCGCTTCGACCCGCAGTTGAGTACTGCCGAAGATTGGGATTTCATCATTCGCGTATCGCAGGTCGCGGGCGTCGCGTGCTCCTCGGCGATAGGCTGCATCTACCGTCTGTGGAAATGCGGAGACAACTCGGCGGCGGCCCACGACCAGTTCGAGTGGAGTAGCAACTACCTGCGGACCTTGCGCAAGATCGACGACCTTCCTTTGTTGTTGCCCCCGGGCTCCGCAATCAAGGTGCGCCGCATGTTCACTGAGTTGGAGCGACTGCACATCCCCTTGGACGTGAGGCAGGAAGATCCCGCCAGTGGGGTGTTGGAGATCGACGACGCGGCTCGCCTGGAACAGTTGCGACAGCGTTACCATGAATTGGTGACGTCTAAGTCGTGGCGCCTCTCCAGCCCGTTGCGTGTACTCAAGCATATGCTGAGGCGCCAGCCTTGGCCGCGAGATTTGCAGATCTGGCGGATGAACGAGCGCGACCTCGATCATCACATCAGGATGATTTTGCAGTCGTCCTCCTGGCGATGGACGGCACTGGTGCGGCAGTTGCGACGCTGACGCGCGTAATCCGGGTGAAGCGGAGGGTGGGTAGGGTCCTCCGCTGCGCCCTTTATTTTAAGGTCGGATGATGGGGTGCGCTAAGGCGCCCGAGGGGTTTTTATGCTTTTCTTCGTGGCCACCATGTTGTCCGCCATGGGCTTCATCTGGGGTGCTTACATATGTGCGCGGCCATTTTCTTGGCGGACGCTTCCCGAGTTGTATGTGGCGATTGCAGCGTTGATCACGCTTTCGGGTTACATCCTCAGCGGTTTCGACCTATTTGCAAACCCTTGGGCTTGGTGTGTGGCCGGTGTCGTCTGTGCTGGGGCCATGAGCCTGGCATCCCGTGCGAATGGTTGGTGCGGCGACAGCATGGCGGCGCCATTTCCCCGATCTGGCCCGCTTACTGCGGAGTGTTTTGCGCTTGTTGGGGTGTTTGGAACACTGGTGGTCATGCAGTTCGCAGTGGTCCTGGCCAGTGCTCCGCATAATGCCGATAGCATGACTTACCACATGGCCCGCGTCGGCTATTACTTGCAGCATGGGAATATCGATACTTTTCCTTCCAACTTCTGGGCGCAATTGATGCATCCGAAGAACAGTGCAATTGCGATGAGCTATCTCTCGCTGATCACTGGGTACTGGACGAACGCCGCCCAATTTCTGCAGTTCTCCGCCTGGTTGGTGATGGTTGTTGCAAACTATGGAAGCAGTATCAGGTTGGGCGCGCAACCTCGCTTCGCGTTGTTGGCTGCTCTGTCTTCCGGACTGATCGTTGAGGTTGTGCTGCAGGCGACGACGACTCAGGACGATCTGTACATCGCCGCGTTGGGCGCGAGCTTTCTATACTTCGCTCTGGGCTATTTGCATGGTCGCTCGCCCCGGGATGCGTGCCTCACTGCAGCAGCGTTCGGACTTGCCATAGGCACCAAGCTGAGTGGCTTCCTGCTAATGATTCCCTTGTGCGCGGTGGTGGCGCTATTAGCTTGGCTTGCGCGCGCTGCAATCGGAGGTGAAGTGTATCGTCGCGTAGCGATTGTTGCATTGTTCTGTGTCGGTGGTTTCGCGGCTTGGGGGTTGCCGGCTGGCTATTGGGAGAACTACAAGGTCTACGGAAACCCACTGGGCGACAGTGCGGTGATTGATGCGAAGACTGGTGACTCTGGTGCGGGAGATGGTGCTCGGATAGTGGCGATCAACGTAGCCCGCTACGGCTTGGATTTCATCGATCCCAGCGGTATGCCCGACGGGCGGGCGTTTCGCGCGCCTATCGAAGTGTTGCGTGCAGCCTATATTTCTACGATGGCGCGTATTGGGCTGCCCTTGAGATCCGCACCGACCCTAGATCCACCGTATGAGCCGTCCTCCAATGCCAATGTGACTGCGCATGAGGACTTTGCTTACTGGGGACCTTGGTTCCTGTTGGTATTTCTGCCGCTGTTGGCCGCGGGATTGATCAGGGCCGAGCACCGCGCCAAGGTCGCAGTCTTGGCCGCAGGCGCGATGCTCTTCGTTCTGCTGCAGGCGGTCGGAGTGTACGATCCTTGGCGCGGGCGCTATTTCATCCAGATGGTGGTTTTCTTGGTGCCTGCAGCGGCCCTCGGATGGCCGGCAGCCCGATTCCCTGTAGTGCGGATTTATTTGGCGGTAGCGCTGGCGGTGTGCTGCGCCACCAGCGTCAATGCGGTGCTAGAGCGCCGGAGCTCGAACTGGAGCTCGACCTTGCACATGGACTGGGTGCACCAAGTGGCACGCAATACTCCGGAGCTCATCAACGCTTTCGAGACGATCGAGGCCACTGTTCCTCAAGACGCCACGATTCTGGTCTCACTGGAGATGGCGTATAGCGAGTTTCCCCTCTTCGGGCGCCGTCTATCACGTAAGCTCTATCCTGCCCCGGACATGGCCACGCTCTCCACGTTGTCGGCTCAACACCCGGATGCGTACATTGTGTTCAACAAGTTGCTATCGCCATCTCCGAACGACTGCAAGCTTTCGGGCGGGATCTATTTGCGGCGCGTCGATGACAGGTCTATTGCCGGTTGCCCGACGCAGGAATAGGGGCGCATCGGCTGGACTAGGCGTCTACGGCAGCACTATTTATCAAACGTGGTAGGGTCTCGGGATTGCCTATCTGAAGACCAGGGCACGGTCTAGCTGATACTTGATGAGGTATCCAATGAACAGGCCGACGATGCCCCCGAAGTAGCGCATTGCGTCGGACGCGAACATGAGGTGGAAAGCGTACTCGGTGCCCCAGAAGATCACTGTGGTTACAAGGCCCATTATCGTGTAAAGGACGAAGGTCTTCGCCTCGTGCCGATAGCTCCGGGTCTGATAAGCGAAGATGAAGCGCTTGTCTAATAGATACTTGGTGACCAGCCCGGTGCCCGTGCCCAATAAAATCGATATCGGGATAGAGAGTTTCCCGCTGTAGATATGCGTGCTGAGTACTTGCGTGGCGATGTTGACTGCGATCGACAGCGCGGCGAACGCCGTGTAGCGAGCAGCCAGAGAAAGGCTTCTCACAGTTTGATCCGGCGGAAAACAGCCTCTGGAACGCACTTGATGGCCGTCATGATCCCCCACCAGAACCAAGGGAGATAGACGACCGCTTTTCGCTTGTCGATCGCGCTGATAATTCCTTTAGCGATGGCGTCGGGCTTGGCCCACAAGGCTCCCTTCTTAAAGCCGGACGTCATCGGTGTGTCTACAAAACCCGGTTTGATCGTCAGTACATTGATATTGCCAGGTCGCAGGCGTTGGCCTAGCCCACTGAGGAAGGCGGTCACTGCTGCTTTCGCGCTGCCGTAAAGATAATTGCTAGCCCTGCCGCGATCGCCGGCGACCGAGGAAATCACCGCCAGGGTCGCTCCTTTCCTAAGCATCGATGCGACCCGCCCGGCGATTGCGATAGTTGCCGTGCCGTTGACATTGAACTCCCGAAGCGCGACATCGGGTGCTTCCGAGCAAAGGCTTTGATTGGGCAGCGTACCGTGCGCGATCAGGGCAATGTCGATGGTGCCCAGGCGGGCTAGGGCGTCGTTGAGCAGTCCCTCGTGGGCTCCAAGATCGGCCAGGTCCAGTTGCCCGACAAAAACTTCCTTCGCGCCGCGAACCGTCAGGTCACTGGCGATTGCCTCCAGGTGCGAGGTATTGCGTCCCGCGAGATAAAAAGTGCTGGACCGCTCGGCCAGGCGCCGTGCGGTTGCCTCGGCGATAGCAGAGGTTGCGCCGATGATCAGGATTTTTCTCATCTTCATTCCGTCATGCGCCGCCAGAAGGCGGAAGAGAAGTTCGGGTCGATGTGGGATTGAAAATATTGCAGGCGATCTCCGTAGCCACTTTTGAACAAGGCTGGGGACATGCGGGCATCCTTGGCTGGATAGAGCGTGCCACCGGCTTCGGCGACGATGGCGTCCAAGCGATCCAGCAGCGCGAATACGGGCGCCCCCGTATTTGGGAAATCGAGTGCCAAGGTCGTGCCAGGGCGCGGAAACGAAAGCATCCCGCGGGAAGGCAGGCTTCCGAACTCTTTGAGAACAACCAAGAATGAGCCCTGGCCTGAGCGGGATATCTCTGCCAACAACGCATGCGTGGCCGCGTGTGCTGTTGAGGGGGGGAGCACGCATTGGTGCTGCAGGAAGCCCCGCGGACCGTAGATGCGGTTCCAGCGTCCAATGCCATCCAGCGGATAGAAATAGCTCTGGTAAGGCACGAAGCCACGCTTGGCACGTGCCAGTTGACGCCAGTAATAGGCTGTGTTGAACAGCCGCAACGAGACTGGGTTGATGAGGGATACCGGTGGCGTGAACGGTATCGCCATCTTCTGGCGATTGGCGGGCGTGGCGCGGTCACGTGGCCCCTTCGCATGATCGCTGCGGATGAAGTGTCCGCGCCCGAGCTTCGTACCACGCGCCAGGCAATCGATCCAGGCAACGGTGTATTCATGGCTCTGTGCCGATGACCCGGACAGGGCGAAGAACTCATCCAAATCGTCGAAGCGGATTGTCTCACTTTCCATCCACGGCCCACGCACCCGACGAAGCTGCAGTTCGGCCCAAGTCACCAGCCCGGTCAGGCCCAGCCCGCCGATAGTGGCCGCGAAGCGGTCGTCGCCGGGTCTGAGCAGTTGGTGACTGCCATCGCTGCGAAGCAGTTCCATCTGCGTCACATGGTGGCCAAAACTCCCGGCCACGTGGTGGTTCTTGCCGTGCACGTCATTGGCTATTGCACCACCGACGCTGGCCCAGCGTGTGCCGGGAGTGACCGGTAGGAACCAACCGTGCGGCAACGCGATATCGATGATCTCAGCCAGCGTCGCACCCGCCTCGCAGCGCAGGATGCCCGTGGACGGGTCGAAATGGATCATCCGGTCCAGCTGCGAGGTGGTGAGCAATTGACCACCGGGATTGAGGCAGACGTCCCCATAGCTGCGGCCCTGGCCTCGCGGGAGTGCGCTGCCGGAGAAGGGCGGGAGCGGAGCATCGCGGTGGAACAAGGGCAGCGCCGTTTGATTCCGGGCAACGGGATAGCAGCCCCACGAGGTGTACGGCTGATCCTTCATATCGCCGCTAGCACGACGAGTATGCCGGCCAAGCCGACGTATTGGCTAACCCGGTCGGTGGCCGCAAAGATGATCGGGTCATCATGCATGCCGCCGCGATGAGCCACGATCCATACTCGGCTTACCCAAAAGAGCAGCACTGGGCACAGCAGCCACAGCAACTGTGGATGGTTGTACAGCGCCGTGCTTTCGGGGCTGTTTATGTATAGCGCGAAGACCAGTGCAGCGATATAGCCGGCCGCCGTTCCCAGCGATTGGATCATGGGCAGGTCGCGCACGCCATAGCCGCGCCCCGTCGCATGCTGCTTCCCGCTGGCCAACGCCGATTCCAGCTCTGCGTAGCGCTTGAGCAGCGCGAGGCTGAGGAAGATGAACATGGAAAACGCCAGGAGCCAGAACGAAAGCTCAGCACCGATCGCTACAGCGCCGCCAACGATACGCACGGTATATAGTGCGGCTAGCAATACGACATCGATCATGACGATCCGCTTCAGTTTGAGCGAGTAGCTCAGGGTCATGACGTAGTAGCACGCTAGCGCCAGGACGAACTGCCCACCACATAAGGCGGCCAGTGCGAAGCCAGAGATCGCCAGTAGTGGGGCAGCGAGGAGCCCTTGCAGTAGCGGCAGATCGCCGGCGGCAAAGGGGCGCTTGCGTTTGCGTGGATGCAGGCGGTCGGGTGTCAGGTCCAGGAGATCGTTCAGGACGTAGACGCCGGATGCAACGAGTCCGAATGCCAGGAACGCAATGCCTACCTGGAAGATCGCGTCGATCTCGAAAAACCGGTGCGAGGTCAGCAGCGGAACCAGTACCAACAGGTTCTTCAGCCATTGGTACAAACGTAGTGCTTTGATCCATTTATGCAGCTGGCCACCCGGCAACGGCAGCGTCGCGACGACTTCGGTGAGCTTTCCCGCGGCCTCTGCCAATCCCGCGCGGCCGTTGACAACCACGGCCCGCGCCGAATGCCGCCAAACTTGTAGATCGACCCAGCCGTTGGCCATGTAGTCAAACCCGCGGTCACCATAGCGTTCGATCAGCACCGCAGCCTTGCGATGCCCGGCCAGATTGTGCCGACCGTCGCTGCAGATCACTTCCTCAAACAGGCCCAAGTGTTCGGCGATTGGGCCTACGAGCAGTTCGTCCGATGCCGAGCACAGCACCCGGGGTCGCTGTGGACTGTTGCGCAGCAGATCGAGAACTCGCTCGTCGTACGGTAAGGTTTCCGCTGGTAGGGTGACCCGGCGGGCTAGCTCGCGCTTCAGCCCAGCCTTTCCGCGGAATAGCCAGAAAGGCATCAGAAACGCATAAAGAGGGTTTCGTGCCAGTAGCGCCAGCAACGATTCGTAAAGGATGTCCGAACGCAACAGTGTACCGTCCAGGTCGACGCAAAGCGCCCGTTCTACAGGCATCACGACCGGTGCCCTCGTTCGTTGGACATATGACTAATCATCTTGGCAACCCCTCGTTCCGTATCCAGCAAGTATATCGAGCGAACGTGGCGCGATGGCTAGCGACTGGGGTGGCGGGCGCGCAGCCTGCCACGGTCCGGCTGACGATGTCTGCTAGGGGCTACGGGCAGTCTGGTGGACAGGAACGAGTTCGAAACCGTCGATGCGTATCGGCTCCCCGGCGGCAGCGTAGACACGGATCTCCACGTTCTCGGTGGTCTTCTGCAAATGCACCGTCTGGTCAAATACGCGTCCGCTTCCAAGCGAATCAAGAAGCACGTGATGTGCATGCACGGTCTTCCCGCCGTCTGAAATGACGTCCGCCCAGGATGCCTTGGGCGAGCTCGCCGAGCCCCGGATTATGACTCGGTAATCGCCTGCCGCGACCGTTGCGAAGGGTCCGTTGAACAACACGCCTTCCGAGAGATTGGAGAACACTGCGCGGTGGTTGGCGACCCCTTTTATCAGGTATGGATAACTGGGGGGGAATCCGCGCTGCACGATGAAGTCATGCGTGATCTCGTACTGTCGGCGTGCCTTGAAGCGCGCCTTGTCGGAAAGATCTATACCATTCCTGAGCTCACCCTCATCAACCAGGACCTGCCGGCCCTGCTCATCCGACAGCAACAAACACCAAGCAGCGGCAGGGGCGGTGTAGAAAGCTGCGCAATAATCAATATAGCCCGTGCTGACCGGAATGGGTGACAGCACCTTGGTGCCGGCATTGAAAGATATGTCGCTCGGTGCACCTTTGTTGCCAATCTTGAACATGAGTGGAGGATCGAGCTCCTGATCGCCCATCCGTAGCATCCCGTCCCCAGTGATGGCGATCCTGGGGCTAGCGTCCAACATCCACAGCATCCGGCTATAGGCATAGTAGGGTTGCACGTCTTGGCCCGTGATCAGTGCCCGAGTCAGACCGTCGCGCGCAGGCAAGTTTGCAGGCCTGCCAAAGCCGACCGGCACCGATCCATGGGTCAACAACGACAGCAGCGTTGAGCCGGAATCCACTGTGGTCGCCGGCTTGCCAATTTTCGCCGGCTTGGCGTCGCTGTCGAAAATCATTAACAGGTTGCGGCGTTTGTCCGTATTCGCGCCTAGGATCTCGCTGACATCGTTTGGCATGGCAAGGTGGTCCGAGGCCAGGACGATGCAGGTGTTGGATCCCATTGGACTATTGCGAATCTTGTCGATCAGGTCACCAATTAGGCGATCGGAGCATGAGATTGCGTCCAGGATGGGGTATCGCTCGCCCAGCCCTTTGTAGGCTTGATCGCCGCATGCAGCTGGGACATGGCCACTGGGGTGATGAGTGTCTAGGGTGAGGACGGTAAGCAGAAAGGGTTGCTTCTGCGATGAAAGTGCCCTGAAGCGATCGAATGCTGTGTTCAGGAGCACGTCGTCATGGACCCCCCAACTAGAAAAATTTGATTCTTCGGGATGAGCATGCCTGAAATACTCCACGTCGCGGACTGTGGTGAATCCGTGTGAACTCAGGAACCTCTCTTTACCAGCGAAATTGGCGCTCGCGCCGCCTATGAATTCGGTGCGGTAGCCGCGATCGGACAGGTAATCGGGAAGACATAGTGCGCCGGGCAAGAACTTGTTCAGCCGGTCCAGATGGTTCGCATCAGCGTTATCCCAAATAGTTAGAGGAATGCCGCATAGCGAAGCGACGATGCCTGCGACGGTCCATCCCGTGCCTTCAGCTTGTGCGATGTTGGTGAAATCCACCGCCTCTTTCGAAAGGCGGGACACATTTGGCATCAGATCCGGAAATATGGTCTCGTCCAAGTAAGTGCGTTCCAGGCTCTCGCCATAAATGATGACGATATTTTTACCTTTCAGATTCAGGGTGCCGGGAATGGCTCGATATTCCGCAGCCACCTTGTTGTCGGCAATCATGTGATCCCACCGCCGCAATTTGTAAAGGTCGAGCGTCAGCGGGTTGGCCGCGATGAATACTGCTAGTGCCAAGAAGTATGGAATCGTATTGGCGCGTTGCGGGCGCACTAGTCGCTTTGCGCACATCGCAACCGTGCCAGCGATCAGAAAGGCACCCACATAGAACGCGAGCAACGCAATGATCTCGCGGCTGAAGTCTGCAAACCCCGCACCACGAAGCCCGGTCTGCAGGTGGTAGAGCGTTGCATAGTTGAGCCCGTTGCCGCTGAGCCTGTTGATGAACCACCAAGTGGCGAGAACCGCCAATGCAGAAAAAGTCAGTGCCGACTTGGTGAATACGAGTTGATTGGACCACGCGTTGATGGCCAGTAGGAGGATGACTGAAGCTGCCAGCAGTAAATGAATGAGTGAAATCGTGATCATTCCTAGATATCGGCTCGCGCATGAAAAGGTCCGCACCTCGGGATCATTTACGCCGAGGGAGAGTAAGAAAACTCTCACGAAGCGGCGCCGCGATCAAGAATTACCCATTTCTCTTGAACGTACGACCGTATTGCGCTAGTCGCATCCGTGCGCCTAGCCGTGGAGCTTCAATAGGTTGTTGGGGCTGAGTCCCAGCCAGGAGAATGAGACCAGACCGCCTGCGGCGGTATGGGGCCGATGCCAGTTGTAGTGATGCAGCCAATGATCCAGCGCTTCCTGGCGCTGGGCTGAGGGTTCGAAGCAGGTCGCATAGGCCCACTCGCGCAGGGTGGTCTGGATGAAGCGTTCGGCCTTGCCGTTGGTGCGTGGTGTGTAGAGGGCCGCGCACGGATGTGCTTGAGTCCCAGGACGCGGCAGGCGTCGGTAAAGGCGTGCGAGACGTACCGCGATCCGTTATCGGTCATCACCCGTCGAATGGTCACGCCATAGACTCGATAGCCCACTACGACCTGATGCAGAATCGCCACCGCCGTCTCGCCGCACTCATCGGCTGCGATAGTGACAGCGGCCACGCGCGAGTGGTCGTCGATGGCCACGTGTACGAAGTCCAGCCAAGCCCCGGTGTCGATGCGAGCGGTTGCCGGTGACACGGTGGCCCGGCGAGTCGATCCGCCCCCAGCTTCTTGATATCCAGGTGAATCAGCTCGCCGGGAATCCCGTATTCGTAGCGCCGGGCCGGTGGTTGCGGCTCCAGTTCACGCCAGCGACCGCTGGCCGGCCCCCAGGCGCTGGATCAGAACCTCTCGACCCTTGGGGGTCAGGCGGGCATTCTTGTGCATGTTGTTCCCCTCGCCGGGATGGAAATGACGTCTGGCGACATCAGCTTCCTCCCCCGGTCCGAGGGGAACAAACTCTTGAAACCTCACAACTAGCGCGCATCTAAGTCGGTTACAGCTGTTTTTCCAGCTCCGGCAACAACGCAAACAAATCCCCCACCAGCCCAATATCCGCAATCTCGAAGATCGGCGCCTCGCCATCCTTGTTGATCGCCACGATCGTGCCGGCGTCCTTGATGCCGGTCAGGTGCTGGATCGCGCCGCTGATGCCCACCGCGACATACAGCTCCGGGGCGATGATCTTGCCGGTCTGGCCGACCTGCAGCTCGTTCGGCACATAGCCCGCATCCACCGCCGCGCGTGAGGCGCCGACTGCCGCGCCAAGCTTGTCCGCCAGCTGGTAGATGACCTTGAAGTTCTCGGCCGAGCCGACGCCGCGGCCGCCCGATACCACGCGGCGGGCGCTCTGCAGGTCGGGGCGGTCGGACTTGCCAGCGGCCAGTTCGACGAAACGGGTGTGGGCCGGCAGGGCGGTGCCGTCCAGCGACACGGCCACGATCTCGGCGCCGTCGCCCTGCGCCGCTTCCGGCCAGGACGCGGTGCGCACGGTCGCTACGACGACCTGGTCGGCCGGCGCTTCCACGGTGATGATCGCGTTGCCGGCGTAGATCGGGCGCTTGAACGTGTGGCTGCCTTCGACGGCCATCAGATCCGAGACCTGGTTCACGCCCAGCAGGGCGGCGACCACCGGCATCAAGTCCTTGCCGAAGGTGGTCGAGGGGCCGAACACGTGGCTGTAGCCATCGGCGAGGCGGGCGATCTGCGGGCCCAGCACCTGGGCGATCGGATGCGCATTGGCGGAGTGGCTGACCGAGATCACGCGGTCCACGCCGGCGATGCGGGACGCCTGCTGGCAGACGGTATCGCCGTCGATGTCGGCGGCTGCTTCCAGCACTACGACGTGGATGGATTCCGGCTTCAGCGCCTGCGCGGCGCTGACCGTCTTGGCGGTCGAGGCATTGAGTTGGCCGTTGAGGTGTTCGGCGACGATGAGAACCTTGGACATCACAGCAACCCCTTCTGCTTGAGTGCGGCCACCAGCTCGGCGGCATCCTTGACCATCACGCCACGGCTGCGCTTGGCCGGCGCCGCATAATGGGTGGTCTTGAGGCTGTCATTGGCCTCCACGCCGAGGTCGGCGAACGGCACGGTCTCCAGCGGCTTGCTCTTGGCCTTCATGATGTCCGGCAGCTTGATGAAGCGCGGCTCGTTCAGGCGGAGATCGGTGGTGACCACGGCCGGCAACTCCACTTCCAGCGTTTCCAGGCCGGCGTCGACCTCGCGGGTCACCGTAGCCTTGCCTTCGGCGATCGCCAGCTTGGAGGCGAAGGTGGCCTGCGGGCGGCCCCACAAGGTGGCCAGCATCTGTCCGGTTTGGTTGGCGTCGTCGTCGATCGCCTGCTTGCCGAGGATGACCAACTGCGGCTGTTCCTTCTCGACCAGCTTGAGCAGGGCGCGCGCTGCGGTCAGTGGCTGTACGGCGGCATCGGTGACCACGTGGATGGCGCGATTGGCGCCCATCGCCAGGCCGTTGCGCAGGTGCGCGGCGGCGTCGGCGGGAGCCAGGGTGGCGACCACGACTTCGGTGGCGATGCCGGCGTCGCGCAGGCGCAGCGCTTCTTCCAGGGCGATCTCATCGAAGGGATTCGGGGACAGCTTGACGCCATCGGTGACCACGCCGGAGCCATCCGGCTTGACCTGGATGCGGACGTTGTAGTCCACCACGCGCTTGTAGGCGACGAGGATTTTCATCTTGCGGAGATCCTTCAGCTTTACGGAAAGGCCCGGCCGCGGCGGCCGGCACGGGGCATTGAGTCGATTTTAACCGGCAAACCGGCGCCATGCGATGGCGTATGGTGATGCTGCGCCGCAGCAGGGTGGCGGTAAGGTCAGTGCCAAGGCTTTGGCCAACCCGTTATCCTTGCGGACCTTTGCATTTGGCATCAGCGCCTACGGGAGAGACAAGAGTGGTGACGTGGCTTGTAACCGGCGGTGCCGGGTTCATTGGGGGCAATTTCGTGCTGGAAGCGGTGGGACGCGGGGTCAAGGTCATCAACCTTGATGCGCTGACCTATGCCGGAAACCTGAATACCCTGGCGTCGTTGGACGGCAATCCGAACCATGTGTTCGTCCAGGGCGATATCGGCGACAGCGCCTTGGTGTCTCGCCTACTGGCTGAACATCAGCCCGATGCGGTCCTCAACTTCGCTGCCGAAAGCCACGTCGACCGTTCGATCGATGGCCCGGGCGCTTTCATCCAGACCAATGTCGTCGGCACGCTCGGCTTGCTCGAATCGGTGCGCGATTATTGGAAGGCGCTGCCGGAGGGCCGTCGCGATGCTTTCCGCTTCCTGCACGTGTCCACCGACGAGGTGTACGGCACGCTGGGCGAGACCGGCAAGTTCACCGAGACCACGCCTTACGCGCCCAATTCGCCGTACTCGGCCTCGAAGGCCGCGTCCGACCATCTGGTCCGCGCCTTCCACCACACCTACGGGCTGCCGGTGCTGACCACCAACTGCTCGAACAACTACGGCCCTTATCACTTCCCGGAGAAGCTCATTCCGCTGGTGATCGCCAAGGCGCTGGCCGGCGAAGCGCTGCCGGTGTACGGCGATGGCAAGCAGGTACGCGACTGGCTGTTCGTCAGCGACCACTGCGAGGCGATCCGCACCGTGCTGGCCAAGGGCAAGGTCGGCGAGACCTACAACGTCGGCGGCAATTCGGAGCGCCAGAACATCGAAGTGGTGCAGGCGATCTGCGCGCTGCTGGACGAGCGCCGCCCGCGCGCGGACGGCAAGCCGCGCGCCAGCCAGATCACCTACGTGACCGATCGCCCCGGCCATGACCGCCGTTATGCCATCGATGCCTCCAAGCTCAAGAACGAACTGGACTGGGAGCCGAAGCACACGTTCGAGCAGGGCATCGCGTTCACGGTGGATTGGTACCTGGAGAACCAAGGCTGGGTGCGCGGCGTGCTCGACGGCAGCTACCGCCTCGAACGCATCGGCACGACGGCCTGATCAAGGAGCGATGAAATGAGCAACCGCAAGGGCATTATTCTGGCTGGTGGGTCCGGCACCCGGCTGTATCCGATCACCAAGGGCGTCAGCAAGCAGCTGCTGCCGGTGTACGACAAGCCGATGATCTACTACCCGCTGAGCGTGCTGATGCTGGCCGGCATCCGCGACGTGCTGATCATCAATACGCCGCACGAGCAGGCGCTGTTCCAGAACCTGCTCGGCGATGGCTCGCAGTGGGGCATGAATATCCAGTACGCCGTGCAGCCGAGCCCGGATGGACTGGCACAGGCCTATCTGATCGGTCGCGATTTCGTGGCCGGGCAGCCCAGTTGCCTGGTGTTGGGCGACAACATTTTCCATGGCCATGGGCTGACGGAGACGTTGAAGCGCGCTGACGCGCGCGAGCAGGGCGCGACGGTGTTCGGTTATTGGGTGAATGACCCGGAGCGTTACGGCGTGGCCGAGTTCGACGCTGCCGGCAAGGTCATCGGCCTGGAAGAAAAGCCTGCCAAGCCGCGCTCGCATTACGCGGTCACCGGTTTGTATTTCTACGATGGGCGCGCCGCCGATTATGCGGCCGAGCTCAAGCCGTCGCCGCGCGGGGAGCTCGAAATCACCGATCTCAACCGTCGCTACCTGGAGGACGGCTCGCTGCATCTGGAAGCGCTCGGACGCGGTTATGCGTGGCTGGACACCGGTACGCACCAGTCGCTGCATGAGGCGGCCAATTTCATCGAGACCATCCAGGCGCGGCAGGGCCTGCAGGTTTGCTGCCCGGAGGAAATCGCCTTCGGTAACGGTTGGATTGATGCCGCCCAGCTTGAGCGGCTGGCTGCCCCGTTGCGAAAGAATGGCTACGGACAATATCTGCACGAACTCGCGGTACGAGGAGAGGTTCCTTGAAAATCATCGAAACATCACTGGCTGGTTGCGTGGTCATCGAGCCTGCCGTTTTCGGCGACGAGCGCGGATTCTTCTTCGAAACCTGGAATGCGCGGCGGTTCGGCGAGCATGGCTTGCCGACGAAGTTCGTGCAGAGCAACGTTTCATCTTCCTCGAAGGGCGTATTGCGCGGCCTTCACTACCAATGGCCGCGACCGCAGGGCAAGTTGGTCAGTGTTCTGGAAGGCGAAGTCTATGACGTGGCGGTGGATATCCGCCGCGGCTCGCCGACGTTCGGGCGCTGGGAAGCTGTTGTCCTCAGTGGAGAAAACCGCAGGCAGTTCTGGATTCCAGAGGGTTTCGCCCATGGCTTCGCGGTGCTCTCCGAGCGCGCCGTTTTCAGTTACCTGTGCACCGACGTTTATGTGAAAGAAGCGGATGCCGGGGTGCGTTGGAACGACGCCGAGATTGCAATCGACTGGCCGATCAGTGCGCCGGTGTTGTCGGCCAAGGACGAGGCTGCGCCCTTGTTGGCGGATATCGCGCCCGAGCGCCTGCCGGTCTACGCGCCGTGAGCACGCTGGTATTTGGCGGCAATGGCCAAGTAGGCCAGGAACTGCTGCGCGCCCTGGCTCCCTTGGGGCCGCTGAAAGCGACGACACGCAAAGAAGTCTTGCCTGACGGGACACCTTGCGAGCTGGCGGATTTCGATGCGCCGGAATCGTTGATTGCGCTGTTGGATCGCGTGCGTCCGACGTACGTAGTCAACGCGGCTGCGTACACCGCGGTCGATCGCGCCGAGCAGGATCGTGAGGCGGCTTTCCGCGCGAACGCGGAATCGCCGGCGGTCATAGCGCAGTGGTGTGCCCGGAACGGCGTGCCGCTGGTGCATTATTCCACCGACTATGTCTTCGACGGCCAGGGTTCGGTGCCCTATCCGGTGGACGCCCCGACCGCGCCGCTGGGCGTGTACGGGGAAAGCAAGCTGGCGGGGGAACAGGCCATCCGTGCGTCGGGTGCGCGTCACCTGATTTTCCGAACGGCGTGGGTCTATGCGTCGCATGGGCATAATTTCCTGCGCACGATGCTGCGCGTGGGGGCCGATCGCGATGAACTGAAGGTCGTGGCGGACCAAGCGGGTACGCCGACGCCTGCGGCGCTGATCGCGGACATTACCGCACAGGCACTGGGCGCTGCCGAACAAGCGCCTTCTGGCACTTGGCATCTCACTGCAGCCGGCCAGACCAGTTGGCATGGATTTGCCGAGGAGATCTTCCGGCAGGCTGTGGCGCTGGGGCTGCTCGAGCGGTCACCGACGATCACCGCGATTTCGACGACCGAGTATCCGACGCCGGCCAAACGTCCGGCTTATTCGTGCCTGGACACGACGACCCTGGTGCAGGATTTCGGCGTGACCCTGCCGCCTTGGCAAGCGGGCGTTGCCCGGGTCTTAGCCGAGATCGCCGCCGCGCGCTGACTGCGCGTAGGGTCGGGCAAATCGTTGAACGCTAAACGGCGACGGGTGACCGTCGCCGTTCTGCTTTCCAGCGCCATGGAGCCGCTCAAGCGCGCCCGTAGGTGTCCTCGAAACGGACGATGTCGTCCTCGCCCAAATAACTGCCGGACTGAACTTCGATCAGCTCGAGTGGCAGCTTGCCCGGATTGCGCAGACGATGGGTCACGCCCAGCGGGATGTAGGTGCTCTGGTTTTCCGTGAGCAGCAACACTTCCTCGCCGCGAGTCACCTCCGCTGTGCCGCTGACCACGATCCAATGCTCGGCGCGGTGGTGGTGCATCTGCAGGCTCAGCGTGGCACCTGGCTTGACGGTGATGCGTTTGACCTGGAAACGCTGGCCGTTGTCGATCGAGTCGTAGGCGCCCCACGGACGATAGACCTTGCGGTGCCAGGTGGCTTCGGAGCGCTTGTCTTGCTTGATACGCGCAACGACTTCCTTGACCTCCTGCATGCGCTCGCTCTTGCCGACCAGGACGGCGTCGACGGTTTCGACCACGACGACGTCGTCCAGTCCGATCAGCGCGATCAGGCGATCGCCGTACGCATAGGTATTGCGGCAGTCGATCGCGATGACGTCGCCATGGTGCGCGTTGCCGTCCGGATCCTGTTCGGACACGTCGCGTAGGGCGGCCCATGAGCCGACATCGCTCCAACCCGCGTCGAGCGGAACCACCGCCGCATCGGCGGTCTTTTCCATCACGGCGTAGTCGATGGAATCGGAAGGAACTGCCGCGAACGCCTGTTTGTCCAGACGGGTGAAGTCCGCATCGCGCTTGGCCTGGTTCCAGGCCTGGCGAACGCCCTCCAGCATCGCAGGATTGAACTTCTCCAACTCGGCCAGATAGCGCGAGGCCTTGAACAGGAACATGCCACTGTTCCAGAAGTACTCGCCGGAGGCGACGTAGCCTTTTGCGGTCGTCAGGTCGGGCTTCTCGACGAAGCGCTCAACCGCACGCACGCCGCTGCCGGAAGCTGCCTTGATGTAGCCATAGCCGGTCTCAGGTCCGCTCGGCACAATGCCGAAGGTCACGAGCTTGCCACTTTCCGCAGCCGTGACGGCATCGCGCACCGCGCGCTGAAATGCGCTCTCGTCCGCGATGACGTGGTCGGATGGCAGCACCAAAAGCAAAGCATCGTCGCCGTCGCGGGTGGCTTCCAGGGCGGCGACTGCGATGGCGGGCGCAGTGTTTCGTCCAATCGGCTCGAGCAGAATGGCCTGTGGCGTGGCGCCGACTTGTTGCAGTTGTTCGGCAGCCACGAAACGGTGTTCTTCGTTAGCGACGACTAACGGCGCACGGCCGGCAATCGGGGCTACGCGGCGCCACGTTGCCTGCAGCATGGTCAGGTCCTCGGCCAGTGCGAGAAACTGCTTCGGGTAGGCTTCGCGCGACAACGGCCACAGTCGCGTACCGGAACCGCCAGAGAGAATGACGGGGAGAATGTTGTTCATGAGTGAGTCCTCGACGGGGGGATCAGGCCTCGATCAGGCTTGCAATTTCCTTAGTGCGATCTCGCAACAGCGCTTGGTCGCCTCGCGTTTCCACGTTCAGGCGCAGCAGGGGTTCCGTGTTGGAGCTGCGCAGGTTGAAGCGCCAGGCGCCGAAGTCTGCGCTTACGCCGTCGGTGTGATCGAGCGCGGGCTGCAGCGGTGCAAAGTGGGCCAGCACGCGGGCCACCGATGCCTTGGCATCGGCGACCTTGAAATTAATCTCGCCGCTGCAGGGGAAGGCGGCCATACGGTCTTCCACCCATTCGGCGAGCGATTTGCCGCTGCGCGAGACCAGATCGGCGATCAGCAGCCAGGGAATCATGCCGGAATCGCAGTACGCGAACTCGCGGAAATAGTGGTGTGCGCTCATCTCGCCGCCGTAGACGGCGTTCTCGGCGCGCATCTTCTCCTTGATGAAGGCGTGGCCGCTCTTGCACAGCACTGGCACGCCGCCAGCGGCCTCGACCATCTCGACGGTGTTCCAAACCAGGCGCGGATCGTGCACGACCTTGCCCCCTGGCTGCTTGGCCAGGATCGCCTGTGCGAGCAGGCCGACCAGGTAATAGCCCTCGATGAATCGGCCGTTCTCGTCGAAAAAGAAACAGCGGTCGAAGTCGCCGTCCCACGCGATGCCGAAGTCGGCCTTGTGTTCGCGTACCGCGTTGGCGGTCGCTTCACGGTTTTCCGGCAGCAGAGGATTGGGGATGCCGTTGGGGAAGTTGCCGTCGGGCTCGTGGAAGACGCGGATGAATTCGAAGGGCAGGTGTGGGGCCAGCAGATCGATGATCGCGCCGGCCCCGCCGTTGCCGGCATTGACCACGAGCTTCAAGGGTTTGAGCGCGGGGCGCTCGACATAGCTGAGCAAATGCTCGATGTAAGCGGCTTTGTCCGGCCGCGATTGCTGGGCGGCAATCGGCTCGACCGCCGTTCCACGATCAGCTTCCACCGCATCGGAAATAGCGAACAGGCCAGTGTCGGAGCTGATCGGACGCGCGCCTTCACGCACCAGCTTCATTCCGTTGTAATCCATCGGATTGTGGCTGGCAGTCACCATCACGCCACCGGCCGCACCGAGGTGGTCGGTCTGGAAATAGACCTCTTCCGTGCCGCACAGGCCGATGTCGATGACTTCGCGGCCCGCGCCGCGCAGACCCTGGGCCAGCGCGTCCTGCAGTTTTGGGCTGGTCAGGCGTACGTCGTGTCCCACGACTACTGCCCCCGCCTCTGTAAGCTGTGCCGCCAGCGCCACACCAATTCTCCGCGCCATGTCCTCGTTGAGCTCGTCGGGCACGCGGCCACGGATGTCGTAGGCCTTGAAGGCGGGCAACGTCATGCGGAACTCCTGGACATTTCGGGAACCCGAGTTTAACGGGCCGAGGCGGTCCGGCGCACGAGGGGCTAGTCCTTTCGACCAACGGGACAGGCCGCGGTCAGCCGCTAGAATGGGCGCCTTACATCAACGAGGTGAGGGCGGTGATGGGCAATACGGCAGAGCGGGCCGGTACGCGCGGCAAGCATTACCCCAGCGCGGAAGCGGCGTTGACCGGCGTGGTGGCCGATGGACAGACCTTGGCGGTGGGCGGCTTCGGCCTGTGCGGCATTCCCGAGGCGTTGATCGCTGCGTTGCGTGACAGCGGTGTGAAGGGGTTGACCGTGATCTCCAACAATGCCGGCGTGGACGGATTTGGCCTCGGCCTGCTGCTGGAGACGCGGCAGATCCGCAAGATGATTTCTTCGTACGTGGGCGAGAACAAGGAATTCGAGCGGCAATTCCTGTCCGGCGAGCTGGAGCTGGAGTTCAATCCGCAGGGCACCCTTGCCGAGCGCTTGCGCGCTGGCGGTGCGGGCATTCCGGCGTTCTACACCGCCACCGGCTACGGCACGGTGGTGGCCGAAGGCAAGGAGACGCGTGAGTTCGACGGCAAGCAGTACGTGATGGAGACCGCGTTGCGCGCCGATGTTTCGCTGGTGAAGGCCTGGAAGGCGGACACCTCGGGCAACCTGGTGTTCCGCAAGACCGCGCGCAACTTCAACCCGGCCTGCGCCATGGCGGGGCAACTGTGCATCGTCGAAGTCGAGGAACTGGTCGAGGTGGGCCAGATCGATCCGGACCAGGTGCACCTGCCGGGCATTTATGTCGATCGCATCGTCGTCAACGCGCAGCCGGAAAAGCGCATCGAGCAGCGCACCGTGCGCAAGGAGTCGAAATAATGGCCTGGACCCGCGATGAGATGGCCGCGCGTGCGGCGCGCGAGTTGACCGATGGCGCCTACGTGAACCTGGGGATCGGGTTGCCGACCCTGGTGGCCAACCATATTCCCGAGGGCGTGGACGTGTGGCTGCAGTCGGAGAACGGCCTGCTCGGCATCGGTCCGTTCCCGACCGAGGACGAGGTCGACGCCGACCTGATCAATGCCGGCAAGCAGACGGTGACCGCGCGCGCCGGCGCCAGTTATTTCGGCAGCCACGATTCGTTCGCGATGATCCGCGGCGGCCATATCGATCTGGCGATCCTCGGCGCGATGCAGGTGACCGACCAAGGCGACATCGCCAACTGGATGGTGCCCGGCAAGATGGTCAAGGGAATGGGCGGCGCGATGGACCTGGTGGCCGGCGTCAAGCGCGTGGTGGTGCTGATGGAGCATGTCGCCAAGGACGGTGGCCACAAGATCCTGCCGCAATGCGACCTGCCGTTGACCGGCGTGGGCGTGGTGGATCGGATCATCACCGATTTGGCGGTGTTTGATGTGACGCCGGCAGGGTTGAGGTTGGTGGAGATGGCGGAGGGGGTGGATCGCGGGCATCTGCAGGAAAGTACGGGCGTGCCGATCCTGGACTGAGGCGGGAATCGCTGCCATGTTCCTCGGCCAGCTTTCTTCACTGGCCGGCGGTGACCCGTCCTCGGCCAGTGAAGGCGTCTTCGGTGGCCAGCGAGGAGAGCCATTCGTCGGCCACCCAGCGGCCTTCCGCCAGGCATTGCAGGGGTATTGCGACTGCGGCGGCATCCAAGTCCATGTCGAGGAAATCTTCGCCTGCCATGGCCAGGACATCGTCCACGAACTGCAGCGCGCCGCTATGGACCTGGGCCAGCACACGCTGGCCCTGCGTGGACAATTCGGAGGGGGCGAATTGGGGGGTTGATTCGCCGGATACCTGTCGAAAACCTTCGAACTGGCCGGCGGGCGCAGTGAGCATCGCCTCCAACAACAAATCATGTCGCAGCAACGCAGAGTCCGTGTCGGGCGACTGCCGGCCGTCGTGATGGCGCGCCTCGGCGCTGCCATGCCCAACGAGCTGCACTGCGGTGTCGCGCAGCGCGAAGTACGCCCCCCGTAGCGGACGACCGGTCATTTGGGAAAGGTGCAGCTGGATGCTGCCGGCGTAACCGATGTCGGCGATCAACGGTTCGCCCTTGCCCACTTGTTGATCCCAATAGCGCAGATACAGCTCACGCTCCTCGGCGGCGATCGGCAACAACGTCGGCAGCACCGCATGAAGCGATGCAAGCAGCTGCTCGCGCATCTCGGGCAGATAAATGTCGCGGTCCAGTGCATTGCCGAGGAGCCCGGCGGCGGCCTCGGTGGCCGCATCACCGAGGCGAGCCTTCAGCAGATTGCGTAGCGTCCCGGTGAACGTGCCGCGTAACAGGAAGGCGAGATCTCCGGCATCGCGCAGCGTCGGCAGCCCGGTGGCGCGCCGAGAAGCGAGCAGGTATACGCCACGCAGTTCTCGCAACGCGGGAACGCCATCGCGAAGGCGCTGCCACGCCTGCGCGAGCAGATGCCCCTCGCGGCTGAGGAAAAGCACGGTGTCGCTGCGAGCGTCGATGGCCATGCGTGCTAGCCAGGCCAGGTAGTCCAGTATCAGTGGGCCGAGTACCACATAGCCTGCCGATTCCGCGTCTAGGCACGGTGCCGGCGACAGTCGCGAGGGATCGCGGTCGGCGAGGGTCGAGAACCGGAGTGCCACGAGTCCGCGCCACAATTGTTCGGGCCAAGGCGCTGCTCTGCGCCTTGGGTGCCGCAGTTCGCGCAATGCCGGCACGACCTCGAGCAAGGCACCAGGGCGCAGGACCTGCACCGGCGTGAGCATGCCTTGCAGTTGCGGCATCTGGATGTCCGAGCGTTCGTTGTCGCCGACGTGCAACCAATGGGGCAGTGGAACTCCTTCGCGTTGCGCGATGTCGTGCCAAGTGCTTGCCTCGTCTTTGCGCTGACCCGTTTCGCACGACATCCACCAAGCACGCAGAGAGACAGTCGCTTGTTCCGGCAGGATCCCGCGCAACCAGGCGCCAGGCAGATACATGTCCGATAGGGCCGCGATCTGTTTTCCGCGCATGCCCGCCAGGGTCTCGGCGACCACTGTGCGCGGGCGCAACATGTCTTGTTCGTGCTGCAACTCGAGTGCCTTGAGTTTCTCGCTGGGTAGATTCGGCTGGATCGACAGCGCAGCGGCGTAGATCTCGTCCAGTGTGGGGTCCCGACCGTAGGCTAGGCGGGCGCGACTTTCCGCGCGCGCGCGCAGATCGGCAAATGCCTCAATACCCAGGCGACGTCGCGCCAAGAAAGCCAAGTGGTCGCGCGCGCCCTCGGCAGCAACAAACGGACGAGTCACCAGTGTGTCGAAGATGTCGACAGTTACCAATCGCGCCTCGACCGCCGAAAGCTGTAGTCGGGTCGCCAACGGCGTGTCGAAGGCAGCCTGCCAGTTCCGCTCGCCTTCGGTGTAAGGCTGCAGCGTTCCGTCCTGGGGCAGAATGCCGAGCAGGTATCGCCCGTGCTGTACGACCGCGGCGAATAGGCGCTCTGCAGCGTGCTGGAGCGTGCCATCGACCTGGCCGTGCTCCTCGGGGAAATCCTCCAGCCGCAGGTTCAGGTCATACAAAGGCCGTAGCGCGTCCACACGTGCCCAGAACATCGAGCCGGCCGGGAAATCGATGTAGGCGCCACGATCGATGGCAAAACCGAGTCGCGCGGCAAGCTGGTCGCCGACTTCGGCATTGCTCAGCCACGTATGTGCCCATAGGGGCACACCCTCGTAGCTCTCCGGATACATCAACCCCAGCTTCGGCTCAGCTTCGAACATGCCGAAAATCCAGGCCAGGCGTTGCTTGTCGCCGAACAACGACTTCAACAGGTAACGGCGCCAGCCACCCTGTTCGGTACCGGTATACAAGGACTTCTTGGTGTGGATGTGGCCGACCACGTCGAGCGCGAGCACTTCCTCCCGGAAGGTCACCAACAATGGTGCGATGTCGCGGCCACGATTTGGGACCACCCGGACGATGAGCTCACGCAGATTCGGCAGTCCCGCCAGGCGGTGTTGTGCCGATGCCATGGCATCGACATCCATGACCGATACCAGCAACGAATAGGGCAACGGCATGTCGCTCAGGTCAGTCGCGAACTCATCGATCAGATCGGGGTAGAACAGATGCGCCATCACGCCAATGCGCAGCCGCACCTCGGCCAGCGGTAGAGGCGATGGAAATGCGTGCCTACTCGCCATCAAGGGCAAGACGTGGCGCGCGCCCGCCTGGCGCAACCGCCCGACGAGACCGCCAACGCCCAAAGCGCCAGCTACCTTGACCGCACGGCGGATCACCGACCACAACCCGCGCCAACCGCCGCCGTGCCGTTCCACTGCGCGCACCGCCGCGTCCAGATACCGTCGCACGCTGCGTGTCATCGCGCAGTCCGCATCAAAGATTCTGATAATTCGGACCCGAGCCACCTTCCGGGGTCACCCAGTTGATGATCTCGTAGGGGTCCTTGATGTCGCAGGTCTTGCAGTGCACGCAATTGGCGGCGTTGATCTGCAGGCGCTTGCCGGTGGCCGCGGCGGCATCGTCGACGATCTCGTAGACGCCGGCCGGGCAGAAACGGGTGCAGGGGTTGTCGTATTCCTGTGCGCAACGGGTCACGCAGATCTGCGGGTCGAGCACGTGCAGGTGCACCGGCTGGTCTTCGTCATGCTCGGTGGCGGCGAAGTACACCGCTTGCAGGCGGTCGCGCGGCGCCAGCTCGCGTTGCACGTAGTCGCGCACCGGTTGCTCGTGTTCGCCGACCTTGTCCAGCGAACGCCAGTCGGGTTTGTTCTTCAGCGTCCAGGGCGACAGGCCGGCGGTCGCGGTTTCCCAGGCGGCGTTGGCCAGGCCGAACCACAGGCCTTTCTTGAAGCCGGGCTTGATGTTGCGGACTTTCTTGAGCTCGTGCATCGCGTCGGAATCGCGCAGCTTGGCATCGAAGCCTTCCGGCGCCAGCTGAGAGGCGACGAGGTGCTCGGCGGCGAGCATGCCGCTGCGGATCGCCTGGTGGGTGCCCTTGATCTTGGGCACGTTGAGCAGGCCGGCGGTGTCGCCGATCAGCAATGCGCCGGGCATTTCGACCTTGGGCAGCGACTGCCAGCCGCCGGTGACGATCGCGCGCGCGCCGGCCGACAGGATGCTGCCGCCTTCGAGCAGCGGTTTGACCGTGGGGTGGTTCTTCCATTGCTGGAAGGCCTCCCATGGCTTGTACTCGGGGTCGTGGTAGTCCAGGCCGCTGACGTAGCCCAGCGCGACCTGGTTGTTCTCCAGGTGGTACAGGAAGCTGCCGCCGTAGGTGTGGTTGTTGGCCGGCCAGCCCAGGGTGTGGACGATCTTGCCCGGAGTGACGCGGCCTTCGGGCACCTGCCACAGTTCCTTGAGGCCGATGGAGTAGGACTGCGGATCGCTGTCGGCGTCCAGGCCGAAGCGCTTGATCAGGCGCTTGGTCAGGTGCCCACGCGCGCCCTCGGCCAGCACGGTGACCTTGGCGTGGATATCGATGCCGGCGGTGTAGCCGGGCTTGTGCGAACCGTCCTTGGCCACGCCCATGTCGCCGATGCGCACGCCGATGACCTTGCCATCGTCGGCGTGCAGCGTCTCGGCGGCGGCGAAGCCGGGGTAGATCTCCACGCCCAGCGCCTCGGCCTGCGGCGCCAGCCAGGCGCACATCGCGCCCAGGCTGACGATGAAGTTGCCGTGGTTGCGCATGCCCGGGGGCACGATCGGGAACTTGGTGCCGCCGTCCTTGCTGAGATGCCAGAACTCGTCTTCGCCGGCCGGCACGCAGATCGGTGGCGGGTTGTCGCGCCAACCCGGCAGCAGCGCGTCCAGCGGCGCCGGTTCGATGACCGCGCCGGACAGGATCTGCGCGCCGATCGTGCTGGCCTTCTCGATCACGCACACCGACAGTTCCGGATTGAGCTGCTTGAGCCGGATGGCGAAGGCCAGGCCGGACGGACCCGCGCCGACGGTGACGACGTCGTACTCCATCACGTCACGCTGGATTGCTTCGGCCGCGCCCGCGCCGACTTCCGATTCCGA
>Ga0160436_1000165_pt1 | contig 33144 bp, 27 predicted proteins | sample HID1973M_E0MG_FD_108264 | JGI IMG/M metagenome (GOLD analysis project Ga0160436, IMG submission 108264) | Enriched mosquito-associated microbial communities from UW Madison campus, WI, USA - HID1973M_E0 MG | ecosystem: Host-associated > Arthropoda: Insects > Digestive system > Unclassified ...
ACGACCCACGCACGATCGTCCAACCGAGCGCACTCTCGCGGATGGTCGCCTCCATCTCACGCATGTCGTCGTAGAGCTCGTGCAGGAACAGCGGGATTGCGATCCGCCGGAAGAAGAAGGGGAGCTGCGGGTCGTCGGCTGCGACTCCACCCGACGAGATGGCGATCAGCCGGGTGCCGGGCGCGGCCGCAGCGACGACATTGCGCGCCGCCCGCGAGTACAGCGCATCCGGGTGCCGTGCCGGCGTGCTGACCGCGAGGATGATCGCATCCTGCCCGTCCACCGCCTGCGCGACCGCCGCGAGCCTCGTCACGTCGACGCTGACCGAGCGGATGCCATCGACGTCTCCGCCAGGGGAAGACCGACGCCGAGACGCGACCGCGACAGTGTGGCCCGCAGTCGCCGCCCGGCGCGCGATGAGGCTCCCGGTTCGGCCCGCGCCGCCGAACACGATGACTCTGCTCATCGGTTGCGGGTGTTGCGCGCGTCGACGGCGAGGCCGTGCGCTTCGGTGTCGACTTCGTCGATGCCGAACGTGATGATCCGCTCGGGGTGGATGCGGATGATCGGCCCCGACGGCGAGTCGGCGACGGCCTCCGCGCGGCCCCGGATCTCGACGCACCGCGGGCGCCACGGACGCACCGACGCGAGGTCGTCGACCACGAACGCGACGCGACCGTTGTCGGCGATGTTGCGGAACTTCCTACTCTGCGCCATCCGGTAGCCGCCGATGTCGATGGTGTCGAGCTGCGCGTTGTAGCGGAACCCGACCGGACTCACCTGCAGGGTCCCATCGGGCTGCGCGGTCGCGATGCGGCCGAGCGGCTGCGTCGACAGGTACTGCAGTTCGGTGGCAGTGAAGACGCTCATCGGGCGACGCGTGTCAGTTCGAGCACGGGGATGACACGGGTGGTCATCGTCTCGTACTGCCGGAAGCCGGGGCTGATCGCGGTGAACTGCGCCCACGCCGCGTCGCGGTCCTGCCCGCGCAGGTCGGTCACATGCACCGCGACCTCGCCCTCCCCTGCGGCCTCGATGATCACATCCGGGTTCGCGAGGAGGTTGTGGTACCAGGCGGGGTTCTCGGGAGCGCCGGCCTTCGAGGCGGCCACGAGCCAGGTGTCGGCGTCGCGGCGGATGCTCATCGCCGGGCTCACCCGCTCGACGCCGCTCTTCGCGCCGATGTGATGGATGAGCACGAGGCCGCTCCCGAAGCGGTTCACCTCGCCGTCGTTGGCCCGGAACTCGTCGATGATCTGGTCGTTGAAACGGTTGTACTGGTTGGTCACGATGTCGACTTTCCTGCGAACGCGATGGGGTCGGCGGCGAGGGGGTGCTGCGGGGCGATCTCGTGGATGCCGCCGTCGGGTCCGAGCAGGAGGCGGAGCAGCCCGGCGAGATCTTCGCGCTGTCGCGGGTCGAGCTTCTGGCCGAGCACCGACTGCTGCGTGACCGCCTCGGCAAGCTGCTCGCGGAGTTCGGCGCCCCGCTCGGTGACGACGAGGAGCTTCACGCGCCGGTCCTTGCCGGGGACGCGGGTCACGAGTCCGCCCGCCTCGAGCTGGTCGGCGATGCCGGTCACGTACGAGGGGTCGCACGCCAGTTGACCCGCGAGCTCCCGCATGGGGGTCGGCGTCGCCACGACGAGAAGCGCGCGGGCGAGGGGGACGGGGATGCCGAACGGGGCCACCGCTTCAGCGAAATCAGCTCGGACCCGCTCCGCGGAGAGGATCAGCATCCGCGCGAGATCGCGTGATTCGGCCAGGTGCGCATCGGGATCGGTCACGAGATCACATTACATGACAAAAGCAATTGTTGACTTGGTCAAGTATCGTGTAGCGTCACGATGTCCACCCACGACGCTCCCGCGTCGCACTCCCAACCCCTTGGAGTCACCCATGACCGAAACCCCCGCCGCGACCATCGCCTCCGGCACCGAGGTTCGCCCTCGCCCGTTCGCGCCGGGCCGGTTCGCATCTGCCGTCGCGATCGCGCTCGTCGTGAACGCCGTCGTCTTCTGGGTGGGCTCGGCCGCGGGCGCATCCATGATCGTCACGCAGCCGGCATCGACGCAGGTCACCGTCGTCGTCGTGGTGATCGCCACTGTGGCGCCACTGGTGCTGGCGGGGGTGGCCACGTGGTTCATCGCGCTTCGCAAGCCCCGCTTCCGCGCCGTGGCCTCCTGGCTGGGCCTCGCGCTCGCCGTCGCCTCGGCCCCCGGCCCGCTCCTCGTCGCAGCCGACCTTTCGACCGGTCTGGCGCTCGGCGCCATGCACCTCGTCGCCGGCGCGGCATGGTTCATCGCCACCCGGCGATCCGACAGGCGCTGAGTTCGCCTACGCGAAGAAGCGGTCGCTGAACGTCTCCCACACGGCCCGCACGTCGAGTTCGGGGTCGTGCTGCCAGGCGAGTTCGAGGCCGCTCCAGAACGCGAGCAGTTCGGCCGCGGCGGCACGCGGATCTGGCTTCCAGTCGAGCGAGCGGGCGAGCTCCTCCTGGGCCACCCGGGTGCGCATCGCGAAGTAGTCGTGCGCCGGGTGGTCGGGCGCGAGCGCTTCTCCCGAGAGGATCGCGTAGAGCCTCACGAACTCGGGGCGGTCGAGGTTGTGGTGGAACACGCGAGTGAACGTCTCGCGAGCGCCGGCCGGTCCCGGTTCCTCGGTGTGCGGTGAGTCGCGGTAGTACTCGAAGTCCTGGTCTTCACGCATCTGCAGCACCGCGAGCAGCAGGTCGTTCATCGACGGGAAGTGGTGCAGCACCGACGACTTGCGGATGCCGCACGCTTCCGCGATCTCGGAGAGCGAGACCGCGTTGAACCCGGATGCGGCGATCAGCCGGTACGCCTCGCGCAGGATCTGCTCGCGGCGATCCTTCGGGCGCGTGCGCGGCTTCGCCGGCGTGGGGTCGATGGCCACCATCCCGCCATCCTACCGATCGGTAGATAAAAGGCGATGGGTCTGATACTTTGCTAATCGACCGATCGGTCGAATAGGCGCACAAAGTCGTCCGCTACCCGAAGAAAGCCGGATAAAGATGTCCACCGAACTCCCCGAACCCCTCGCCCATCCCGGCGTGCTCGACGAGCCCACCCGCTCGATCCCCACCATCCGCTCGCGCGTGAGCTCGAAGCGCCTCGGCTTCGGGCTCTTCATCGTCGGCCTCGCGTGGGTGTTCGCGAACAGCATCGCGACCGCCACCCTGCTCGCGGCGAAGATCGCGATCCTCGCACCCGACGACAAGGTCTTCTTCCTCGGACTCGCGACGGCGATGGCCGGCATCGTCGCCACCCTCTCGCTGTTCTTCTGGGGAGCGATCTCCGACCTCACCCGCAGTCGCCTCGGCCGCCGCACCCCCTGGATCCTCTTCGGAGCGATCAGCGGCACCATCGGCCTCTCACTGATCGGCCTCTCCGACACCATCGGCGGGCTGCTCGCCGCCTTCATCGGCTATGGGCTGTTGTTCAACGCGCTGCCGGCCGCGGTGCTCGCGATCTTCCCCGACCGCATCCCCCGCGACAAGCGAGGCACCGCGTCCGCGGTCTACGGCGGCGCGCAGGTGATCGGCGGCGCGGTCGCCAACATCATCGCCTCGCAGTTCATCACGAACCCGAACGCGATGTTCTTCGTGGCCGCCGGCATCCTGCTCGTCGGATCGGTGGTGTTCGTCTTCCTCGCGCCCGACTACTCCAGCAAGGACGAACCCCGCGCCAAGCTCGACCTGCGCGGCCTCGGGGAGGCGTTCAAGTTCCCCGCCAAGGCGCCCGACTTCTACTGGGCCTTCGCCGGGCGGTTCCTGCTGCTGCTGGGCCTCTACATGGTGCAGAACTTCACCCTCTACATCCTCACCGACTACATCGGGCTCTCCACCGAAGAGACCTCGACCGTGCTCGCCCTCTCGGGCTTCGCGAGCCTCATCACGATCGTGATCGGCATCTTCGTGGCCGGTCCCGTGTCCGACAAGATCAAGCGACGCAAGATCCCGATCTTCATCGCGTCGATGCTGTTCGGGCTCGCCGTGCTCATCCCGTTCGTGTCGCCCACCGGCACGTCGATGATCATCTTCGGCGCAGTGTCGGGCCTCGGCCTCGGTGCGTTCCTCTCGGTCGACTCGGCCCTCATGACCGAGGTGCTGCCGTCGGAGGAGAGCCGCGGCAAGGACCTCGGCATCCTCAACACGGCGAACACCGTGCCCGGCATCATCGCGCCGCTCGCGACCGCCGCGATCGTCGGCATCGGTTTCGGCTACGCGCCGGTGTTCATCACCTCGCTCATCGTCATCGTCATCGGTGCGTTCAGCATCTTCATGATCAAGTCGGTGCGATAGCGCCGTGACGACGACACCGTTCATCGGCGGCTGGGAGTTCCGGGGCGGCCGCACGGCCGAGTACACCCCGGTCACCCTGCCGCACGACGCGATGATCGGTGAGACACGCGGGCCGGGCGAGGCGTCGTGGGCGCACGGCGCCTACTTCCCCGGCGGCCGCTACAGCTACCGCACCCGATGGACACCCGGATCGGAGATCGCCGGCAAGGAGGTCTCACTGAGGTTCGAGGGTGCCTACCGCCACTCGCGGGTGCTGCTCGACGGCCGGGAGTTCGGCGGATCGGTGAGCGGGTACCGCGAGTTCGAGGTGCGGCTCGATCCGCACCTGACGCCCGATACCTCGCACACGATCGAGGTCGAGGTCGACAACTCCGAGACGCCGAACTCGCGCTGGTACACCGGATCGGGCATCTACCGCCCGGTCTGGCTGGAGGTGCGCGACCGCGTGCACGTCATCCCCGGGAGCGTGGCGATCAGCCACCGTCGGCACGGCACCGCCGCGCTCGTGCGCCTCGAGCTGGAGCTGGGCAACCCCGACGCGGTCGAGGTGCAGGTCGCGGCGGTCATCGCGCGGAACGGCGCCGTCTCGGCCGAGGCCGATCTCGTGGTCGACGGCACCACGGCGGCGATGGAGCTCGTGATCGCCGAAGCGGCGCTGTGGTCGGCCGACTCCCCCGAGCTGTACGACCTCGGGGTCGTGCTCACGGCCGACGGGCGGGAGACCGACGAGCTCAGCCGACGCGTGGGACTGCGCACCATCGAACTCGACGCCGAGCGCGGTCTGCTGGTGAACGACCGGGTGGTCACCCTGCGCGGCGCGAACATCCACCACGACAGCGGAGTGCTGGGCGCCGCGACCTTCGCGGGGGCGGAGCGCCGCCGGGTGCGGATCCTGAAGGAGGCGGGGTTCAACGCCATCCGGAGCGCCCACAACGCGGCCTCCCGTGCGCTGCTCGACGCGTGCGACGAGTACGGCATGTACGTGATGGATGAGGCGTTCGACGGCTGGTACGACCACAAGACCGACCGCGACGACGCCGAGCGGTTCGATGAGCTGTGGCGCGCCGAGCTGGCGTCGATGGTCGCCAAGGACCGCCTCCACCCCTCGGTGATCATGTACTCGGTCGGCAACGAGAACGGCGAGGCGTTCGGCCCGCGAGGTCGCCGCGTCGCCGCCGAGCTGGTCGGCGAAGTTCGCCGCCTCGACTCGACCCGACCCGTCACTCTCGGGGTCAACCTCGTGGCCGCCGCGTTCGCCGGGATCGCGGGCGACAAGGACGCCGACGACGCCTCGGCCAAGGCCGCCCCCGACATGACGAGCACGGCGCTCAACGTCATCTCCAACCGGTTCGGCATCCTCATGAGACGCTTCCCGCGCCTGCGTGCCGCCGACCGGGCGACGAGCGAGCTGTTCGCGCTCGTCGACGTCGCCGGATACAACTACGGAAGCGCCCGCTACCGGATCGACGCGGCACTGCATCCGGACCGCCTCATCGTCGGAACCGAGACCATGCCGGGCGACCTCGCACGCAACTGGGCGCTCGTCGAGCAGCTGCCGTCGCTGATCGGCGACTTCGTGTGGGCCGGGTGGGACTACCTCGGCGAGGCTGGCGGCGGGTCGTGGGCGTACGGCACCCGGCGCGCGCCCTTCCTGAAGCCGTACCCGCAGCTCGTCTCGGGGATGGGCATCATCGACATCACCGGCACGCCCGGGGCGGCGATCCATCTCGCCCGCGCCGCGTGGGGGCTGCTCGATACACCGGCGATCACGGTGCGTCCGCTCGACGTCCGGCCGGGCCCCTACACCCGCACCTCGTGGCGCTCCACGGATGCGGTCGAGAGCTGGTCGTGGAGCGGTCACGAGGGCGAGCGCGCCGAGCTCGAGATCTACAGCGCCGACGACGAGGTCGAGGTACTGGTGAACGGCCGCAGCCTCGGCCGCCGCGCGGCCGGCCGGTCGCACGGGTTCCTCGCGCGTTTCCGCGCCCGCTACGAGCCGGGCGTCGTCGAGGCGGTCGGCTACCGTGACGGGCATGCGGTCACGCGCGCCGAACTGCACACGGCTGGAGCCGCACGATTGCGCCTCGTCGCGGAGAACGACCTTCTCGCCGATCCGCTCGAGGTCGCGTTCCTGCGCGTCGAGCTCGCCGACGCCGACGGCGTGGTCGACACGGCGGCCTCGGATGTCGTCACGGTGACCGTCGACGGCCCCGCCGAGGTCGTCGGCCTCGGCAGCGCGGATCCCGCATCCGAGGAGTCGTTCGCCGACCTGCAGCACGCCACCTACCGCGGCCGGGCGCTCCTCGTGGTCCGCAGCACCGGGGGCGCGGGCATCGTGACCGTCACCGCGAGCAGTCGCGCTCACGGCAGCACCCGGCACTCGTTCGAGATCGCCGAGACGCGGGCGACCTCCTCCTCCGACCAGCTGCTGAAAGGCCGGCACCGATGACCGACATCCTCTGCAACCCCATCGACCTCCCGTACCGCTTCCAGGAGCTGACCGTCGGGCCGTTCTACCGCGCCGTGGTGCGCGAGGGTGCCGACCCGTCACTCATCCGGTACCGCGGCCGTTTCTACCTCTTCGTGTCGATGTCGGGCGGGTTCTGGCACTCCGCCGACCTGCGCGACTGGGAGTTCGTCGCGACCCCGACCCTGCCGACCTACGACTACGCGCCCGATGTGCGCATCATCGACGACCGCATGGTCGTGTGCGCCTCGCATCCCACCAAGAACGGCAACTTCTACCGCACCGACGACCCGCTCGGCGGGACGTGGGAGGAGATCGAGGGCACGTTCACCTTCTGGGATCCGAACCTCTTCCAAGACGACGACGGCCGCGTCTACTTCTACTGGGGCTGCTCCGACAAGAAGCCGATTCAGGGGGTCGAGCTCGACCGCACCACCTTCCGCCCGATCGGCGAGCCGGTCGCCATCATCCACGGCGACAACCGGGTGCACGGCTGGGAGCGTCGCGGACGCGACTTCAACCCCGACAACGACAAGCGCTCGATCTTCCTGAGGCCGTTCGTGAGCACGAACCCCTTCATCGAGGGCGCGTGGATGACGAAGCACGCCGGGCGTTTCTACCTGCAGTACTCGGCGCCGGGCACCGAGATGCACACCTACAGCGACGGCTACTACACCGCCGACTCGCCGCTCGGCCCTTTCACCTACGCCCCGAACTCGCCCTTCTCGTCGAAGCCGGGCGGCTACCTGCCGGGCGCCGGTCACGGCTCGACCTTCCAGGACGAGCACGGCAACTGGTGGCACCTCGCCACCATGCGCATCTCGAAGGCGTTCATGTTCGAGCGCCGCATCGGCATGTTCCCCGCCGGGTTCGACGACGACGGCGTGCTCTTCTGCAACCAGGAGTTCGCCGACTACCCGATGGCGCTGCCCGACGGCCCCGCCGACCCGTGGTCGCTGTCGGCGAGGTCGATGCTGCTGAACCCGGGTGCCCGCACCACCGCATCCTCGTCCGATGCCGAGCACGGGCCCAAGTTCGCCGTCGACGAAGACGCCACCACGTGGTGGGTCGCGGCCGACGACACCCCCGGCCACTGGGTGCAGACCGAGCTGCCCGAGGGGTCGACCGTGCACTCCATCCAGGTGAACATCGCCGAGCACAAGCTGCGGCCCATGGTGAAGCGCTCCCGCAAGGAGACCACGCTCACCGCCCTCTGGCAGCGGTTCATCAACCAGAGCGAGCCGGCCACCGAGATCCTCGTCGAGGCATCGGCCGACGGATCGACCTGGACGACCCTGCACGACTCCCGCCCCACCGGCGAGAGCCGCTCGCACGTCTTCATCGAGCTCGCGCAGCCCACCGCGTACCGGTTCGTGCGGGTCACCGGATTCGCGCAGCCGTACGGCGGTCGATTCGCGATCAGCGGCCTCCGGGTGTTCGGCCTCGGCGACGGGCAGCCGCCCGCACCCGCGACGGCGAGCGCGCGACGCACGGGCCCGCTCAACGCCGAGGTCACCTGGACCGCCGTTCCCGGCGTGCAGGGCTACAACCTGCGCTACGGGCTCGCCGCCGACAAGCTCTACGCGAGCTGGCAGCTGGATGCCCGCACCTCCCACGACCTCGGGGCGCTGAACGCGGGCCACGACTACTGGGTCGCCGTCGACTCGTTCAACGAGAACGGCATCACCCGGGGGACGCCGGTGCATGTCGCCGCCCAGCCGAATGCAGAAGGAAACTGAGATGCCGAACGACACCCTCACCGTGAGCTTCCCCGACGCCGTCGCCCGCATCCGCGCGGGTGAGACGACAGTCGACGAGGCGACCGAGCGGCTGCTCGCCGACCTCACCGACGACGAGCTGCTCGGCCTGCTCGACGGTGACATCCCCGTGCGGTCGATGACGAAGCTGCCGGGGATGATCAAGGGCGGCGCCATCGCCGCAGCCGAGGTGCCGCGCATCGGCTTCCCGGGGGTGCGCTTCACCGACGGCCCGCGCGGCGTGGTGATCGAAGGGGCGACCGCGTTCCCCGTGAGCATGGCGCGTGCGGCGACGTGGGACCCCGAGCTCGAGCGCGAGGTCGGGCGGGCGATGGGCCTCGAGGGCCGCGCCCTCGGCGCCAACTACTCGGGCGCGGTCTGCATCAACCTGGTGCGGCATCCGGCGTGGGGTCGCGCGCAGGAGTCGTACGGCGAAGACCCGATCCTGCTCGGGCAGATGGGTGCCGGCCTCACGCGGGGCCTGCGCCCCAACGTGATGGCCTGCGTCAAGCACTACGCCCTCAACTCGATGGAGAACGCGCGCTTCAAGGTCGACGTGCAGGTCGACGACCACGCACTGCACGAGGTGTACCTGCCGCACTTCAAGGCCGTGGTGGATGCGGGTGCCGAGTCGGTGATGAGCGCCTACAACTCGGTCAACGGCAAGTTCATGGACGTGAACAAGGTGCTGCTCACCGACGTGCTGCGCGACGAGTGGGGCTTCGAGGGCTTCGTCACGAGCGACTGGGTGTTCGGCACCCACGCCGGGCTCGAGAGCCTCGAGGCGGGGCTCGACATCGAGATGCCGTTGCGTCTGCTGCGCGCCCGCGAGCTTCCGGGCGCACTCAAAGACGGCCGGCTCTCGCGCGAGACCGTGCTCACCTCGGCCCGCCGCATCGTCGGCACGATCCTGAAGCACACCGCCACCCGCGACGAGGCCGAACCGACGACCGACGTCGTCGCGAGCGCCGCGCACCGCGCCCTCGCACGCCGTGTCGCCATCCGCTCGATGGTGCTGCTCAAGAACCAGCCGGTCGACGGCTCCCCGCTGCTGCCGCTGAGCCCCACGATCGCACGTCTCGCCGTGATCGGGCCCCTCGCCGACCAGGCCAACACGGGCGACCACGGCTCCTCGCTCGTGCACCCGCCCAGCACGGTGTCGCCGCTCGCGGGCCTGCGCGAGGCGCTGCCCGGCGTCGACATCGTGCACGCCGACGGCTCCGACCTCGCCGAGGCCGAGCGGGTCGCCCGATCCGCGGATGCAGTCATCGTCGTCGCGGGCATGGACCACGCCGACGAGGGTGAACGCGTCGAGAACGACGACATCGACCTCAGCATCCTCGGGTTCCCGTTCAACCTCGCTGCGGTGCGCTGGCTGATCGCGAAGCTGCCGCGCAAGAACACCAGCCAGTTCGGCCGCGGAGGCGACCGCGAATCGCTCACCCTGCACGACGCCGACGAGCGGCTCGTGGCGACGGTCGCCGCTGCGAACCCGCGCACCGCGGTGGTGCTGATCGGCGGCAGCGCGATCATCGTCGAAGCGTGGCGCGAGAAGGTGCCCGCGATCCTGCACGCCTGGTACCCCGGCATGGAGGGCGGACGCGCGCTCGCCGACGTGCTCATCGGCTCGGCCGAGCCGGGCGGTCGCCTCCCGGTGGCGATTCCCACGGATGCGGCCCACCTCCCGTTCTTCGACGCCGAGGCGCGCTCGATCGTCTACGACGCGTGGTGGGGTCAGCGCATGCTCGATCGCGACGGTCACCAGGCCGCGTTCCCGTTCGGATTCGGCCTCGGCTACACGACCTTCGAGCAGCGGCTCGTCGACAACACGGCGACCGAGACGGACGGCGTGGCCCGGGTGACCGTGCGCAACACCGGCGAGCGGGCCGGCTCGCACGTCGTTCAGGTGTACGCCGCCGACACCTCACTCGCACGCCCGATCCCGCAACTGATCGGCTTCCAGCGCGTCGAGCTCGACGTGGGAGCGGAGGCGACGATCGAGGTCGCGCTCGACCTCACCCCCACCCGCGAGCGCGATCCCCGAACTCGCACCTGGTCGCGGCGACCCGGCACCTGGGCGATCGTCGCGGCATCCCACACCCCCAACACCTTCGACGGCTCCCAGCCGCTCGGCAACTGAACCAAGGAGCACACCCGATGCAGACGGCCATCATCACCGGCGGGGCGGGCGGCATGGGTCTCGCGACCGCGAAGATCCTCGGACGCGACCACCGTGTGGTCATCGCGGACGTCAACCAGGAACGCCTCGACGCGGCGGTCGCCGAGCTGACGGCGCTCGGCGTCGATGCGGAGGCGGTGGTCAGCGACATCACCGACCGCGCGTCGGTCGACGATCTCATGATGCGCGGCAACGCCACCGGCGAACTGCGCGCGGTGGTGCACACGGCCGGGGTGAGCCCGCAGATGGGCAAGCCCGAGTTCATCGTGCGCATCAACGCGCTCGGCACCATCAACGTCGCCGAGTCGGCACTCGCGGTCGCGACCGAGGGGTTCGCGCTCGTCAACGTGGCCTCGATCGCGGGGCACACTGCGCCGGGCTTCCTCGTGTCGAAGCGCCGCAACCGCCTCGCCTTCACCGATCCCGAGCGGCTGGTGAAGCGGATGACGGCCGCGGCGAACCTGGGGCCGAAGTCGCTCAAGGCAGGGTTCGCCTACTCGCTGAGCAAGCAGTTCGTGATCTGGTACTCCGAACAGATGGCCGCACGCTTCGGGGCGAAGGGCGCGCGGGTGCTGTCGGTGTCGCCCGGCAGCTTCGACACCACGATGGGGCAGCTCGAGAAGAAGAGCGGCTCGGAGCGACTGCTGCTCGCGGCAGCGCTCAAGCGCTTCGGCAAGCCCGAGGAGATGGCCGAACTGCTCGCCTTCTGCGCGAGCGACAAGGCGGGGTACCTCACCGGCATCGACATCCTCAACGACGGCGGCACGAAGGCCGGCATGGATTTCGCGACGACGCTCAAGATCGCCCGCGGCTAGGGCGGAGGATGCTCTCGTGGTGAGGATCGGCGTTCTGGGCGCGGCGCGCATCAACCGGTCCGCGCTGTTCGTGCCGGCGGCGAAGACCGAGGGTGTCGAGGTCGCGGCGATCGCGGCACGCGACCCCGAGCGGGCCGCCGCCGTGGCGCGCAGGCACGGCATCCCGGTGGTGCACGAGTCGTACGACGCGGCGCTCGCCGATCCGTCGATCGACGCCGTGTACATCCCAACGCCTGCGGCGCTCCACGGCCGCTGGACGCTCGCGGCCATCGCATCCGGCAAGCACGTGCTCTGCGAGAAGCCGTTCACGGCGAATGCGGAGGAGGCGCACGAGGTGCAGGCGGCCGCCGAAGGATCCGGACTCGTCGTGATGGAGGCGCATCACACGTCACTGCATCCGTTCACCGCACGGATGCGCGAGGTCGTCGCGTCAGGGGTGCTCGGCGAGGTGCGCACGGCGTCGGCGTGGTTCCACGCGCCGATCCCGCCCGGCCGCGACATCCGCTGGAACCCGCGCCTCGGCGGCGGCTCGCTCATGGACCTCGGGTGCTACCCCGTGCGGTTCGTGCGCGATGTGCTCGGCGAACCGACGGTCGTGAGCGCCACCGCCCTGCGCCGCGGCGACATCGACCGCCGCATGACGGCGCGCCTCGCCGTGGCCGGCGCCGATGTGACCGTCGACTGCGGAATGTGGTCGTCGCGGGTGCTGGGCGCTGGCTTCACCGTCGAGGGCACGAAGGCCCGGATGCGGGTGAGCGGCCCCTTCCACCCGCAGCTCGGCGGGCGGATGCGCGTCGACGGACCCGGGGTGCGCATCCGCGAGCGCGCCGACCGCACCAGCACCTACCGGTACCAGCTCGCCGCCTTCCGCGACGCCGTCCGCGATGGCGGCCCGCACCCGAACGGGCCCGACGAGGCGCTCGCCACGATGCAGCTCATCGACGACATCTACCGGGCGTCGGGCATGTCGCCTCGACAGCCCGCCTGACCCGAGGACCCCATGACGAACATCACCCGCCTCCGCACCGATGGCCGCACGGCGCCGCTCGGGATCGACTCGCGGCATCCGGAGTTCTCGTGGATTCCGGATGAGGCGCAGCACGGCTACGAGCTCGAAGTCGCGACGGCCGACGACTTCGGCGAGCAGGCGATCGTCTGGCGCAGCGGACGCATCGCTTCCCCCCAGCCGTTCGGCGCCCGCTACGCGGGACCGACGCTCGCATCCCGCGCCGCCTACGCGTGGCGGGTGCGGGTTCACAGCGCCGACGGCGTCTCCACCCGGAGCGACCCGGCGACCTTCGAGACCGGCCTGCTCGATCCCGCCGACTGGACCGCATCCTGGATCGCCGAACCGCCGCGGGAGAAGAAGAGCGAACGGCGAACTCAGTACTTCCGGCAGACGATCGAGCTGCCGGCCGCCGTCACCCGCGCCAGGGTCTACGCCAGCGCACTCGGCTGGTACCGGCTGCACGTGAACGGCATCGACCAGACCGGCCCCGACCTCGTGCCCCGGTGGACGCCTTTCGACGACACCGTCGAGGTCCAGGTGTACGACGTGACGGATGCGCTCACCGCGGGGCGGAACGTGCTCGGCGTGGTCGTGGCCGAGGGGCGCTACCGCGGAGCCCTCGGCACCTTCTCGAAGAACGAGGTCTACGGCGACCGGCTCGCCACGATCGTGCAGCTCGAGGTCGAGTTCGCCGACGGCACGACCCGCAGCTACGGCACCGACACGTCGTGGCTGGTGGGCACGGGCCGCATCCGCATCTCCGACCCGAAGCAGGGCGAGCGGGTCGACTTCCGCATCCCCGAGATCGACTGGCTCGCGGCGAGCGCGCCGGCCGGGTTCGCGCCCGCCCACCCGCTTCCGCCGCATCCGCGCCGCCTGATCGCGGAAGAGGTCGAGCGGGTCACCGCCGTCGGCACCTTCGCCGCCACCGTCTCGCGCACGCCGTCGGGCGTGCAGCTGCTCGACTTCGGGCAGAACTTCAACGGGATCGCGCGGCTGCGCCTCAGCGGACCGGAAGGTGCGAAGGTCGTCATCCGGTACAGCGAGGTGCTCACCCCCGAGGGCGAACTCGAGATGGACTACCTCGAGTACGCGTCGGCGAAGGACTGGCCGCAGCGCGACGAGGTGATCCTCGGCGCGGAGCCGGTCGACTACACGCCCTCGTTCACGATCCGCGGCTTCCGCTACGTGACGGTCGAGGGGCTCGACGTCGACCTCATTCCTGACGACGTGACCGGTATCGAGCTCTCGACACCGCTCGAGGTGACGGGCGAGTTCCGCGCATCCGACCCCCGGCTCGAGCAGATGGACCGCACGACCATGGCGTCGCTGCGGGCCAACTTCTCCGACACCGCCACCGACTGCCCCACTCGGGAGCGCACCGGGTGGACGGGCGACGTGCAGGTCTTCGCACCGACCGCCGCGATCATGGTCGACTCGGACGCGTTCCTGCGCCGGTACCTGCGCAACCTCGCGCTCGAGCAGGACCCCGACGGCCGCATCCCGAACTGGATCCCGAGCGAGACCTCCGACTTCAGCTGGAGCCTGCGCGACCGCGCCCTGATGTTCGTGCGCTCGTCGGTCGGATGGGGCGACGCCGCGGTGCTCGTGCCGTGGACGCTCTACCAGTACTTCGGCGATGAGGAGGTGCTGCGCCGCCAGTGGCCGAGCGCCCTCGCCTGGGTGGAGCAGCTCGATCGCCGGGCGAGGAAGAGCGGCCTCTCGCGCCGCTTCGGCCGCCGGGTGGGTGCGCTCGAGCGGTACATCGTCGACACCGGCTACCACTACGGCGAGTGGCTGCGACCCGGCGAGGACCCCGGCAGCACGTTCTCGACGAACGTGCGCCGGCCTCCCGCCGAGATCGCGACGGCGTTCTACGCCCTGTCGAGCGGAACGCTGTCGCAGATGGCGGCCGTGCTCGGCGACGAGGCTGCGGCTGCGCGATGGGGCGAGGTGTCGACGAACGCGCGGGCCGCCTGGCGGGCCGCGTTCGTGACCGAGGGCGGGTCTCGCGTCGCGCACGACCGGCAGGACGACTACGTGCGAGCCCTCCAGTTCGACCTGCTGCTCCCCGAGCAGCGGCCGGCGGCAGCAGCCCGCCTTGCCGAACTCGTCGCCGAGGCGGGCGACCACCTGGCCACCGGATTCCTCAGCACCCCCCTGCTGCTGCAGGCCCTCTCCGAGAACGGGTACGCGGATGCCGCATACCGGGTGCTCCTGCAGGAGACCGCGCCGTCGTGGCTGGGTCAGCTGAATCGCGGGGCGACCACCTGGTGGGAGACCTGGGAGGGCTACAAGGATGACGGCCACGCCAAGGTGTCGCACGACCACTACGCGTTCGGTTCGGTCTCGCGGTGGCTGCACGAGCACGTCGCCGGCCTGCGCCCGCTGGAGCCGGGGTATCGCCGGTTCCTCGTCGCGCCGGTCGTGGGCGGAGGGCTGACGTCGGCGTCGAGCTCGGTGACCACGCCCTACGGCGTCGCCCGCAGCGCCTGGAGTATCGAGGGCGAGGAGCTGCATCTCACGGTCACCGTGCCACCGAGTACCACGGCCGAGGTGCGGATCGGAGCCCGCGTCGAGACGGTCGGTCCGGGGAACCACCAACTGGTCGCGCCCCGAGCCCAGCAATAGCGGCAGAGTGGGGGCATGCGCCTGCTGCTGATGTCCGACACCCACCTGCCGGTGCGGGCGAAGCGGCTGCCCGACGCGGTCTGGCGGGCGGTCGACGAAGCGGATGCGGTGATCCACGCGGGCGACTGGGTGGGCGTCGATCTGCTCGATGAGCTCGAGACGCGCGCTCGCCTGCTGATCGGATGCTGGGGCAACAACGACGGACCGGAGCTGCGAGCGCGCCTCCCCGAGGTCGCCCGCACGACCCTCGACGGCCTGTCCGTCGCGGTGGTGCACGAGACCGGCCAGGCGACGGGACGCGAGGCCCGCTGCGCCGCCGCCTACCCGGGCGTCGACCTGCTGGTGTTCGGCCACAGCCACATCCCGTGGGACACGACCGCGCCGGGCGGTCTGCGTCTGCTCAACCCCGGCTCGCCGACCGATCGTCGGCGGCAGCCGACGTGCACCTTCATGACCGCCGAGGTCACCGCCGGGCGCCTGCACGACGTGGTGCTGCATCCGCTCTAGCCGCGGCGGGACGGTCAGCTCACTTCTTCGCGGGTGCCTTACCTGCGGCAGAGGACTTCGCGGCCGGCTTCGCCGACTTCGCGGACGCAGCCGTCGGCCCGAACATGGCGTCCACCTCGGCCAGCTCCAGCTCCGCGGTCGCCTGGATCAGTTCCAGCAGTTCCGGATCGGTGCCCGGCGCGAACTCTTCGAGCCGCTCGACAGAGATCGTCGAAGGAACTCCTTCCGGCGCCTGCTCGCCGGCGTCCAGCGACGTGCCGTCGTTCGACGGCGATGCGCCCTGGAAGATGCGCCCCGCCTCCGACTGCCCGGCGAGGTCGAAGGTGAACTGCTTGCTCTGCAGACCAGCATCGAGGAGCACCTTCACCTCGGGGAAGCGCTCGGCGTTCGTCTTCGGGATCGGCAACGTCTTCTTCCAGTCGATGCCGAGCGTCTCGAGCGCCTTCGCGAACGCGTTCTCGTGGGCCTGGTCGCGCACGATCAGGTAGGCGATCGTCGATCGCGCTGCGGCGTTGTCGGTCATCTCGTAGATGCGGCACTTCTGCAGCCGGCCGGTGGATTCGAGCATCAGGTTGTAGAGCAGATCGAGCACCAGGTTGCCGGAGTTGTAGACGTAGCTGCCGCTCCACGGGTTGCCGACGGCGTCCACCGGCAGGGCGCCCTGCGCACCCACCAGGTAGTGGTGGATGTTGCCCTCCGACAGCGCGATCTTCAGCGGGGTGGCGCCGGCGGCGCCCGGCTCGTCGAGCGGATCGGTGGGCTTGCCCGAATAGCCGGGGGCACCATCCAGCAGACGCGAGATGGTGGTGCCGATGAGCTCGACGTGGCTGATCTCCTCGGTGCCGATGCCCTGGATGAGATCGCGGTACGGCTTCGCCGCCGGCCCCCTGAAGTTGATCGCCTGGAAGAGGTACTGCATCATCGTGCGCATCTCACCGAACTGTCCGCCGAGCCCCTCCTGCAATGCCTTCGCTGCTGCGGGATCCGGCTCGTCTTGAGCGATCTCGTTGATCAGGCGCTGAACGTGGAAGTACATCTCGGCCTCCGACCGTCTTCGGCGGCGGATGCCACCTGGCCCGAGCCTGCGCCGGCGCGGAGCGAAGGTGCACCCACTAGACAAAGCGGAGGGCGGAGCGCATACTCGCGCGCCAGGAGACGGTGCGGCAGTGTGCGCCTTCGATTCCCGAAGGTCAAGCCCCGAGACGTGCGGGGATCCCGGGCGTATGGTTCGAGCACGTCAGTTGCCCTGAATCCTTGGTCGACTCCGCACCGCTACGAAGCGCTCAGCCGCTGAATCGAGGGTCACCATCATGGCCGGACCAGTTCGCGATCCGGAGGTCGTGCCGACCCCCGTCGCCGCATCCGCCCCCGCGACCACCCCCGCGACGCCCCCAGCGACGCCCGTCGAGGGACCGCAGCTCGCAACGGCTGCTCCATCCGCCGAGCGCGAGCGCGCCACCTACGGCGAGCGCACGCAGCCCGCCCCCGAAGAGGTCGTCGTCGAGAACCGCAAGTCGGTCTACGGACGCGAGCGCGCCGAGTACGGCGGCATCAAGTTCGGGGTCGCGTTCTTCGGATGGCTGACCGCCACCGGTCTGCTGGTGATGTTGACCGCCATCGCGGCAGCCATCATCGCCGCATTCGGTTTCCAGAACGACCCGAACGAGGTCGACTTCGGCGCCGCCCTCGCGAGCGCCATCGTGCTGATGGCCATCCTCTTCGTCTCCTACCTGGCGGGCGGGTATGTGGCCGGCCGGATGGCGCGGTTCGCCGGCGTCAAGCAGGGCCTCGCGGTGTGGATCTGGGGCATGGTCGTGACGGGGGTGCTCGTCGCGGTCGCGGCGATCGCCGGCTCGCAGCTCGACGTGCTCTCGACCTTCGGCGTGGTGCCGCAGATCTCATTCGGCCCCGACGCGGTGCTCGGCACCGCTCTCACCATCGCGGGCGCGATCGTCGTCACCCTGCTCGGCGCGATCCTCGGCGGCGTCGCCGGCATGCGCTTCCACCGTCGCGTCGACCGCGCCGGCTGGGCCGAGTAGCCCAGCACCGCTCGGCGTCACCCGGCATTCGCGCTCAGCCAGAGGAACGGGTCGACTTTCACCCCGTCCACCTTCAGCTCGAGGTGCAGGTGCTTGCCGGTGACCTGTCCGGTGGCGCCGACCAGGCCGATGAATTCGCCGACGGCGATGGGGTCCCCGGCCGCCAGCGGACTCGACCCGCGCTGCATGTGCGCGTAGCTGCTGGTGATCGTCTGCCCGCCGATCCGGTGCTCGATGATCACGTAGTTGCCCCAGGAACCGTTGCCGTCGACGTGCTCCTTCACCACGCCGGAGGCGATGGCGTAGATCGGCACACCGCCGCCGGGGGCGAAGTCGACCGCGCGGTGGTCGGTCGAGCATCCCCGACAGGGGGCCGGCCGGGAGCCGAACCCGCTCGAGATCGGAACGGTCACCGGGAACGGCCACCGGATCGACCCCGTCCAGGTGGTCGTGTAGGTGCGGCTGTAGGTCTGCCGCAGCACCTCGGCCCTGCTGGTCACCTGGTAGCCGTCGCGCGCGAGACCCTCGCCCGGCTCGCCACCGCTCAGGAGCACCCTCTGCGATTCGTGCGTCGCGATGGCGAACGCGGCGCCGTCGACCGACACCGCATCCGCATCCGCCGGCGGGGCCGCGAGCGACAACGGAACCAGCAGCAGGGCGACGAAGCCGAACGCCGCTGCGCTCATCGCGCCGTTCACTTCTCCAGCTCCACCTCGATCGCGATGGCGAGATCGTCGAGCGATTCGAGCTGCACCTTGCGGTCGTTCACGAAGAAGGTGGGCGTGCCGGTCACTCCGAGCTCGACGCCGGCATCGAAGTCGGACTGCACGCGAGCCAGCACCTCGGGGTCGGCGACGTCGGCGTCGAACCGAGCCATGTCGAGCCCCAGCTCCTCGGCGTAGCCGCGGAACACGTGCGCCTGCGACTCGGACCCGCGCTCACCCCACGCCGCCTGCGTCTCGAACATGCGGGCGAACATCGGCTCGAGCGCGCCCTGACGTGCGGCGGCCTCCACGGCGACGGCGGCGTTGACGGAGTTGCCGTGCCCGGGCAGCGGGAAGTAGCGGAACGCGAACGTCACCTCGCCGGCGTGCTGCGCACGCAGCTCTTCGACGTACGGGTAGAAGGCGCCGCAGGCTTCGCATTCGAAGTCGAGGAACTCGACCACGACCACGCCGCTGGAGCCCTCGTCGAGGATGCGGGTGTCGCTTCTGAGGGCGGGCTGCGGGGGCGCACCGGGGGCGGATGCGGTGGGCCGCTGGGACTGCTGCGTCAGCACCAGCGCCACCGCGGCGATCGCGCCTGCGGCGAGGACGGCGGTGAAGGCGAGGGCGATTTTCGTGTTCGTGCTCATGGGTGTTCTTCCATCGGTCGTTGTCCGCGGCGGCCGCGGGGTGGTCGGGTTCGGGTTCACCACGCGGATGCGGGGCGACGGAACCTGATCAGGTGCGACTGATGGAGAGTGCGGTGAGGGACGGCGCGGCCGAACGCACGCGCGCCGGAGGGGTCTGGGCGCGCGGGTACCGCGGGGGCGCCGGCTGCGGCATGAGACGACGATGCAGTGCGAACGCACGGGCTGCGAGGGCCACGCAGCAGAGCACGAGGAGCCCGCAGATCGCGAGCGCTCCACCCAAGGTGCTCGCCGCCATCACGTCGGCCGCGACGGCTTCGTCGACGTCGACGGCACCCGTGTCGGCACCGAGCAGCACGGGCATCGTGACCGAGGCCGCATCGTGCGACGCGGCCGTCTCGGTGTGATGCCTGTTCAGCCCGATCGCCAGCGCGGTCGCGACGAGGGCCACGATCACCAACGCCACGCGCATCCAGGAGGAGCGCGCACCGGGGGCGCGGGTGGGGGTCTCGGGCATCGCACACATGGTAGCCGCCGAACACTGGGGCTTGGCAGAGTGGGCGCATGCCCCTCCCGCGCACCCCCGACATCTCCCCCATCGACGAGACCCACCTGCGACGTTGCGTCGAACTCGCGACGCGGGCGCTCGAGAACGGCGACGACCCGTTCGGCTCGGTGCTCACCGATGCCGACGGCGTGGTGCTGGCCGAGGCCCTCAACCGCGAGACGACCGACGCCGACCCGACCGCGCATCCGGAGCTCGAGCTGGTGCACTGGGCGATCGCCCACCTCACTCCCGAGCAGCGCGCCACCTCGACGGTCTACACCTCGGGTGAGCACTGCCCCATGTGCGCGGCGGCCCACGGGTGGGCGGGGCTCGGCAGGGTGGTGGCGGCCGCGTCGGCGGCGCAGCTCGCCGGGTGGCGGGCCGAATGGGGCCTGCCTAAGGGACCGGTGGCGGTCATCCCGCTCGCCGAGGTCGTCCCCGGGGTCGAGGTCGTCACGCCCGTGCCGCCGTTCGACGTGTGGATGCGCGAGGTGCATCTGCGCGCGAGGTGGCGGGGCGCGGCGGAGGAGAAGTAGCCGTCACCCGCTGGTCAGGAACTGCCGCTGCTCGAGGAGCGGGCACGCGAACACGTCCCGCTCGCCGAGGCCGGCACGGTTGATGTAGCGAACGACGATCCCGTACGAGGCGAAGAGGCCGGTCTGCATGTACGGCACCCGCTGCTCCCGGCAGTACGCCGCGATCATGGGGGCCGCCCGCCGCAGGTGCGGACGCGGCATCGACGGGAACAGGTGGTGTTCGATCTGGTAGTTGAGCCCGCCCATCACGATGTCGAGCAGCCGGCTTCCGCGGATGTCGCGGCTCATCATCACCTGACGGCGCAGGAAGTCGATCCGCGCCTCGCGGGGCACCAGCGGCATCCCCTTGTGGTTGGGGGCGAACGATGCGCCCATGTAGAAGCCGAAGATGCCCAGCTGCACCGCCAGGAAGGTGAACGCGATACCCGGCGAGAGCACCAGGAACACGAGCGTCGTGAACCCGAACAGCCGCACGCAGAGGAACCCGATCTCGGCCCACCGCCGCGGCAGGTGCTCGCGCGCCGTCACCCGACGCACCCCGGATGCGTGCAGCGAGACGCCCTCCAGCAGCAGGATCGGGAAGAACAGCAGACCCTGGTGGCCTCTCACCCACGCGACCGCGGGGTGGTGCCGCCTGCCCGCCTGCTCGGCGGTGAGGGCGATCACCGGCAGGTCCATGTCGGGATCGGAGCCGATCTTGTTCGGGTTCGCGTGGTGCCGCGTGTGCTTGTGCTGCCACCACCCGTAGCTCATCCCCACCAGAAGGTCGCCGAGCACGATGCTGATCCAGTCGTTCCACCTGCCCGAGACGAAGATCTGCCGATGGGCGGCGTCGTGCCCGAGGAACGCGATCTGCGTGAACACGATCGCCAGGATCGCGGCCGTGAACAGCTGCCACCAGGTGTCGCCGATCCACACGAACGCCACCAGGCACACCCCGAGCACCAGCGGCAGTGCGATGAGTTTCGTCCAGTAGTAGCCGTAGCGTCTGCGCAGCAGCCCGCTCTCCCGAACGCGCTTCGCGAGTTCGGCGAAATCACTGGTGGGTGAGATCGGCTTCGGTACGGATGACGTCGTCGTCAGGCGGATGGTGTTCATGATCACACCTCCTGCGCCGGACGCTACGCCCTCAAACTGGACGGCTCACAGCTTCGCGCGCATCGCATCCAGCAGCGCCGCCAACGGCACCGATGCGACGCGGATGCGCTGGTCGCCGATGCCGTGCGGGATCCAGACGGTCCCGTCGTGCAGGATCGCGCCGCAGGTGTAGACCACGTTCGGCACGTATCCGGCCGCGAGGGCGCCATCCGGCTGCAGGAGGGGCGCGGTGAGGGTCGCCACGACACGCGACGGGTCCTCGAGCGCCAGCAGGATCGCACCGATCCGGTAGGTGCGCATGGGGCCGACGCCGTGCGTGAGCACGAGCCAGCCCTCGGGGGTCTCGATCGGCGAACCGCAGTTGCCGCTCTGCACGGACTCCCAGAGCTGCTCCGGACGGTAGACGTGCCGCTCGGGTTCCCAGTCGAGGCCGTTCTCGGACCGGGTGAGCGAGATCGACTCGCCGTCGCCCCGGCTGAGCGCCAGCTGCATCCCGCCGACCGGTCTCGGGAACAGGGCCATCCCCTTCGCCTGGGTGGGCGGTCCGGTCAGGCGGTGCACGTCGAAGGTGCGGAAGTCGCGGGTGACGAGCAGTCGCGACGCGATCGCCTGCCCCTCGTACGCCGTGTAGGTGGCCCGGTATTCGGGAGGCATGCCGTCGTCCGGCACGAATCGCACGAAGCGGGCGTCCTCGACGCCGCGGCGCTCCTCCTCCGCGACCGGCATCAGCACGCGCCTGCTGAGGGTGGTCGCCTCATCGAAGGTCGCCCGGTAGGCGGACCACGCGATCACGCGCAGCGCGGCGAGCTGCGCCCGCGCGTCCGGATGCTGCATGAGCACGGCGGGAAGCGCGTTGGCTGCGGCATCGACGGCACTCGTGGTGAAGACCGGCGCGAGCCCCTGAGTGACCGTGCGGGTGACGTCGTCGATCCGGCCGTGGTGCTCGAGCGCGCGGACGAAATGCTCCTTGGTCCATCTCCCGTCGGTGATCCTCGGCAGCTCGAGCGGAGCCTCCCGGGGCACGAACTCCCACGCCCTGCCGGGGCCGATGATCGCCTCGCAGAACTCGATCGACGAGAGGTGGGACTCCCCGATCGCACGCAGCGACACCACCACCCGCAGGGCGCCGGCGGCGAGCCCGCTCTGATCCGGATGCGGCACGACGCTGGGGTTGCAGAGGGCCGCGCCTTCGATGGCCGACTCGGACGTGAACACCGCCCCCACCACGACCGCCAGCTCCTCGTCGAGGTCGCGCGCGTCCGGGCGCCGGACGAGCGCCGCGTTCTGCAGCAGCAGTTCACGCAGCCCCCGATGCCGCCCGCCGAAGGTCTCGATGACCTCACCCGCCATCCGGGCGGTCTCCTCCGGAGGTGCCGCAAGCACGCGGTCGAGCACGACCTCGGTGCGCGAGTTCGCCCCCGGCGTGCTCTCACCGGGGAGGAAGAGCCGGGCGACGACCCGCCCCGGATCGGGCAGCAGCTCGACGCCGGCATCGCGAGCGAGGGTCGTCATGACGCCACCGGCGCGCACTCCCGCGCGCGCTGCAGAGTGCCGAGCGCGGCGAGCGTGGATTCGGCGCCGCAGTTCTCGTTGCGCCTGTCGGCGTGGAGCCCGTCGTGGCCCGCCCCGGTCTCCGGGTCGTACAGCGGCACCCCGAGATCGTTCTCCCCGCAGAACCACGCCCAGGCGAGGTCGACCCCGTCCGACCAGATCGGATCGCCCGAGATCTCGTGGGCGTGCGCGCAGGCGTCGGCGATGGCGGCGACTTCGATGGGCTGCTGGTCCCAGAGCGGCCCGAGCTCGCCGGCCGTGCGACCGGCGGAGCCCGTCGGCGAGAGGTGACCGTCCGGGCCGGTCTCGATCTCGAGCAGCGCGCTCAGCAGCAGCATCCCGCGACCGAGCAGCAGGGGGTTGTCGAGCGCGGCCCCTCCGACGATGAGCGCGTCGCACAGGGCGGCGTTCGCGTAGCGGAGCCGCAGCTCGGGCCACACCCAGCCCCCGGTGGCCTCCGTGGGCACACGGGCGAGGCAGTCGATGAGCAGCGCCCTGGCGACGTCGTCATCCGGGCGCGCGTGGAGCACGTCGGCGGCGCCGATCGCGGCGAACGCGGCCGAGCGCACGTCCGTCGTGCGCCCGCGAGCGGCTCGCAGGAACGCGCGGTGCGCGCGCTGGCGCACGCTCGCGCTTCGGCTGTAGCGCGTGGCGGCGCCGAGACCTCCGACCGCGCGACCCCAGCAGTCGTCGGTGGTGGGCTCGTCCGTCCAGCGGCCGTCCGCGGCCATGCGGTTGTGTGCGGAACCGTCGGATGTGATCGCCCCCTCGACGAAGTCCAGATAGGTCTCGACGAGCTGCTCGAGGGCCGGATCGTCGCCGCGCTCGCGCACCACCACCGTCAGGCCCCGGGCGACGTCATCCGTGCAGTACCCGTGCGAGATCCGGGGCGAACGGTACTCGGCGTGCTCGAAGAGGCCGAGCGTGTCGGTCATCGACGAGAGATGGCCGAACACGGCGGACGGCAGCCGCGTGGCAGTGGATCTCATGTGCGCACCTCGTTCGCCACGAGGCCTGCGCCCAGCGAGCGGTAGCGCTCGGCCACTGTCGGCCAGCTGTCTGCCGCGACCGCCGCCCGGGCGCGTTCGGCGGCGAGCGCCGCGAGGTACGGGTCGGAGACCGCGTCGCGGATCGCCTGGGCGATCTCGTGCGGCCGCTCGTGCCCGACGAGCATCCCCCGGCCGTCGGAGAGCAGCTCGAGGGCGTGCGGGAATCGGGTCGCGATGACGAGCTTGCCCGCAGCCACAGCCTCGGTGAGCACACCCGACGTCACCTGTTCACGCGAATCGTAGGGAAGCAGCACCAGGTCGGCCGCCGCCACCTGCAGGGCCAGATCGTCGATCTCCTGATACCTGCCGTCGATCTCGACGTCGCCGCCGACACCCAGCTGGTCGGCGAGGGCCAGCAGCTGCCCGCGGTACTCCTCCCCGTGCTCCATGAGCACCTTCGGATGCGTCTGGCCGAGCACGCGGTACAGGGGTCGCGGGTGGAGGTCGGTGAGTTCCGCGAGGGCGCGGATGCCCCACTCGATGCCCTTGCCCGGGCCGAGCAGACCCCAGGTGAGCACCACAGGTCGTGCCGCATGCGGAACGGCGTCGCCCGCCGTCCACGCATCGACCCCGTGAGGGATCACCTGCACGTGCCGCGTGGGCACCGCGTACTCGTCGATCAGCAGCGTTCGGGCGGTGCGGGTCATCACGACGACGGCGTCGGCCCGTTCGGCGATCTGCTGCAGCAGGCTGCGCTGGTGGGGGCTCGGCGAGGCGAGCACCGTGTGCATGACGACGATCGTCGGGCGCCGGATGCGCATCAGCAGGTCGAGCACCTCGTCGCCGTCGCGTCCGCCGTAGATGCCGTACTCGTGCTGCACGATCACCAGGTCGCATTCGTTCAACCGTTCCGCCGCGTCGGCGCGATCGATGACGTCGCCCGGCCGCAGCATGCCGGTGACCCGAACGTCGACGGTATCGACCGAGGCCCCCGCGGGGACGAGGTCGTCGACCCGGATCACGATCGCGTCGTGCTCGCTGTCGCGGGTCATCGCGCCTGCGAGGGCCGCCGTGAACGTCGCCAGCCCGCAACGGGTCGGGGGAAATGTGCTGAGAAAACCAAACCGTGCCATGGGGGCAGCCCGTCTGTGACGGCCGTCGTCGCGTGCGCCGAAGCCGAATGCGAGACGTCTGCCGGCTGGCACCCCCCGTGGAATCGCGTCACGCGATCCGGTTGACGTCCGATGCGATCCAGAGATGATCGTCGGGCGCCGCTTCAGGCCATGGTACTCCTGCCCCCTCGACCCTGCCCGATGCCTAGAGCGCCACCCGTCCTGTGAGATTCACCTTGATGCCGATGCGGTCGAACATGGCGGCCTTCGCGGCGAGCGCCTTGTCGGCGGTCCCGGCGTCCGGCGCGTAGACGAGCTGGGCGTGGTTCGCCTTGTGGCGGGCCATGAACTGGTCGCGGGTGATGTCGTGCAGCACGACGTGCGCGATCGGCCACTCGGGGTTGGTGGCGTCCTTGCGGCGCTGCGTCTCCTCGGCGGGCAGCTCGACGACGGTGCCGCGGAAGATGTCGGCCTGCAGGATGCCGTCGGCGATGAAGACGCGCGAGATCACCACCTCGCCCGGCTTCGAGACGCCGTTGATGGTCGACCCGCCCGCCGGGAAGAACACGGGGCCCTGCCGCCAGCCCTCCGCCTTGTCCCAACCGCCGAGGTGCGACGCCGGCACCGAGCCGGAGATCTCGTACACCCACACGAACTGGCCGCCGAAGTCCTCGCCCCAGCGCACATCGTGCAGGGTGTTGTCGGGCACGAGACCCATCGCCCGCCACACGCGGTCGGTGACGAGCGCGTCGACGGCGACCCCCTCATCCGCTTCGTTGAAATGGGGGAACGCACGACCGGCGAACAGTTCGCGCGAACCGTCGCGCGAGAAGACCGGCGGCCGCTCGGTGGTGTTGAGGATGCCCTCCGCCAGGTCGGATGCCGGCACGAGGTCCTTGAGGCCCTGCTGGTACTGGATGCCGACCGCGTCGAGCCCGAAGTCGTCGGCGATGCGGAGGGCGGCGATGTACATCTTCAGCTGCCACCGCACCTGCGCCTCGGTGAGTTCGGTGGCCTCGTCGGTGCCGAAGACGAACGTCATGCCGCGCTCGACCAGCCAGGCCTGGGCCGCATCCGCCTCGGCGTCGCCCACCTCGAGCATCTCCGCGTAGAGGGCCGACTGCGACAGACGCTCCTTGTAGATGCCGGTGGCGTTCAGAAGCTCGTCGTCGAAGATTGCGTTGTACATGCCCATGCAGCCCTCGTCGAAGACGCCGATGATCGCCTTGTCGGCGAGCAGCTCGTCGCCGAGGGCGCGGCCGAGCGCCACCTCGGGGGTGTCGGGCAGCGCGGGCAGCGCGCGCACATGGGACGCGTCGTGGGTAATGCGGCCGCTTTCGGTCCACTCGCGCAGGCCGTCGCGGAACCACTCGTCGGTGAAGTCGACCGACCAGATGGTGGCGTACTCCTTGCCCATCTTCGTGAGCCCGGCGTTGAGGCCGAGCAGCCCGACGAGCCCCGGCCAGTCGCCCGCGAAGTTCGCGACCGTGAGGATGGGGCCGCGGTGGGTGCGCAGCCCCGCGAGCACGTGGTGCGAGTACTGCCACACCGCCTCGGCGACGATGAGCGGCGCATCGACGGGGATCGACTTGAACACCTCCAGGCCCATCCGCTGGCTCGAGATGAATCCGTGGCCGGTCGCGGGGTCGACGGCGTTCGCGCGCACCACCCGCCAGCCGAGCTCGCCGAGTGCGGCAGTGACATCCGCCTCCATCTGCGCCTGCGTGGGCCACCCGGCGGCGTTCGCCGACTCGCGGAGGTCGCCGCTCGCGATGAGGTAGGCGGTCTGGGCCGGCACCGCCGGACGCTCGGACGGTGCCGGAAGGGTGTAGGTGCTCATGGTGTCTCCTGTGTCGGTGTTTCGGTCGCGGCGGAGGCGGTGATGCTCTCCCCTGCAGCGAGTCGGGTGCGACCGTGTGCGTCGTCGCCGCGCAGCACGAGGCGGTCGAGGTCGAGTTCTCCGCCGTCGACGGTGACGCGGATGCCGTGGCCGGCGACCTCGGCGCGGCCCCAGGCCGTGCCGGTGGTGAAGAGGTACCGGCCATCCGCGACGGGGTCGAACGAGAGGGTGCGCGTCGGCGCGTCCCACTGGGCTCCGCTCGCAGCGAGCAGTAGACCCCAGGATGCGAGCGAGCGCGCGTAGTGGTTGCCGCACTCGATCTCGTTCCAGGGGTTGCGAACGCTGCCGTCGTGGCGGCGGCGCACCGCGCGTTCCAGTTCGAGCGCCTCGTCGCCGAGGCCCGCGTAGAGGAGGCTCGTGGCCACCTGGTGCTCGACCCCCGTCCACACCTCGTCGGAGTAGACGAAGGGGATGGCCGGGCGCCCTCCCCGCGGCCACGAGGCGAGCAACAGGCCGCCCTCGTCGTTCAGGGCGTACACCCGCTGGGTGCTCTCGTGGGTGGTGAGGTCGGCGCGGAAGTTGTGGTGCACGATCGCCGCGAGCGCGCTGCGCAGGCGCTCGGCCGGCAGCAGCTCGCCGAGGCCGTTGAGCGACGCGTGGAACTGCCCGAGCAGCTGGTCCGAGAGCACGCCGTCGCCGTACTGGTAGCGGAACCGGTCGACGTCGTCGATCACCTGCCGGTAGTACTCGCCGTTCCACAGCAGCTCGTCCATGCGGGCGGCGGCCCGGTCGGCGCGTGCCGCCCAGTCGGCGGCGCGGCCCTCCTCGCCGAGGTGCTGCGCCATCCGGCTGCCCGCGCGCAACGCCGCCACGAACATGCCGTTCGCGAGCGGCTCGGCACCGTGGAACTCGATGTCGTAGGTGTTGTGCAGGTCGCCGTCGAGCAGGCCGTCGCCGTCGCGATCCCACTGCCGGATGGCGTGCTCCAGGGTGCGCACGGCTGCCGGCCACAGCTCGCCGAGGAAGGCGTCGTCGCCCGAGAAGCGCCACTCGCGGTGCAGCCTCAGGAAGGTGCCGAGCTGGCCGTCGACGGCGGGGGTCATGAACCACGCCGGCCCGCCGAAGACCCGGTTGCCGCGGAACTTCTGGGCGCCGTCGGCATCCGTCTCGAGCAGGAACTCGGCGCGGCGCGCGCTGCGTTCGAGCGTGGGGAACAGCCAGGCGACCGTCTGCGCGTACGACCACACGTGCGTGCAGGTGCCCTCGCACGATCCGCCGTGGTCGAAGGAGCCCTCCCAGGCGGCGAACACGGGCCCGTCGCCGAGCTCGGGGGTCGGGTTCTCGACGACGAAGCAGGTGGTCGAGCGCAGCGCCGCGATGTTCGCGCCGACCGCTTCGGAGATCACGGGGTCGAGGGTGCCGCCGTAGAGCGCCTCGACGAACGCGAAGGTCGCCTGCTCGAGGGCCGGCAGCTCGCGATGCAGGTGCCCGGCCGCCGTCCACGCGTCGGGCCACACGGTGGCGTAGTGGTTCTTCACCACCTCGTCGCGGTTCGGGTCGTCGAGCACGATGTGCCCGAGCCATCCGCGCCGACGGTTGGGGAAGCTCCAGGCGAGCACGAACTCGAACTCGCGGGTCTCGCCGGGGGCCAGTTCGTGCACGATCCCGAGCGACCCGGTGCGGAGGCGCGGCAGCTTCTCGAACAGCTCCTCCTCGCTCATGGGGGCATCGGATGCGGAGTCGGCGAACAGGCCGCGCGGGCGGTCTTCGAGGGTGAGCCGCGCCTCCGGCTCGAGCAGCCCGTCGGCGCTCAGGTCGTTCCAGAACAGCCGCGGTCCGTCGGGCCAGAACCCGGTGACCCACTGCGGTTTGGCCGTGGTGGAGGCGTCGGTGGTCGTCAGGCTCAGGGTGCCGTACCCGAAATCGTCGTCGGGAAGACGGATGCCGAAGTCGAGCCCGCGCATGTCGCCGTCGTCGCGCCACCGCACGGTCTGCTGGGCGCGCATGCCGAACGGGCCCTCGCCGCGGCCGGCCGTGTGACTGACGCTCCCGACCACGGTGACCGCGACCGGCGCAGCACCCGGGTTCGTCACGGTGTACCGCAGCACCGCGACGGGGATGCCCGACGCATCCGGGTCGAGCGGCACGAGCGGGGTGAACGCGCGCAACGACACCTCGACGGGCAGCACCTCGTCGTGAAAGTCGATGTCGACCACCGGGTACTCGCCGTGCATCGTCGAGCCGGCGAGCCGCGGCAGTCCCGCGAGCCGGTCGAAGCCGTAGCCGGCGTCGAGGTCGTGCGGCCCGTTCAACTTCGCCTCCAGCACCCGGGTCACCGGCTCGCCGCCGCGCGGGGCCGCGTGGATCGCGAAGAAGGAGTACGGGTTCAGGCGCCCCTTGTCGGGAAGGTTCTCGAACTCCCAGTCGCGCAGTTCACCGCGCGCACCGAGCGACACGTTCCCGGTGCCGATCCCGCCGAGCGGGAACGCGGCCGGCGCCGAGGTGTGCGGGATGCCGCGGGCTCGCCGGGTCATGCCGCCGCCTCGTCAGCGTCGCGCTGGGTGGCCGCCAGCTCGTGCACGACGCCCTTCGTGGTCTCGTACAGGTGCCGGTATCTCGCGTACAGCTCGTCGTAGAACGCCGCGCGTGAAGTGTCGGGCTCGATCCGCGAGACCGACGGGTTCCAGTCGCGGATGCGCGGTGCGGCGCCTTCGGGGGCGACGGCGACCGAGGCGAGGAACGCGGCGCCGTAGCTCGCCCCGATCGTCTCGCGCGGCACCTCCTGCACGAGGCCCGTCACATCCGACACGATCTGAAGCCAGAGCGCGCCCTGCGTGCCGCCGCCGACGGCGACGATGCGCTCGATGCGTGCACCGGCCGCCCGCATCGTCTCGACGTTGTGCCGCACCCCGAGGGCCGTTGCCTCGAGCGCCGCGCGGTAGAGGTCGCCCCGGCCGTGGGTGAGCGTCAGCCCCGCGACGAGGCCGCGCGCGTCGGGGTCGAGGATGGGCGTGCGCTCACCGGCGAAGTAGGGCAGCATCACGAGCCCGCGGGCTCCCGGGCCGGATGCGTCGGCCTCGGCGAGCAGCGCGGGGTAGTCGGCGCCGGTGAGGTCTTTCAGCCAGGCGGTCAGCGCGCCGGAGGTCGCGAGTCCGCCCGCGAGGTTGTGCGTGCCAGGGAAGGCGCCGACGGTGGTCCACATCGACGGGGTGCGCAGCGTCCGCTCGCTCGTGACGATGAGGAACATCGTGGTGCCGTACATGAGCATGAGGTCGCCGACCTCGTGCGCACCGACGCTGACCGCCTCGGTCCACGCGTCGATCGTGCCGGCGATCACGGGGGTGCCTGCCGGGATGCCGGTGGCTTCGGCCGCATCCGCGTGCACCTCGCCCACGACGTCGCCCGCCCACGCAAGGGCCGGCGGCTCGATGCCGGGCGCGTAGCGCGCCCAGAGCCCCGCGTGCCACTCCCCTGCCTCGACGTCATAGAGGGGCGACACCTGGCTGGCCGATTGGTGGTCGAGCACGTAGGCGCCGGTGAGTCTGCGGGCGAGCCAGGATGCGGGCATGAACAGCCGGCGAGCACGGGCGTAGCGCTCGGGCTCCTGCTCGGCGACCCAGACGATCTTCGGTCCGGCGGCCTGCGAGGTGAGGCGCGAGCCGCCGATGCGGGTGATCTCGGCGTCACCGAGCTCGGCCGTCATCCGTTCGATCTGCGCGCCCGCACGGGTGTCGACGCCGTACAGGATCGCGGGGCGCACGGGACGGTCGTCGGCGTCGGCGAGGAGCACGCACGGCCCCATGCCGCTCACCCCCACGGCGGCGATCTCGGTATCGATCCCGTGAGCCGCGGCATCGGCGAGCAGTTGCTGCGCGATGCCGGTGAACTCCTGCCACCACAGCTCGCCGTCCATCTCGACCGAGCCCGCCCGCGGCCGTTGCACCTCGTGCGCCGCGACGGCCGTGGCGACGATGCGTCCGGCGGTGTCGACCAGCACGCCCTTGCTGCTGGACGTGCCGATGTCGACACCGAGTGTCACGCGCTCCGGCATCGGATCCTCTCTGATTCGACTTCCGCGGGTCTCACCCCGTGGCACGCCCACTCTAGAAGAAATCGATTTCATGCTCAACCCGCGAAACGCGCCTCTTCGCTGAAACAGACGGGCCTGCGCTGAAACCGGGCGCTGAGATCAGCGACGGGAGTCGCTGCGAGCCGGCTGCACCTCGCTGCGCAGCACGACCGTGCGCGCGGGCTGAGCGTCGCCGCCGATGCGGTCGAGCAGCATCTTCGCGGCGGTGACGCCCATGTGCCGCGCGGGAAGGCGCACGACCGTCACGGCATCCGGGCTGAGGGTGGTGAACGGCAGCGAGCCGACCACCGCGACGCCCACCTTCGGCGGCGTCAGATCGTGCTCGGTGAGCACCTGGATCGCACCGACCCCGAGCAGGTTGTTCGCCGCGACGATGGCGTCGGGCGGCTCAGGCAGGGCGAGCAGCTCCTCCATCGCGGCGCGCCCGCCGTCGACCCGGAAGGTCGAGTAGCGCAGCAGGCTGTCGGGGTCGAGGTCGGGCAGGTCGCGGGCGATGACGCCGCGCCAGCCCTCGGCGCGCTCGTAGGCGGTCTCGATGTGCTCGGGCCCGGTCACGCAGGCGATGCGGCGGTACCCCGCCTGCACCAGATTCTCCGTCGCCGCCTGGCCTGCGATGCGGTTCGCCATCACGACACCGTCGATGTTGTAGCCGGTTCCGCGGTCGACGGCCACCACGGGGCGGCCGGTGGCGAGGATGGTCTCGAGGCTCGTGTGATCGGATGCCGCGGCGAGGATCACGCCGGCCATGTGCTCCGAGATGGCGATGTCGAGGTACTTCGCCTCCTTCTCGATCTGCGCATCCGTGTTGCACAGCACGACCGAGTAGCCGGCCGACGACGCCACGTCTTCCACACCGCGCGCGAGCTCGGTGAAGTAGGGGTTCTCGATGTCGGGGATCACGAGCGCGATCACCTCGGATGCGCGGGTGCGCAGGCTGCGCGCCGTGCGGTTGGGGGTGAAGTTCAGCTGCCGCGCCGCGTCGCGCACGGCGACCGCCTTCTCGGTGGAGACGCCCATGCCGTTGAAGACGCGCGAGACCGTCGCGGGTGACACCCCCGCGAGCTTCGCCACCTCGTAGATCGTGGCCATGCACCCCGTCCGACCCGCGCTCACGCGCATTGACACCGCAAGTGACGCAACCCTACAGTATTGAAATCGATTCCAGAATTGCGCGTCCAGCGTCGTGCGCCACCATGAGGAAGTGCCTCCGATGACCTCCCCCATCCAGCCCGGTTCCGACCTTGCCTCCATCTCCACCATCCGGGCGGTGCAGACCCGCTCCATCTCGCCGGAGAACTTCGACGGTTCGGCCGGCGGCGGCGGTCGCGCCACGGAAGGCACCGGCGCCTCCGCCGCACGCGACCTCGGCCCCGGCTGGAAGATCTCGCCCAGCGTCGACATCAAAGCCGGCGAGACGTTCGACCTCGCCGAGATCGAGGGCGCGGGCCGCATCACCCACATCTGGATCACGACGCACACCGACAACTGGCGCACCCTCATCCTCCGCGCCTACTGGGACGGCGCCGCCGAGCCCGCCGTCGAGGTGCCCTACGGAGACTTCTTCTGCAACGGCTGGGGTGTGTTCGCGCAGGTGAACTCGCAGCCGATCGCCGCCAACCCCCACGGCGGCTTCAACTCGTACTGGCCCATGCCCTTCCGCGAGGGCGCGCGACTGACGATCGAGAACACCTCCGTCGTCGACGTGCGCGTCTACTACCAGGTGACCTACGAGGTGGGCGGCGACTCCACGAACGACGGCTACTTCCACGCGCAGTGGCGCCGCTCGAACCCGCTCGGCGAACTCGAGACCCACACCATCCTCGAAGGCATCGAAGGCGCCGGGCAGTACGTGGGCACCTACATCGCGTGGGGCGTCAACTCGAACGGCTGGTGGGGCGAAGGCGAGATCAAGTTCTACCTCGACGACGACACCGACTACCCCACCATCTGCGGCACCGGCACCGAGGACTACTTCGGCGGCGCCTGGAACTTCGATATCCCCGGCAAGGGCTACACCGAGTTCTCCACCCCCTACCTCGGCATGCCGCAGGTGATCCGGCCCGACGGCCTGTACGTGTCGCAGCAGCGGTTCGGCATGTACCGCTGGCACCTGGCCGACCCCATCCACTTCGCCACCGGCATCCCGAAGGTCGACATCCAGGCGCTCGGCTGGAGAAGCGGATGGCGCTACCTGCCTCTGCGCGACGACATCGCCTCGACGGCGGTCTTCTACCTCGACCGCCCCACGGCACGTCGGCCCAAGACGCCGAGCGCCGACGACCTGGAGGTGCACTTGGGCACGG
>Ga0160436_1000166_pt1 | contig 33041 bp, 29 predicted proteins | sample HID1973M_E0MG_FD_108264 | JGI IMG/M metagenome (GOLD analysis project Ga0160436, IMG submission 108264) | Enriched mosquito-associated microbial communities from UW Madison campus, WI, USA - HID1973M_E0 MG | ecosystem: Host-associated > Arthropoda: Insects > Digestive system > Unclassified ...
GATGTCCTTGGGAAGGCATCCGCCCCCGAAGCCGAGACCGGCATCCAGGAATCGGCGCCCGATCCGAGAATCCATGCCCAGCGCGTCGGCCAGCGTCGACACGTCGGCTCCCGCGACCGTGCAGAGTTCGGCGATCGCGTTGATGAACGAGATCTTGGTCGCGAGGAAAGCGTTCGCGCTCACCTTGACCAGCTCAGCCGTGGGCAGATCGACGGCAAGGAACGGGGCGCCCTCCGCGATCGGCCCGGCGTAGACCTCGCGCATGGCCGCCTCTGCTGCGTCCGACGCGCCGCCGATCACGACGCGGTCCGGGTGCAGGGTGTCCTCGACGGCCTTCCCCTCGCGGAGGAACTCCGGATTCCAGATCAGCTCCGCCGAGATGCCGTCGGGGGCGAGCGCCCCCAGCAGCTCTCTCAACCTCATCGCAGTGCCGACCGGTACGGTCGACTTGCCCACGACGATCCCGTCGTGACTGAGCGCGCGGGCGATACCGGCCACCGCGCTCTCGACGAACCGGAGGTCAGCGGCATGGCTGGTCGCCTGCTGCGGCGTGCCGACGCAGACGAAGTGGATGTCGCTCATCGCGACCGCCTCCGTGAGGTCGGTCGTGAACCGGAGCCGCCCCGTCGCGAGGTGGCGCGCGATGAGCTCCTCGAGTCCCGGCTCGTGGAACGGCACCCGGCCGCTGGAGAGCAACTCGATCTTCGCGGGGTCGGTGTCGACGCCCACGACATCGAATCCGAGCTCCGCCATCGCGGCGGCGTGCGTGGCACCCAGGTAGCCGGTACCGACGACGTTGATCCGCGGTCGCGGGGTGGCCACGGTCTCGCCTTCTCTCATCCCGAACATGCTGTTCTCCCTCCCATTAGGACGCCCGTCATCCGACGGGTTGGACTTTCATTCGGTCACCGAGCGACGCGAGACCGTCGCGGAACGCCGCCAGCGAATCCGCACGGGAGTCGATGCGCCAGTCGTTGGTGGCGCGCTCCCCTCCCACATAGGTCGTGATCGCGAGGCTGAACCACGAGAACCCGACGATGTCGTCGTTCTCGGGCCTGCCGAGCGCCTCGAAGAAGCTCTTCACCCATTCGGGCTTGTGACCCTCGATCTCCGACGCCCCCACCTCGGCGAGCATGATGGGCTTCGACGCCACCGCTCGCAGCTGTTGCAGCGTCTGGCCGAACGTCGCGTCGAAGGTGTACGCCTCTCCGTCGCGATACGGGGGCCGCAGGTAGCCCGACATGCCCACCCAGTCGACGTACTCGTCACCGGGGTAGAAGCGCTGCAGGTACTCGAGCGTCCTCATCTGGGTGGGAAGCTTGTCGATCCGGTTGGGGGCCCACACCCAGATCACGAGGTCGTTCGCGCCCTCCTGCTCGAAGATGTCGTGAACGTGGCGCCACATCGCGGCGTAGTCGCCCGGCCGGTTCCCGTTGATCGCCGAACCGTCGCCCCGCTGCTCCGACCAGGGATACCAGGTGCCGTTCATCTCGTGGTCGAGACGGATCGCGAGCGGCAAGCCGGTGGCCTTGATCGATTGCGCGTAGCGGTGCAGGTACTCGTCGAAGGCACCGTCGAGGATCCGCGGCAGGGAGTACTCCGGCTCTTCGATGACGTCGTTCTGGGCCGCGATCGGCCGGGACTCCCACGTGAGCATGGGCAGCATCCCACGCGACCACGCTCGGGTGACCGCATCCGGCCGGAATTCCTCGTCCCAGCCTCCGAAGTACCCGACGATTGACGGCAGTCCGCCCACCTTGGCGGCCGTCGCGTCGAGGGTCGCCCAGTTGTGCGGCGCCTGCTCGGTGTACATGCCGAAATACGAGGCATCCGGCGCGACGAGTTCATCACGACTCGGGGCCGTGACCGGCTGCGTCACGGGAGCGGCGGCGGGGGCCTTGGCCGGCGCCCGGGCGGCCACCGGCGCGCCATTGCGGGACGCCGACTCACTCTTGCCGACGACGGCGAGTTCCTTCAGCGCCGCCTGCAGCGCTCCGTCGCTCTCCGCCAGCTGGGCCTCCGCGTCGGCTTGCCCCTCCTCGGCGGATGCGAGCTCCGCCTCGAGCGCGTCGATCCGTGCCAGCAGTCCCTGGCGGTCCTCGCTGGCCTGCTTCGCCTTGCCGAGCGTCTCGGCGACCCGGATCGTCTGCTGCACAGGTGAGATCTCGGGTGAAGTCCACACCACGACGCTCACGGCGGCCAGAGCTGCGACGAGCACGCTCGCCGCGACGACCGTCGCGCGGGAGCGGGTGCGGGACAGGGCCCACCACGAGGCCCGAGCGGTGATTCTAGACAAGGAACATCGCCTCCAGAGCGAGGATCGCCATGCCGATCAGGTACGGCACGGCGGCGAGTGGATTCGGGCGGCGGCGACGCTTGGCCACCACCTGGGTGCGGGGCGCGAGGCCGGTCAGCGCGGCGCTCGGCGCGGCCGTCGACGGCCTCACGAGCGTCGCCGTCGCGCCCGTCACCGCACCCGGCTGCGCGGGCAGCGCGCGAGGTTCCGCCACCGGAACGGGAACCGCCGTGAGCTCGGTCGGGGCATCCCCTCCCGCATACGCACCCGCCCTGGTCCCCCATCCGCTCGCGTGACCCATCCGGAAGAACCCGAGCACGCGGATCGGCATGAGGAAGAAGGTCGACACGATGATGAACACGGGTAGGCGGAAGAAATCGCTGGGCTTCTCGGAAAGGTGCCGCAGCTGGCGGATCGCCATGCTGAGCACAGACGAGACGACCATCAGCGCCAGCACGAAGACCACACCGGACTGCAGCCCGTACTCCTCGAGGAAACCGGCATAGAAGTTGTAGCCCTGGCCGGTGACCGCGCGGTACGCCCAACCGAGGATCACGCCGAGGAGCAGGAACGGCAGCACGATGTCCATGACGAAGAACAGGGCGAGCACCGGCGCGTGGCCGAGCATCCAGGGCAGCATCCGCAAGGTGTTGTATTGGCTGCCGCGCGCCCACCGCAGCTGCTGCTTGAACAGCTTCTTCACCTGCAGCGGCGCATCCGTGTAGACGAGGCTCGTGTACTGGTAGACGGTTCGATACCCGGCCTTCAGGGTGAGGTTGGTGAGGGTGCGATCGTCGGAGACCTCCAGGAAGACCCCGAGGAAGCGCTCGTTCATGAAGTCGTGCATCACCCGCACGAGGATCGACCGGCGGAACGCGATCGTGCGTCCCGGGAGGCATCCCACCTGCCCGAGCACGCTCTGCGCCGGCATCGAGTAGAGCGCCCGCGAGTTCTCCAGCCAGTCGGCCCAGCGGGTGATCCAGCTGCGCTTCGGTTCGAGGATGCGCTGCCGCGTCGTGACACCGCCCACGGTCGAGTCGGCGAACGGCTTCACGAGCTCCTCGAGCGTGCCCTCCGTCCAGACCGTGTCGGAGTCGACGAGCACGGTGATCTCACCGGTCGAGAGCTCTGTGCCGATCTTCACCGCGTTCCGCTTGCCCGGGATGGGAGTGTGCACCCAGCGCACGAGCGGGAACTCCTCGCAGACGGCGACGAGCCCCGGGTTCGGCGCGCCATTGATCACGACGATGATCTCGTCGGGGCGCTGCTCGACCATCCGGGAGAGCACGTCTCGGAACAGCTCCAACGGCTCGTCGACCACCGGGACGACGACGCTCGTCGTGCCGCGGAACTCGCCCGTGAACGGGCGGTAGCGCGTCGACAGCACGACCTTCACGATCCACAGCGCCCAGATGAGCGCCGAGTACACGGCGAACAGGTACAGCTCCGGATGGCCCTCGGTCATGTGCCGCAGCTGCAGCAGGAAGATGAACATCGCGGGTCCCCTCTCGTGGTGTCACCGGTGGGTTCACCGGTTGAAAATCCGCGACGTTGGGGATCGAGTCCTTCTGTTCGTGAGTCGATTCTGAGCAACGCCGGAGGGCGCCCACAAGGCCCCGCGCGGCGACGGGAACGCCTCTGGATTAATGTTGACGTTCGCTCGTGTTGTGCGAGGCGATCAAGTGGGCCGAATGACGGACTCGACATCGATCGGGCCTTCGCCGCCCGCCGCGTACGCGCGAGCGGTGCGAAAAAAACCAGGTCAGGAGGCTCTGGTCAGCATCGCTCCATGGTGGCCGTGCCGACGAGCGAACCTCGTGCCGACCGCTGCGCTCTGTACCCCGTTCGGGTGAACAGGTTCGAATTCGGGGTACGCCCTGATTTCTCATCAAACCCGCAAAGAAAATGTTCCTCACCCGTGCGCCGTCGGCGTGTCGCGGGGATCGCGTCAGACGCGCGCGCCGTAGAAGAGGCGCTCGAACACCTGTCGCGCGAGTCGAGTAGTGCGGAGGTAGTCCTCCTCCAACTGCGTGGCGGAGTGCGGTGGATACTCCATCAGACGGGCCATCCCCTCGAGTGCCCGCCGCTCCGTGGGGAGCACGTCGACCGTCTTCGCGGTCCACAACGTCATCGCCGATCGGGCGCGAGATGCCATGATCCATGCCGCCCGCAGCCGGTCCGCCTCGGGTTCCGACACGAGCCCCACCTCGACGGCGGCGGCGAGGGCCTTGAGGGTCGACGTGGTGCGCAATGCCGGCACCTCGTGCCCGTGTTCGAGCTGCAGCAACTGGACGAACCACTCCACGTCGGAGAGCGAGCCGCGCCCCAGTTTGAGATGGCGCGCCGGGTCGGCGCCCTGCGGGAGCCTCTCCGATTCGACCCGGGCCTTGATCCGCTTCACCTCGCGCACCGCATCCGGGGTGATCTCCGACGGGTACCGCACCTCGTCGGCCATCGCCTCGAAGTCGGCGAGCAGAGCGGGATCGCCGGCCACACCGCGTGCCCGCAGGAGCGCCTGAGCCTCCCAGGTGAGCGACCAGCGCGCGTAGTAGGCGCGGTACGAGTCGAGCGAGCGCACCACGGCGCCGTTCTTGCCCTCGGGACGCAGTCCCAGGTCGAGGTCGAACGGGAGGCGCAGGTCTTCGGTCAGGCGTTTGATCTCGCGCACGATCTGCTCGGCCCGCTTCTGCGCAACCTCGGGGTCGCATCCGGCCGGACGGTACACGTACATGATGTCGGCATCGCTCCCGAAGCCCAGCTCGGCGCCGCCGTAGCGCCCCATCGCGATGATGCCGAACTCCACCTCGTCGCCCCACCGATGGGCGAGCCGCAGCGTCCCCGTCAGGATCGCCGTGGTCACGGCGGTCAACGCCTCCGCGACCTCCTCGATCGTGACGAGCCCCACGATGGCGCCGAGTGAGACGCGCAGCACCTCGCGTCGACGCGCAGTGCGCAGCGCCGCCGCCGCCGAATCGACGTCATCTGCGTGGCGCGCGACCGTGGCATCCGTCTCCTCCAGGAGATCGGCAAGACCACGTGGCCGGAGTTCGGCATCGTTCTCGAGCCAGGCAGCCGCCTCCGGGAAGCGCTCGAACAGGACGCCCACGAATCGCGAACTGGCGAGCACGTGCGTGAGTCGTTGGGCCGCCCCGGATGAATCCCGCAGCATCCGCAGGAACCAGTAGGCCTCACCGAGGTCGTCGGAGAGGCGACGGAATGCCAGGAGGCCGTAGTCGGGGTCGGCGCCCTCGGCGAACCACTGCAGCATGACCGGCAAGAGGGTGCGCTGGATCGCCGCCCTGCGCGAGACACCACCGCTGAGAGCCGCGATGTGATGGAGCGCACCCCGGGGATCCTGGAAACCGATCGCGGCGAGACGCGCCTCCGCCTGTTCGTTGGTCAACGAGTAGCCGTCTTCGGGAAGCGCAGCCACCGCGGAGAGCAGGGGCCGGTAGAACAGCTTCTCGTGGAGGCTGCGGACCTCCTGCTGCACCTCGCGCCAGGCCGCCGTGAGCCCATCGGCGGTCGTCGCCAGCCGGGATCCGCGTGCGATCGCCCGCAGCTCGTCCTCGTTGCGCGGCATCAGATGCGTGCGGCGGAGGCGCGCCAACTGCACCCGATGCTCGATCAGGCGAAGGAACCGGTAGTCGCGCGAGAACTCTGCCGCCTCGACCCTGCCGATGTACCCGCGATCGGCCAGCGCGGAGAGCGCTGCGAGCGTGCCCCGCTGGCGGATCTCCGGGTCGGCCTGGCCGTGCACCAGCTGGAGGAGCTGGATGGTGAACTCGACATCGCGCAAGCCACCCGGGCCGAGCTTCAGCTGAACGTCGACCTCGTCGCGCGGGATGTGCGCGAGCACCCGCTCCCGCATCTTCTGGACCGACTCGACGAAGCCGTCACGCGACGACGCAGCCCAGACCTTCGGGGCCACACCGGCGACGAACCGCTCCCCCAGCGCGAGGTCGCCCGCCATGGCGCGGGCCTTCAGCAACGCCTGGAACTCCCAGCTCTTCGCCCAACGGTCGTAGTACGCGAGGTGGGATTCGAGCGTGCGGACGAGCGCGCCGTCCTTGCCTTCGGGCCTCAGGTTCGCGTCCACCTCCCACAGCGGCGGCTCGACGGCAAGCTCGTGGATCGCGTGCATCGTGTCGATCGCGAGCCGGGTGGCGATCTCGATCGCCCGCGCGTCATCGATGCCGTCGCCCGCCGCGACGAAGATCACATCCACGTCGCTCAGATAGTTGAGCTCGCGAGCACCCGACTTGCCCATCCCGATGATCGCGAGTCGAGTCGCTGAGACCTCCTCGTGGGGGAAGCGGGAGTCGGCGCGCGCGATCGCGAGTCCGGCGTCGAGGGCGGCAGCCGCGAGGTCGGCGAGGGCGGATGCCACCACGTCGACGACCTCGATCGGCTCGCCATGCCCGAGATCCCATGCCGCAAGCCGCGTCAGCTCACGGCGGTAGGCGATGCGCAGGGCGTTGCGTGCATCCTCGCCTCGAACTCCAGCCACCGCGGCGATGAGGCGCGCGCGGTACTCGGCGACGTCGGGAGGCGCGTCGATCGCATCCGCCAGGCAGTCGAGTTGGTCCGTATGCCGCAGCAGGAATGTAGCGAGGCCCTCCGAGGCACCGAGCACGTCGAGCAGGCGCCGCGATGCTTCCTCATCGGCGAGGAGCGCATCGACGGCCGACGGATCCTTCGCGCGCAGCTCCGAGAGAAGCCGCAGTGCCTGATCGGGATCCCCCGCCCCGGAGAAGAGGGGGATCACGGAGTCGGGCACGCCCGGAAGCGCCGCCGCGGCCCCGCTGAGGTCGGCGAACCCCAGCCGAGCCAGCTCGGTCAGGGTGATCGCACTCCGGGTCAGAGCGCCTCCAGGTTGGCTTCCAGCTCGAAGGGGGTGACCTGGGCACGGTACCCGGCCCACTCACGGCGCTTGTTGAGCAGTACGTAGTTGAACACCTGCTCGCCGAGCGTCTCGGCGACCAGCTCGGACTCCTCCATGATCAGGAGGGCACGGTCGAGACTCGACGGAAGCGCCTGGTAGCCGAGGGCACGGCGCTCGGCGCTCGACATGTTGAACACGTCGGCGTCGGCCTCTGCGGGCAGCTCGTAGCCCTCCTCGATGCCCTTGAGCCCCGCGGCCAGCAGCAGCGAGTAGGCGAGGTAGGGGTTGGCCGCCGAATCGATCCCGCGGTACTCGACGCGCGCGCTCTGACCCTTGCCGGGCTTGTAGAGCGGAACGCGCACGAGCGCCGAGCGATTGTTGTGGCCCCAGGTGACGTAGCTGGGAGCCTCGTCTCCACCCCACAGACGCTTGTAGGAGTTCACGAACTGGTTGGTGACGGCCGTGATCTCGGGCGCGTGGGTGAGCAGCCCGGCGACGAACTGTCGGCCGATCGTGGACAGCTGGTACTGCCCGCTCGCGTCGAAGAAGGCGTTCGTGTCGCCCTCGAAGAGCGAGAGGTGGGTGTGCATCCCCGACCCGGGATGTTCGGAGAACGGCTTGGGCATGAAGGTGGCGTACACGCCCTGCTCGATCGCCACCTCCTTGATCACCGTGCGGAACGTCATGATGTTGTCGGCCGTGGTGAGGCCGTCTGCGTAGCGGAGGTCGATCTCGTTCTGGCCCGGGCCCGCCTCGTGGTGGCTGAACTCGACCGAGATGCCGAGGTCTTCCAGCATCCGCACGCTGCGCCGGCGGAAGTCGTGCGCCGTGCCGCCGGGGACGTTGTCGAAGTAGCCGGCGGAGTCGACCGGAACCGGCCTGCCGTTCTTCAGCTTGCTCGAGGTGAGCAGGTAGAACTCGATCTCGGGATGCGTGTAGAAGGTGAACCCGCGGTCCGCGGCCTTCGCAAGCGTGCGCTTGAGCACGTTGCGGGGGTCGGCGACCGCGGGCTGGCCGTCCGGCGTCGTGATGTCGCAGAACATGCGTGCAGTGGGGTCGACCTCACCACGCCAGGGAAGGATCTGGAAGGTGGTGGGATCGGGATGGGCGAGCACATCCGCCTCGTAGGCGCGCGTCAGCCCCTCGATCGCGGAGCCGTCGATCCCGACTCCCTCGGAGAAGGCGCCCTCCACCTCGGCGGGTGCGAGCGCGACCGACTTGAGCGTGCCGACGACGTCGGTGAACCACAAGCGGATGAACTTCACCCCGCGCTCCTCGATGGTGCGCAGAACGAAGTCTCGCTGCTTGTCCATTCAGGTCCCCTTCTCGCCGCATCGCGCGCTCGTCCTAGGCTATCGCCATGCCCCGACTGCGATTGGCACTTGCGCAATCCAACCCCATCGTCGGCGATCTCGACGGCAACGTCTCACTCGTCCTCGCTGCCGCACGCGACGCCCACGCGGCGGGCGCCGACATCCTGGCAACCGGCGAGATGGCGCTCACGGGCTACCCGATCGAGGATCTCGCGGCGCAGCCCAGCTTCCTGCGCGCGGCCGCATCCGCCGTCCCGGAGCTGGCACGGCGGCTCGACGAGGAGGGCCTCGGGGAGCTCGTCGTCGTCGTCGGCCACCCCGACGGGCCCCACGAGCCCCGACTGCTCGGCTCGAGCAACGCGCCGACGGCGATCGCACAGAACTGCGCCAGCATCCTGCACCGAGGCGAGGTCGTCGCGCGCTACGCCAAGCACCACCTCCCGAACTACTCCGTCTTCGACGAGTACCGCGTCTTCATCCCCGGCGACGAACTGCTCGTCCTGCGCATCCGCGGCGTCGATGTGGCGGTCATCGTCTGCGAGGACCTCTGGCGTGACGGCGGACCGGTCGGGCGCGTGCTCGACGCCGACGCCGGCCTCCTGCTCGTCATCAACGCGTCGCCGTTCGAGCGCGACAAGGACGAGGTGCGCCTCCCGCTCGTCACGCGACGCGCGGTCGAGACGAGCACGATCGTCGCGTACGTCAACATCGTCGGCGGTCAGGACGACCTGGTGTTCGACGGCGACAGCGTCGTCGTCGACGAGAGCGGAGCGATCCTGGCGCGGGCGCCGCAGTTCGAGGAGCACCTGCTCGTCGTCGACGTCGAACCCGACGCCGCGGTCGACGCCCCCGACATCCCGGACGTGCGCCGGGTGACGATCGAGACCAGCGCACCCGCGGCGAGTTCCGTCCTCGTCGCCGACGTCGCCGAACTGCCCGACGATCGCGAACAGCTCTGGAACGCACTCGTGCTCGGCCTGCGCGACTACGTGGAGAAGAACGGCTTCCCCAGCGTCGTGCTCGGGGTCTCCGGTGGCATCGACTCGAGCGTGTGCGCCGCGCTCGCCTGCGACGCGATCGGCGCGGATCGCGTGTACGGCATCTCGATGCCGAGCAGGTACAGCTCCGACGGATCGAAGGACGACGCGGCCGACCTCGCGCAACGGCTCGGTTTCCACTACTCGGTGGAGCCGATCGGCGACATCGTCGACGTCGTCGAACGACAGCTGGGACTCACGGGAGTCGCCGCGGAGAACGTCCAGGCACGGGTGCGAGGCATGCTCTGGATGGCGGAGTCGAACCGCCGCGGTCACCTGGCGCTCACCAACGGCAACAAGACGGAGATCTCCGTCGGGTACTCCACGATCTACGGCGACTCGGCGGGCGGCTTCGCTCCGATCAAGGACGTGCCGAAGACGCTCGTCTGGGAGCTCGCCCAGTGGCGCAACGACTTCGCGGCAGCCCGCGGCGAGACGCCGCCGATTCCGGAGAACTCGATCACCAAACCGCCCAGCGCGGAACTGCGCCCCGACCAGGTCGATCAGGACACCCTGCCCCCGTATCCGCTCCTCGACGCGATCCTCGAGGAGTACGTGGGCCGCAGGCGTGGTCGGGCCGACATCGTCGCGCTCGGATACGATTCGGAGACGGTCGACTTCATCACCCGTCTGGTCGACCGGTCAGAGTGGAAGCGCCGCCAGGGTGCCATCGGCCCGAAGATCTCGGGAATGGCGTTCGGGCGCGATCGTCGCGTCCCCATCACGTACCGGCCGGTGGGCTGAGCCCGCCCGCAACACCCGCCGCATGCGGCGAGAAAGCTCCAACACGCCCGTGCAGCTCAATCCCTACCTCGAGAACGTCTACCTCACCGCCGTCGCCCGCAACTCGGGCGAACCCGAGTTCCACCAAGCCCTCCGCGAGGTGCTCGAGTCGATCGGACCGGTGCTCGAACACCATCCCGAGTACGTCGACGCAGGCATCCTGGAGCGCCTCGTCGAACCCGAGCGCCAGATCATGTTCCGCGTTCCGTGGGTCGATGATGCGGGCGCCGTCCAGGTGAACCGCGGATTCCGTGTGCAGTACAACTCCGCCCTCGGCCCCTACAAGGGCGGTCTCCGCTTCCACCCGAGTGTGAACCTCGGCATCATCAAGTTCCTCGGGTTCGAGCAGATCCTGAAGAACGCGCTCACCGGACAGGGCATCGGCGGCGCCAAGGGCGGATCCGACTTCGATCCTCACGGCCGGAGCGACCGCGAGGTCGAGCGATTCGCCCAGAGCTTCATGTCCGAGCTGTACCGGCATCTCGGCGAGCACACCGACGTGCCTGCAGGCGACATCGGCGTCGGGGCACGCGAGATCGGCTACCTCTTCGGCCAGTACCGCCGGCTCACCAACCGCCACGAGTCGGGGATGTTCACCGGCAAGGGCGTGCTCTGGGGCGGTGCCGAGGTGCGCACGGAGGCCACCGGATACGGTGCCGTGTTCTTCCTCCAGGAGATGCTGGATCGACGCGGCGACGGGCTCGAGGGCCGTACCGCGGTCGTGTCGGGCTCCGGGAACGTCGCGATCTACGCGATCGAGAAGCTCTCCCAGCTCGGCGCTCGCGCGATCACCGCATCCGACTCCTCGGGCTATGTCGTCGACGAGGCGGGCATCGACCTCGAACTGCTCAAGCAGGTGAAAGAGGTCGAGCGCGCCCGCATCTCCGACTACGTGGACCGTCGGCCGTCTGCTCGTTTCGTCGCGGGCCGGCGCGTCTGGGAGGTGCCCGCAGAGGTCGCCATCCCGGCAGCGACGCAGAACGAGCTCGACGGCGACGATGCCGCGAGTCTCATCCGGGGCGGGGTCATCGCGGTCAGCGAAGGCGCGAACATGCCGAGCACGCCGGAGGCCGTCGAGGCGTTCCAGGCTGCAGGCGTCCTGTTCGCTCCCGGCAAGGCGGCGAACGCCGGCGGCGTCGCCACGTCGGCACTCGAGATGAGTCAGAACGCCTCGCGTCAGCGTTGGGGCTTCGACGACAGCGAGGCCCGCCTTCGTCACATCATGCGCGACGTCCACGACGCCGCCTATGCCGCATCCGAACGCTACGGTCGCCCTGGCGACTACGTGCTCGGTGCGAACGCGGCAGGCTTCGTGCGCGTCGCCGATGCGATGTTGGCGCAAGGCCTCATCTGATGACGAGGTTCCCGCTGGTGGCCGGCGCATTCGCGCCGTTCTTCGCGGTGTCGGCGTTGCACCTCGGTGCCAAGCTGGCGGGACTTGTCGAACTGGACAGGGCGACGAAGGGGCTCACCGTCCCGGCGCTGCTGCTCGGCGTCGCGATCGTGCTGGTCGTCGGACGGATGCGGCTCCCCCGCGGCGTGCTCATCGCGCTCGTCGCGGGGTTGACCCTCTCCTGGCTCGGCGACATCACTCTGACGAACTTCGCCGTCGGGCTGGGCTTCTTCCTCGCGGCCCATGTCGCCTACATCGTGCTCTTCCATCTCGCGTTCCATCGGCGGCCGTCGTGGTGGTCGTTGGGTCTCATCCCCTGGTACGCGGCGCTGCTGCTGGCCCTCTGGCCCTTCCTGGGCGATCTGGCGCTTCTGGTCGCCGTGTACGGAGCCGTCCTCGGCCTCATGACCGCGTCCTCGACCCGGGGCAACACCTTCACGATGATCGGCGGCACGCTGTTCATCGCATCCGATTCGCTGCTCGCCTTCCGCATCTTCACCCCGCTGTTCCAAAGCCCGCCGGAGGACGTGCTCATCATGGGGCTCTACCTCGCGGCACAGCTCTTCATCACGCTCGGGATCCTGCGCACGGCGGTCCCCCGCCCGGCCCGGGTCACGGCCCGCACCTAGACTGGCGTCATGGCAGACGAGGTCGTGAAGAAGGTCCGCACCCGGCATTTCCAGAACGCGAAGGCCAACGGGATCAAGATCACCGGCCTCACGAGCTACGACCAGCTCACGGCGGCGATCTTCGATCGCGCCGGCATCGACTTCCTGCTAGTCGGCGACTCCGCCGGCAACAACGTGTTCGGCTACGACACGACCCTTCCCGTCACCGTCGACCAGCTGATCCCGCTCACCAGAGCCGTGGCGGGCGCGGTGAAGCGCGCGTTCGTCGTGGCAGACATGCCCTTCGGCTCATACGAGACGGGGCCGGATGAGGCGTTGCACACCGCCTTCCGGTTCATGAAGGAGACGGGCGCCCACGCAGTCAAGCTCGAGGGCGGCGTGCGCTCCGCGGAGCAGATCCGCCGCATCGTGTCGGCCGGCATTCCCGTGATGGCGCACATCGGTTTCACCCCGCAGAGCGAGCATCAGCTCGGCGGCCATGTGATCCAGGGTCGTGGCGAGCGCGTCGAGCAGTTGCTCGCGGATGCCCGCGCGGTCGAAGCGGCGGGAGCTTTCGCCGTCGTCCTGGAGATGGTGCCCGCCGAGGCGGCGAAGCGCGTCACCGCCGAGCTGACCATCCCCACGATCTCGGTCGGCGCCGGCCCCCACACCGACGGTCAGTTGCTGGTCTGGACCGACTGGGCAGGCCTCACGACGGGACGCATCCCCAAGTTCGTGAAGCGTTACGCGAATCTGTCGGAGGTGCTCGGCGACGCTGCACGCGAATGGACGGCGGATGTCGCCTCCGGCGCGTACCCGGGACCAGAGCACTCCTACGACGACTAGCGGAGGCTGAGCAGCACGACCACTGCGATCACGATCGGGATCAGCGACGCACCCCCGAGCGCGAGTCCCGCGATCGCCTTGCCCCGGCCCTCGTCGGAGAGTCCTCGCCGTCGACGGTCCCGGCTCCGGGCGAGCCCGCCGGCGCCGAATGCGATGGCGAGGATCGCCGGCAGCACCACGACGGGGATCACGATGGCGACGATCCCCCAGACGAGCGCCCGCGTCCCGAGGGAGGACCCCCGCGGGATCACCAGGTTGACGGACGACCAGCGGTCGTCGTCGACGGGCGCCTGAGGTGCGGCGGGTGCCGTGTGCTCGGTCCAGCCCTGTCCGCTCCACCAACGCACGATCCCCGATGACACGGGGTCGGGGTACCAGCCGGGTGCCGGTGCCGACGGGATCTGTTGCTGAGTGAAGGTCACGGCAGCGAGTCTGACAGGACTGTGCGCCACGACAATCCCCAGAACGGTGGACGGAACCGGGCGTCGGCGCGAGGATGACCTGATGGCGACTGCACGCGTCGGGATGGCGGGATGGACCTACGCTCCCTGGCGAGGCGAGTTCTACCCCCGCGGGCTGCGGCAGGCGGACGAGCTGCGGTACGCGGCCGAGCATGTCACGTCGATCGAACTCAACGGCTCCTTCTACTCGCTGCAGAAACCTCCCAGCTGGGTGAAATGGCGCGAGGAGACGCCGGACGACTTCGTCTTCTCCGTGAAGGCTCCGCGGTTCATCACCCACATCCGTCGCCTCGAGGACGTGGCTGAGCCGCTCTCGAACTTCCTCGCATCCGGCATTCTCGCCCTCGGGCCGAAACTCGGCCCCATCCTGTGGCAGCTCCCGCCGAATCTCGAATACGACCCCGAACTGATCGGCGCCTTCCTCTCGCTGCTCCCCCACGACACGGAGGCGGCGCTGCAGGTGGCACGTGGTCGCGGCGAGCGGATGACGGGGAAGGAGCACCTCGAGATCGACCAGCCGCGTCCGCTACGGCATGCGATCGAGCCGCGCGCCCACAGTTTCGACGACCAGGAGTTCGCGGACCAGCTCGCCGAGGTGGGGGTCGCGGCGGTTCTCGGGGACTCCGCGGGCAGGTGGCCGAAGCTCGACTGGGTGACGAGCGACTTCGCCTACGCGCGCCTGCACGGCGACAAGGAGCTCTACACATCGGGCTACGACGAGGCCGGTCTCGACACCTGGGAGGAGTGGACGCGCGACCACCTCGACCACGACCGCGACGTCTACGTCTACTTCGACAACGACCAGAAGGTGCGGGCGCCGTACGACGCGATGTCTCTTCTGCAACGATTGGCCAGATGACCGACCGCACCGCGCCTCCGCCCTTCGTGCTTCCGGCCGCCCCGGCTCAGCTGCGGATCGAGACGGAACGATTGACCCTGCGGCCGATCTCCGAGTCCGACCTCGATGCGATGACCGTCTACCGCGGCGACCCCGAGGTGTGCAGGTACCTTCCGTTCACCCCGCAGACCGTCGACGACATCCGGCAGCGCATGGGCCGGATGTTCGGCTCGACGAGCCTCGAAGGCGAGAACGGCGGAATCCCGGTGGGAATCGTGCGCCGCCAGGACGGGCTGCTCATCGGCGACCTCGTGCTGTTCCACCTCGACCGCGCCAACGGCAACGTCGAGATCGGCTGGGTGATCCGCCCAGATGTCTCAGGCCTCGGGTACGCCACTGAAGCTGTGCGCGCCCTCCTCGACACCGCATTCCGCACGCTGGGCGTTCGCCGGGTCGTGGCGCGAATCGACGCAGAGAACCTGGCGTCCGCGCGCCTCGCCGAACGGGTCGGGATGCGGTTGGAGGCACGCCTCATCGAGAACGAGTGGTACAACGGGCGCTGGGGCGACGAACTCGACTACGCGATCCTCGCGCGCGAGTGGGCGCCCGGCGAGGTCTAACTCTCTGCCTCGTCCTCGGAAGCCCACGCCCGCGCGCGCTCCTTCGCGATCTCGGGAGCCCGCTCGGCATCCTCACGGGTGGCAAAGGGGCCGTCGCGATCCGATCCCAGCGACTGCGGTCCTTCTTCGACCTCACCGGTCTTGTGGTTGTACCACCACTCGGCCATGTCCGCGTCCTTCCGCTCGGTAGTCTTGAGCCTATGCCTCGCGACGCCGCCGGTCACCTCGTCGCGGGCAGGCTGTCGCCCCCGCGCGCGGTGCCCGCCTCGATCCCCCGGCCCGAGTACGTCGGTCGCCCCGGGCCGCGCCCGTTCACCGGGTCCGACGTGTACACCCCGTCCGAGGTGGAACGAATCCGCACCAGCGGACGGATCGCGGCCCGAGCGGTCGAAGCGGTCGGGGAGGCGATCAGACCCGGCGTCACCACCGACGAGCTCGATCGGATCGCCCACGAGTTCCTCGTCGCCCACGACGCCTACCCCTCGACGCTCGGCTACCGCGGCTACCCCAAGTCGTCGTGCACCTCGATCAACGAGGTCATCTGCCACGGCATCCCCGACGACACCGTCCTCGAAGACGGCGACATCGTCAACATCGACATCACCGCGTTCCACGACGGGATGCACGGCGACCTCAACAAGACCTTCCTGGTCGGCGAGGTGTCCGCCGAGGCACGCGATCTCGTCGAGCGCACGCGTGAGGCGCTCGCCCGCGGCATCAAGGCGGTCGCTCCCGGCCGCGAGATCAACATCATCGGTCGAGCCATCGAGAGCTACGCCCGGCGCTTCGGGTACGGCGTTGTGCGCGACTACACGGGCCACGGCGTCGGTGCGGCCTTCCACACCGGCCTGATCGTGCCCCACTACGACGCGGCGCCGCGGTACGACACCGTGATGGAGGTCGGCATGGTCTTCACGATCGAACCCATGCTGACGATCGGCACGCCCGAGCACCCGGGCAGCATCGAGTGGGACGAGTGGCCCGACGACTGGACGATCACCACCCGCGACCGAAGCCTGACCGCGCAGTTCGAGCACACTCTCGTGGTCACCGAGACCGGCTCCGAGATCCTGACCCTGCCCTGAACAACCCCTGAGGAGAACCATGAGCACGCTCGCCGTCGGAATCGACATCGGAGGCACCGGCATCAAGGGGGCCCTCGTCGACGTTCGGCACGGCGAACTGGCCAGCGAACGCGTCAAGGTGCCGACCCCGGAGGGCGGGGACCCGGATGCGGTGCTCGAGGCCGTCGCGGAGATGGTCGCAGAGTTCGGCAGCGAGGCGCGCGACGTTCCCGTCGGCGTCTGCTTCCCCGCGATCGTGCACCACGGGCGCACCATGTCGGCCGCGAACGTGTCGAAGCGCTGGATCGGCCTCGAGGCGGAGCAGCTCTTCGAGGCGGCGCTCGGGCGCGGCATCCATTTCGTCAACGACGCGGATGCCGCGGGTGTCGCAGAGGCGAAGTTCGGCGCCGCCAAGGGCGTCGACGGCCTCGTGATCGTGACCACGCTGGGCACGGGGATCGGGAGCGCATTCCTCTACGACGGCGTGCTGATCCCGAACTCGGAGCTCGGGCACCTGCAGATCGCCGGCGATGATGCCGAACATCTCGCCGCGTACTCGGTGAAGGAGCGGGAGGATCTCGACTGGCAGAGCTGGGCGGAACGACTCCAGCAGTTCTACAGCACGGTGGAGTTCCTCTTCTCTCCCGACCTCTTCATCGTGGGAGGAGGGGTCTCCAAGAACCACGAGGAATTCCTCCCCCTGCTCACCCTCGCAACCCCCATCGTGCCCGCCGAACTGCGCAACAACGCCGGTATCCTGGGCGCCGCCTGGCTCGCCGCGCGCCCTTCCCACAGCTGAGCGAAGATTTCAGTTCGGTGAAATCTGCCGCAATCCCCTGCCGAAGCGGGCTTTCTGTGCGTTAGGTTGAGCAAGCACCTCCGGCTTGGGGGCGCACGCATTACGAAGAAAGCAGTCACATGCCCACTGGAACCGTGAAGTGGTTCAACGCCGAAAAGGGATTCGGCTTCATCACCCCCGACGACGGCGCACAGGACGTGTTCGCCCACTACTCGGCGATCGACTCCGGCGGCTACCGCACCCTCGAAGAGGGCCAGCGCGTCGAGTTCGAGGTCACCCAGGGCCAGAAGGGCCCCCAGGCCGCGAACATCCGCATCGCCTAACCACCCAAAGAGCGAAGGCGCCTCCGATGTCGGGGGCGCCTTCGTCGTTCTCGGACAGAACGGGGAACGGGCCGGCCGATACGCCGGGTTCTGTCAGCACTTGCGTGCCGGACGGCCATCTCTCTCGGGGATACGTTGCCGCATCCCTCTTGCGGTCTACCCGACACCTCGGCGAGCAGCCTCATCGGTGTCTGTCTGACCTTGCTCCGGGCGAGGTTTACCCAGCGAGCCCGATCACTCGGGCCCCTGGTGGTCTCTTACACCACCGTTTCACCCTTACCCCGAGACCCGAAGGCCCCGCGGCGGTCTGCTCTCTGTTGCACTTTCTCGCGGATTGCTCCGGGTGGGTGTTACCCACCGCCCTGCTCTGCGGAGCCCGGACGTTCCTCGGCGCCCTCCGTGAGGAGAGCGACGCGACCGTCTAGCCGACCCGTTCGTAGCCCACGATACCGGTCGGCGGTCGGGCGACGGCTCAGAGCCCGGATTCGGCCGTCCGCACGAGCACCGCGCTCGAGTCGGGGCACAGCAGCACGTCGTCAGGCGCCGCCGCACGGATGGCGTTGAGGTCGGTGGCGTTCAGCGCGACGCCGCTTGCGCTGGAGACGCCGCCACGCAGGTGCGACGCGCCCACGCCGTACCGCGCGCGCTGCTTCTCGTAGAGCGCGAGCAGGTCGGAGGGAACCTTGCCTGCGACCGTCTGCCTGTTGGCGACGATGTGCGCACGATCCTGTTCGAGCGCGGCGAGGGCGACATCGCGGGCTGCCACCGTCTCGGCACTGCGGGTGTCGAGGCCGGCGAGCGCGTCGCGGGTGGCCGCGAGGGCCTCCTCGTGGCCCTCTACCCGCTCCATCACGACCAGTTCGATCTCTTCCAGTTCGTCACGTCGCCGTGCCAGCGCCGCGAGCTCCTGTTCGAGCGCCTGGACGTCCTTCACCGACGAGGTGGCCTGCAGCCGGTCTCGGTCGCGCTCGATACGCGCCTCGACCACGGCGACATCCGATTCGACGCGACCCAGTTCGGTCTTCGCGTCTTCCCACACTCCGGTCTGCTCGGCCAAGGCCCGCCGCAGCGTCTCGCCCTCGCTGGCGAGCGCGGCCACAGCTGCGTTCTCGGGGAGCGTGCGCACGCGATGCTCCAGCTGCTGCAGGCGGGTGTCGAACTCCTGCAGTTCCAGGAGCAGAGCCTGATCTTCGGGGGCGGCCTTGAGGCCCATGAGCGTTCCGTTCTCTCGGCGGCGGGAGCCGCGGTTCAGACGAGGGCGAAGTCCCACGGGTCGGTGCGCAGTTCGCTCACCGTGACCGTGACTTCGGGGAGGGCGGCGCGCAGGGATTCGGCCGCGACGTCGAGCCACAACCACTCGGCCGCCCAGTGGGAGATGTCGAGCAGCGCCGGGCCATGCCCCAGCCGGGCGTTCTCGCGCGCCTCGGATGCCGGATGGTGGCGAAGGTCGCTCGTGATGTAGACGTCGGACGAGACCACATCCGGATGTGCGAGCAGGGAGTCGCCCGCGCCGGCGCACACGGCCACGCGTTTCACCGGCGTTGCGAAGTCTCCTGCACCGCGTATCCCCTGCGCGGTGGCGGGCAGCACCTCGGCGAGACGTCGTGCGAGGTCGCCCAGTGTGACCTCGTCGTCGAGCTCACCCACCCGTCCCAGTCCGAGGCCGGCGACGCCGGGCGACGGAACGATCGGTCGCGCATCGCCGAGTCCGAGCCGCGCGGCCAGCACCGCCGAGGTGCCGTCGCCCACGATGTCGGCGTTGGTGTGGGCTGCGATCAGCGCGCTCCCGCCCCGGATGAGCCGCGCGATGACCGCACCCTTGTAGCGGTCTTCCGCCACGGTCGTGACGCCCCGGAGAAGGAGCGGATGATGCACGAGGAGGAGTTGGGCGCCCACGTCGACCGTCTCGTCGGCCGTGTCGAGCACGGCGTCCACCGCCAGGTGGATCGCGGTCACCTCTGCATCCGGATCGCCCACGATGAGCCCGGGAGCGTCCCATCCCTCGGCGCCCGCGAGTGGCCAGAGCGTATGCGCGACTTCGGTCACACGAGCGAGGGTGGGCGGCACATCCTCAGTCTATGAGGGCGTCCACCGCGGGCATCCCACCCGTGGCCGGTTCGAGCGTCTGCTCCTGGCGTCGGATGGCGGGGATCCCGGCCGCGAGAGGCAGCAGGAGGCCGAGCACGAGCGCGACCAGCACGCCCACGTCGCTTGCGGCCCACGGGTCGTCTGCAGCCGTCCCGAAAGCGCGGAACAGGTAGCCCTGCCACTCGAGTCCGGCGAGCTGAGCCGTCGTGAGGCCGAGGCCGATGACGCTGATCACGACGAGTCCGGCGAGGTTGACCCACCGCACGGCCGGGTAGACGCCGCCCGGAGCGAGGAGCGAGGGGGCGTGGAAACGACGCAGGCGGATCATCATCTCGCTGGCGAAGATCCCCGCCCAAGCCGCAACCGGCACCGCGAGCGTCGTCGCGACATCCCGCACCACCGAGCGTGTGTCGGCGCCGATCGCGAGGAGTGCCATGCCGACCCCCGCGACCAGCACGGCCGCGATGAGGGTCGTGACCGGACGGGAGGCCCGGAGGCCGGTTGAGGCGAGAGCGAGCCCTCCCGAGTAGATCGTGAGGATGGCGCCCGACAGCAGTCCGAACGCGGTGACGCCGAGCAAGGGCAGCACGAACCAGTCCGGAACGATCCCCATCAGCGCTGTCAGGGGCGCTCGTGCGAGCTCGTCGGCGAAGGCGGGGTCGGATGCTGCGAGCAGCGCCCCCCAGGCGAGGATCAGAAGGGTCGGCACGATGACACCGAAGGTGCCCCACAGCATGTTCGCCGCTCCCGAACCGCCGGAGCGCTGGTAGCGGGCGAGATCGGAGCTCGACTGCGCCCACGCCAGACCGACGACGCTGAACACGACGACCGCGCCCCCGATCGCGAGCACCCACGACCCGTCGTTCGCCTCGAGCGCTACGGAGATGTCGATGTGTCCCGCGGTCATGAGGATCGTCACCACGAGCAGCAGGGTCGCGAGGATGCCGAGCACGCGCTGGACGCGGTAGAGGAGCCCGAACCCGACCACTGCGACGAGCGCCGCGAGGACCGCGCCGACGATGAGGGCGACGATCGCGGATGCGGCGATCCCGGATGAGGCCGAAGCCGATCCTCCCAGCAGAGAGGCGGTCGACGCCGCGAGCAGCCACAGCATCACCCCGCCCCACAGCGCCCGTCCGAGTACCGCGAGCACGGCGGGCACGATGTTGCCCACCAATCCGAAGGTGGCCCGCGAGACGGTCATCGTCGGCTGTCCGCTCCATTTACCGGCGAGCGTGCCCAACCCGAGCGGGAGGGCCGACAGCGCGACACCCGCGACGATCGCGACGAGTGTCTGCCGCAAGCTCATTCCGAGGCCGAAGAGCGTCGCGCCGACAGCGACCATCACGAAGGACGAGTTCGCGGCGAACCAGAGCCAGAACATCCGTGCGGCGTGACCCGCGCGCTGTTCTGCGGGGGTCGGTTCGAGGGAGGTCCGCTCCACGAGGAACGGTTCCGGGTCGGCGACCGGCAGCTCCTCGCCCGGCTGAAGGGCTACGACGCTTGCGGTCGCGGCGACGACCGGCGCCGGTGCGACCTCGGCGACACCCGAGTCGTCGACGGGGATGGGCGCCGCGAGGTCGGCCCGATCCAGGTCGTCGATGCCCTCGAACTCCGGATCGACGATCGCCTCGCCGACGATGAGCGCCTCGAATGCGGGGGGCGTGAGCGGGGTCGCCTCGACCGCCGGCGGCGGCGCGTCTGCGAGCCCTGAGGTCGAGGTGTCGACGGGAGGCCCGACCGGCGGCGGCAGCAGCGTGGGGTCGAGCGCGTCGGCCTCAGCGGGCACTGCGATGGGCGGCGGCGTGAGGGCCGACACGTCCACCTCGCCTTCCGGGGAAGGCGGCTCGACCAGGGGCGGCGGGGTGAAACTCGGCGGTGGGGCCGTGAGCCAGGCCTGGTCGGTGCTCTCCGGAACGAGGCCCTCGTTCTCGGGATCGGGTGCCGGCGTCCATCCGGGCGGGGTCACGACGGGCGGCTCCACCCCGGGCGCGGCGGCGATCTCCGCCTCGCCGATGGCGTAGCCGCCGATCGTGTCGTCACCGATCGTGTCGTCGCCGGTCACGTCGTCACCGGGAATGTGGCTCGCCGGCGCAGCCACCGCACCGAACGCAGCATCGATGCCCGCGGGAGGCTCGTCTGCGGGGTCGACGGGGGGAAGTCCCTGACGTCGACGCAACTCGTTCTCGAGCAGCAGGATCGCGTCGAGGGTCGAGCCTGCCGCCGCCTCGCTCTCGACCGTGCGGCTCAACTCGTCGTCGGCGACCGGGACGGGCGGCGCCGACTCGACAACCGTCGGCGGCGGACCGTAGGGATCCGGCGACGCCGAGGTTCCGAGATCCGCCTCGGCCGGCAGGTCGATCGTCGCGGGCTCGGGGTCGGAGGCGACCACATCCGGCGCCACGTACTCGACCGGTGCCGGGGGCGGCGGCACGGGGACAGGCGGCAGGACGATCGTCTCCGGAGCGCTCTCGGGGAGGTCCTGCACCGGGAGATCCTCGTCAGGGGCCGGCGGCGGCACGTCGTCCTGAACGGTCGTCGGATCCGGACGGAACGTGGGGTCGGAGTTGATGACAGGGATGGTGATCGGCCCCGTGTACATCGCCGTCTGAGCCGCGAGGGCTGCGGCGAGGTCGTCGTCGCTGACCGCGGCATCCGAACCGAACGGCGGCGGATACGCGCCCTGCTGGAAAGGCGGCACGCTCGGCGGCACGATGCTCGGGTCGGTCTCGTCTGCAGACGAGCGCCCGTCGTCGCTCTGTGGCACCTCCGTCATGGCTCGGAGTCTAGGGGCGCTCGGGTATGTATCGCGGGAGGACGAGCCGTCACGAGCACGACGATTCCGACCAGGATGAATGCGAGTCCCAGCCAGGCGAGCGGCTCGAGCTGCTCCCCCACGACCGCCACGGCCAGCACCGTCGCCGCCACCGGCTCCAGCAATGCGACCGTGGTGACGGTCGAGGAGCGCAAGGAACGCAGCGCGACGCCCACCAGGAGGTAGGCGAGGAACATGGGCCCGAGTGCGAGGTACGCCGCGATCGCGATCGAGGAGCCCTGCTCGAGCAACGACGATCCGGTCAACAGGAGCACGGGCAGCAGCAGCAGCGCGCCGCATCCGAACATCGCACCCATGACCCCGCGCGAAGCCTGGCCCGTGCCGATCGCGCGGCCGGAGGCGTAGGTGTAGAACCCGTAGGCGACACCCGCGAGCAGGCCGAGCAGCACCCCCGGAAGCACGTCGGCGCCTCCCTCGCCCGCATGCCGCCCGAACGATAGGAGCGCGACACCGGCGACGGCGAAGGCGGTGGAGATCGCCCATCTCCGAGACAGCGGGTGCCGTTCGAACACCCACTCGCACAAGGCGGTGACCACCGGACCGGTGCCCAGGGCGACGACGTTGCCGATGGCGACACCGGCCAGCTCCATGCCCGAGTAAAAGGCGAGTGGATAGACGAAGACGCCGATCGCGCCGAACAGCACCCAGGGCCGGGCGGGAGCGTGACGGAGCACGCCGAGGCTGAGCCGGGGCGCGGTCGCGAAGAGGAGCAGGCCCCCGATGCCCATCGTCGAGGCGCCGACCGCGATCGGACTCACCGTGTCGGGGAGGAACGTGGCGACGGTGCCGGTGGTTCCCCAGAGCAGCGAGGCGATCACGACGGCGAGGATCGCTCGCCCCCGACCGACCGCCATCCCCCGACCCTAGGGCACGGCAGCGGCGGCCTCCGAGAGGCAGACAGGCGCGATGTGGGCCCTGAGGGACTCGAACCCCCGACATCCACGGTGTAAACGTGGCGCTCTAACCAACTGAGCTAAGAGCCCGCATCCCGATGCTACCTGCCCGGGCATAGGCTCCCCCCGTGACCACGCCTCCCGACTTCCGGACCACGCCTGAGCACCGTTGGCCCGTCGTGCTCGCGGTGATGGTGGCTCTCGCCCTCTACCTTCTGCAGCGCTCGCCCTTCATCCCCTGGCTGCAGTGGGTCGTGGTCGGCGCCTGTCTCGCCGTGCTCGTGGCGCTGGTGTTCCTCAACCCGCACCGCCTCAACCGGGAGACCCGCTGGTCGCGGATCGCGTCGATCGTGCTCGCCGTGCTGCTCCTCGCCGCGAACCAGGTGGCGCTCGTCGCGCTCATCCGCGACCTCCTGAACGCGCACCAGCAGGACGCGAGCGGCATCCTGATCATGGCGTTGCAGGTGTGGACGACGAACGTGATCGCCTACGCGATCGTCTTCTGGGAGATCGATCGCGGAGGCCCGGTCGTGAGACGACGCGAACCGCGCTCGAACCTCCCGCTCGCCGCGTTCCGCTTCCCGCAGGACGAAGACCACGACGCCGTCGAGGAGGTCGCGATCGGCTCCTCGAAGACCTCCGATTGGACGCCCGAGTTCTTCGACTACTTCTACTTCTCGGCGTCGACGTCGATGGCGTTCAGCCCCACCGACACGATGCCGCTCACGCGCTGGGCGAAGGGCCTCATGCTCATCGAGGCGTTCTCCGGATTCGTGATCCTGGCGCTCGTCATCGCGCGCGCGGTGAGCGTCATCGCCTGACGGCCCCGAAACGGGTCAGACGGCGACCGGACGCACCTCGTCGAGCGCCGCGCGGTACTCCTCGACCGAGCGGGCCTGCCCCGGGGCGGTGATGAACGACGCCCGGATGATGCCGTTCTCGTCGATCACGAAGGTCGCCCGGTTCGCGAAGCCCTTCTCCTCGAGGAACACGCCGTACTCCTTCGCCACCGCTCCGTGGGGCCAGAAGTCGGCGAGCAGGGTGAAGTCGTAGCCCTCCTGCTCAGCCCAGGAGCGCAGCGCAGCCTTCGAGTCCACCGAGATGCCGATGAGCTCGACGCCGTGATCCTTGAAGAGGTTCAGGTTGTCGCGCAGCGCGCACAGCTCACCAGTGCAAGTGCTCGAGAAGGCGAGCGGGAAGAACACGAGAGCCACCGGACGGCGCCCGCGGAAATCGCTCAACCGCACGTGCTCGCCGAACTGATTCGGCAGATCGAAGTCGGGAGCCTGAGTATCGTTCTCCAAAGCCACGAGGAGCGATCATACGCCGCGATCCGCGAAACCGCCGGTGGCCTCGGCCCGGTTGGGAATCCGACGCGCGCGCCGAACTAGACTCGACGATGGCCAGACACGATCAGGAAGAGGTCAAGGGTGACGGTGAACGACCAGGATCCGTACTCGGTGCACAACGCCGACCAGGATCCGGAGGAGACCGCCGAATGGCAGGAGTCCCTCGACGCGCTCGTCGCGGAGAAGGGAAGCGGGCGTGGCCGTGAGGTCATGCTCAGCCTGCTGAAGCGGTCGAAGGAGCTGCATCTGGGCGTGCCCATGGTGCCGACCACCGACTACATCAACACGATCGCCCCCGAGAACGAGCCGGAGTTCCCCGGTGACGAGGAGCTCGAGCGGCAGTACCGGCGATGGATCCGCTGGAACGCGGCGGTCACCGTGCACCGCGCGCAGCGTCCCGGCATCGCGGTCGGCGGACACATCTCGACCTACGCCTCGAGCGCATCGCTCTACGAGGTCGGTCACAACTGGTTCTTCCGCGGCCAGGACCACCCGTCCGGCGGCGACCAGATCTTCTACCAGGGTCACGCATCCCCCGGCATGTACGCCCGCGCGTTCCTCGAGGGGCGTCTCGGCGAGGAGGACCTCGACGGATTCCGCCAGGAGAAGTCGCGCGCCCCGCACGGGCTCAGCTCCTACCCGCACCCGCGGCTCATGCCCGAGTTCTGGCAGTTCCCGACCGTGTCGATGGGCCTCGGGCCGATCAACGCGATCTGGCAGGCGCAGAACAACAAGTACCTCACCAACCGCGGCATCGTGGATCGCAGCGACAGCCGCGTCTGGGCCTTCCTCGGCGACGGCGAGATGGACGAGGTCGAGAGCCGCGGCGCCCTCCAGTGGGCCGCCAACGAGAAGCTCGACAACCTGACCTTCGTCGTCAACTGCAACCTGCAGCGGCTCGACGGTCCGGTGCGCGGCAACGGCAAGATCATCCAGGAGCTCGAGAGCTTCTTCCGCGGCGCAGGATGGAACGTCATCAAGGTCGTGTGGGGTCGCGAGTGGGACGATCTGCTCGCCCGCGATGAGACAGGTGCGCTCGTCAACCTCATGAACGTCACCCCTGACGGCGACTACCAGACCTACAAGACCGAAGACGGCGCCTACGTGCGCGAGAACTTCTTCGGGCGCGACCCCGAGGCGGCGAAGCTCGTCGAGGGCTTCAGCGACGAGCAGATCTGGAACCTGAAACGCGGCGGCCACGACTACCGGAAGGTCTACGCGGCCTTCAAGGCCGCCGTGGAGCACGAAGGGCAGCCCACGGTCATCCTCGCGAAGACCATCAAGGGCTACGGCCTCGGCAAGAGCTTCGAGGGCCGCAACGCGACCCACCAGATGAAGAAGCTCACGCTCGACAACCTGAAGCAGTTCCGCGACGAGCTCCGCATCCCGATCACGGACGCCCAGCTCGAGGAGAACCCCTACCTGCCGCCGTACTACAACCCCGGCCAGGGCGACCCCGCGATCCAGTACCTGCAGGAGCGCCGGCGCGAGCTCGGCGGCTACCTGCCCGAGCGCCGGTCGAAGCACGTCGAACTGCGGCTGCCCGACGACTCGGCGTACGAGATCGCCAAGAAGGGCTCCGGAAAGCAGGAAGTCGCCACCACGATGGCGTTCGCCCGCCTTCTCAAGGACCTGCTCCGCTCCCCCGAGTTCGGCGACCGCATCGTGCCGATCATCCCGGATGAGGCGCGCACGTTCGGCATGGACGCGTACTTCCCGACGGCCAAGATCTACAACCCGAACGGTCAGCACTACACCTCGGTCGACCGGGAGCTGCTGCTCGCCTACAAGGAGAGCCCGCAGGGCCAGATCGTCCACGTCGGCATCAACGAGGCCGGCGCGTTCTCCGCGTTCACGGCCATCGGCACCTCGTATTCGACGCACGGCCAGCCGCTGATCCCCGTCTACGTCTTCTACTCGATGTTCGGGTTCCAGCGCACGGGCGACGCGATGTGGGCCGCGGGCGACCAGATGGCCCGCGGGTTCATCATCGGTGCCACCGCAGGCCGCACCACGCTCACGGGCGAGGGTCTGCAGCACGCCGACGGCCACTCGCCGCTTCTCGCATCCACGAACCCGGCAGTCGTCGCGTACGACCCGGCCTACGGATACGAGATCGGCCACATCGTGCGCGCCGGACTGGAGCGCATGTACGGCGGGCAGCACGACGACCCCAACGTCATGTACTACCTGACGGTCTACAACGAGCCGAACGTGCAGCCGGCCGAGCCCGAGAACCTCGACGTGGACGGCCTCCTCAAGGGCATCTACAAGCTCAAGGACGCGACGATCCGCGGGCCGAAGGCCCAGCTGATGGCATCCGGTGTCGCGGTGCCGTGGGCGCTCGAGGCACAGGAACTGCTCGCCAAGGACTGGGGCGTGGCAGCCGACGTCTGGAGCGTCACCTCGTGGAACGAGCTGCGTCGCGACGGCATCGCCGCAGACGAGCACAACTTCCTCAACCCCACGAAGCAGCCGCACGTGCCCTACGTCTGGCAGAAGCTCACGGGGGCCGAGGGTCCGTTCCTCGCCGTCACCGACTACATGCACGCCGTGCCGGATCAGATCCGCGCGTGGGTTCCGGGCGAGTTCGCGACACTCGGGGCCGACAGCTTCGGCTTCAGCGACACCCGTCCGGCTGCGCGTCGCTTCTTCAAGATCGACGGCCCGTCGATCGTGGTGCGCACGCTGCAGTCGCTCGCGCGCCGTGGTCAGGTCGACCCGGCGTACGTGCTGCAGGCGATCGACAAGTACAAGCTGCACGATGTGACGGCGGGTACCACCGGATCGGCGGGCGGCGAGAGCTAGAGCCCCGAGAACGAGAAGCACGGTCATCGTGCCGGAGAAGACGAAGGCGCAGACGCTCGCCTGGCTCAGGACGCTGTCAGGCGAGCTCGCCACGACCACGCTCAAGCGCCTCGACGACACGCTGCCGTGGTACCGGGAGATGCCTCCCGGCCGTAGGAGCGCCGTCGGACTCGTCGCTCAGGCCGGCATCACCTCGTTCATCTCCTGGTACGACGACCCCAAGTCGACCCCGTGGATCGCCGCCGACGTGTTCGGCGCCGCCCCCCGGGAGCTGCTCCGGTCGGTGAGCCTGCAGCAGACGCTGCAGCTCATCCGGGTGACCGTGGAGGTCGTCGAGGATCGCGTCAAGAGCAAGGGCGACGATCTGCGGGAGGCGATCCTGCTGTACTCGCGGGAGATCGCCTTCGCGGCGGCCGACGTCTACGCTCGCGCCGCCGAGGCACGCGGCCTGTGGGACGCTCGGCTCGAGGCGCTCGTGGTCGACTCGATCCTCACCGGCGAGTACGACAGCGAGCTGCCGAGCAGGGTCGCCGCGCTCGGATGGAACGGGCACGGATCCGTGTCGGTGCTCGTCGGCACGGCCCCTCGGATGCTCGACGTCGACCAGTTGAGGCGCACGGCACGCCACCTCGACGCGGATGTTCTCATCGGCGTGCAGGGCAGCAGGCTGGTGCTCGTGATCGGGCGGGTCGAACCCGCCGACGACAGCGAGGTGCGCGATCCTCTGCCGTTCATCGAGATCGCCCGCCAGCTCGAGCCCGGTTTCGGCCCGGGGCACCTCGTGCTGGGACACGAGGTCCCGTCGCTCGTGGATGCAGCGCGAAGCGCGAAGGCCGCGCTTGCGGGATTCGCCGTCGCGAAGGCATGGCGGGGAGCTCCGCGGCCCACGCTCGCCGACGACCTGCTGCCGGAGCGCGCCCTCGCGGGCGATCCGCTGGCGCGGGCGACCCTCATCACACGCATCTACCAGCCGCTCCAGAACCACTCCACCGAGCTGCTGACGACCCTGTGGGCGTACCTCGACAACGGGCGCTCGCTCGAGGCGACCGCGCGCGAGCTGTTCGTGCACCCCAACACTGTGCGCTACCGGCTCAAGCGCATCAGCGAAGTGATCGGCTGGGATGCGACCGGCGCACGTGAGGCGCTCATCCTGCAGACGGCCCTGATCGTCGGCTCGATCGCCGACACGAGTGATCGCGGGCGGCGCTGATAGTAGAAATCCGCCAAGGTCTTGGCGGATTTTCCGTAGCCCATATGCCACGGGGATCGCGGTCAGTTGGCAGGATGGTCTGGTGACCGTCGTGATCGTCGCGCCCGGACAGGGCTCGCAGACCCCCGGATTCCTCGAACCCTGGCTCGCCGAACCCCGTTTCGCCGCGCACCTGGATTCCCTGTCGGATGCCGCGGGGGTGGATCTGCGCACTCACGGCACGGTGTCGGACGCCGACACGATCCGCGATACCGCGGTCGCGCAGCCGCTCATCGTCGCCGCCTCGATCCTCTCGCTCTCGGCCGTGCTGGACGACGGCCGACGCGACAAGGTCGCAGGCATCGCGGGCCACTCCGTCGGCGAGCTCGCGGCCGCAACGGGCGCCGGCATCCTCTCCGAATCCGATGCGATGCGGCTGGTGTCGACCCGGGGTCGCGCCATGGCCGATGCGGCCGCGCTGGAGGCGACCGGCATGAGCGCCGTGATCGGCGCCGACGAGTCCGAGCTGCTCGCGAAGCTGGAGGCGCTCGGGCTCGAGCCCGCGAACTTCAACGGCGGCGGCCAGATCGTGGTCGCCGGCGCCCTCGACGCGCTCGCCGCCCTCCAGGCCGACCCGCCCGCCGGTTCGCGCGTGATCCCCCTGCAGGTCGCCGGCGCCTTCCACACCCGCTACATGGCACCCGCGGTCGACACCCTCCGTGCCGCCGCCGCGACGGTCGACGTCGCCGACCCGACGCTTCGGATCTGGACCAACCGGGATGGCTCGGCCGTGGCATCCGGAGCGGCCTTCGTCGAGCTGCTCGTCGGTCAGGTCGCATCCCCCGTGCGCTGGGACAAGACGATGGAGAGCTTCGCAGCCGAGGGCATCACGGGCATCATCGAGCTGGCCCCCGCGGGCGCGCTCGTCGGGCTCGCGAAGCGCGGCCTCAAGGGCCTGCCGACTGTGGCCGTCAAGACGCCCGACGACCTCGCCGCGGCCCGCACCCTCATCGACCAGGAGACCGCCGCGTGACCATCCACCTCAAGCAGGCCCAGGGCGCTCCCGGTAGCCGCATCCTCGCCCTCGGCGCCGCACGCGGCGACCTCGTCGTCACGAACGACGACCTCGTCGGGCCGATCAACTCCAGCGACGAGTGGATCCGTCAGCGCACGGGCATCATCACGCGCAAGCGCGCCTCGAAGGGGGTCGACGCGATCGACCTCGCCGAGACCGCTTCGCGGGAGGCGATCGAGAAGGCGGGCATCGACGCGTCGCAGATCGGCGCGGTCCTCGTCTCGACGATCAGCAATGTCGCCGTCACCCCGTCGATGTCGACCCTCCTCACCGAGCGGATCGGCGCGACCCCCGCCCCCGCGTACGACATCAGCGCCGCATGCGCCGGGTACACCTACGCGATCGCCCAGGCGGATGCGCTCATCCGCGCGGGTGCTGCGGAGTACGTGCTCGTGGTGGGCGCCGAGAAGCTCTCGCAGTATGTGCACCCCGAGGACCGCTCGATCTCGTTCCTCCTCGGCGACGGCGCCGGAGCCGCGGTGCTCGGCCCCTCTGACGAGCCCGGCGTCTCCAAGAGCGTCTGGGGCTCCGACGGGTCCAAATGGGATGCCGTGGGCATGAACGCGACGTTCGAGGAGTACCTCGACAAGGTGAAGCCCTGGCCGACCATGCGACAGGACGGCCAGACCGTCTTCCGCTGGGCCGTGTGGGAGATGGCGAAGGTCGCCAAGCTGGCGCTCGAGGAAGCCGGCGTCACCGCCGACGACCTCGCGGCGTTCATCCCGCACCAGGCGAACATGCGCATCATCGACGAACTCGCCAAGCAGTTGAAGCTGCCCGAGCACGTGCTCATCGGTCGCGACATCGAGACCACGGGCAACACATCCGCAGCCTCGATCCCGCTCGCGACCCACCGGCTCCTTCAGGAGCATCCCGAACTCAGCGGCGGGCTCGCCCTGCAGATCGGTTTCGGCGCGGGCCTCGTCTTCGGGGCCCAGGTCGTGCGCCTCCCCTAAACTTGTCCCCGGTCACTCGACACCCTCTAGGAGAAATGAACATGGCACTGTCCACCGAAGAAGTCCTCGCCGGCCTGGCTGAGCTCATCAACGACGAGACCGGCATCGCGGCGGACACCGTCGAGCTCGACAAGTCGTTCACGGACGACCTCGACATCGACTCCATCTCGATGATGACCATCGTGGTCAACGCCGAGGAGAAGTTCGACGTCAAGATCCCCGACGAAGAGGTCAAGAACCTCAAGACCGTCGGCGACGCCGTCAGCTACATCGTCAACGCCCAGAGCTAGCACGATCACGGGCGGGGACGACACGTCCCCGCCCGTACTCAGTTCGTCCCGGTCCACCCCACGGGACGTGTTCCACCAGCCTCGGAGTACCTCGAATGACCAAGAAGATCGTCGTCACCGGCATCGGCACGTCGTCGCCCCTCGGCGGCACCGCGCCCGACACCTGGAACGCGCTGCTCGCCGGCGAGTCCGGAGCCCGCAGCCTCACCCACGAGTGGGTGAGCGAGCTCGAACTGCCCGTCACCTTCGCGGCCGAGGCCAAGGTGCGCCCGGATGAGGTGCTGGAGCGGCAGGAGATCAAGCGCCTCGACCCGATGAGCCAGTTCGCGCTCATCGCCTCGCGCGAGGCCTGGGCGGATGCGGGATCCCCCGAAGTCGAGCCCGAGCGCTTCGGAGTCGAGTACTCGACCGGCATCGGCGGCCTCTGGACCCTGCTCGACGCGTGGGACACCCTCAAGGCGAAGGGGCCACGCCGCGTGCTCCCGATGACGGTGCCGATGCTCATGCCCAACGCGGCCGCAGCAGCGGTCAGCATGCACCTCGGTGCCCGCGCCTTCGCCCGCACCGACGTCTCCGCGTGCGCGTCCAGCACCGAAGCGATCGCCAACGCCTACGACCACCTGCAGCAGGGCTACGCCGACATCATCATCGCCGGCGGCACGGAGTCGGCGATCCACGGCATCACGCTCGCGTCCTTCGCCTCGATGCAGGCGCTCTCGAAGCGCAACGACTCCCCCGCGACCGCGTCGCGGCCCTACGACCTCACCCGCGACGGATTCGTCATGGGCGAGGGCGCCGCATCCATCGTCCTCGAGACGGAGGAGCACGCGAAGGCGCGCGGTGCGAAGATCTACGCCGAGCTCGCCGGTGGCGGCGTCACGAGCGACTCGTACCACATCACCGCCCCCGACCCTGAGGGCTGGGGAGCGTCGCGCGCGGTGCATGCCGCCCTCGCGCAGGCCGGGGCGACCGTCGACGACGTCACCCACATCAACGCGCACGCGACCAGCACCCCCGTCGGCGACATCGCCGAGTACAAGGCGCTCCTGGCGGTCTTCGGGGATCGCGCACACGAGATCCCCGTGTCGGCGACGAAGGCGTCCACCGGTCACCTGCTGGGTGGCACCGGAGCGCTCGAGGCGATCTTCACGATCCTCGCCGTGCAGCAGCGGCTCGCACCGCCGACGATCAACCTGACCGAACAGGACCCGGAGATCCCGCTCGACGTGGTCACGTCGCCGCGCCCGCTCGGGGATGCGCCGCAGCTCGCGATCAGCAACTCGTTCGGGTTCGGCGGCCACAACTCGGTCGTGGCGTTCCGCTCCGTCTAGAGGATGCTGCGGCAGCCGTCGTGCTGCATGCAGACGCCGTCGAAGGTGTCGTCCGGGTCGTCGTCGACGGCGACCTCGAGAACGGGCACGAGCGGCTGCTCGAGCTCGTCCAGGAGCGCCCGGATGTCGATCTCGCTCGTCTTCAGCATCATCGCTCCCCTACGTCAGCCGACCTTGTGCAGCCAGATCACGGGGCTGTCCTCGCCCGCGTAGCGGAACGGCTCCAGCTCCTCGTCCCACGCCTGACCGAGTGCGACGCGCAGCTGGCGGTGAAGCTCGAAGGCATCGGAGCCCGCGGACTCCATGGCGGCCCGCACCCGGTCCTCGGGGATGACGGTGTTCCCGGCGGTGTCGGTCTGCGAGAAGAAGATCCCCAGGTCGGGGGTATGCATCCAGCGGCCGCCATCGGTCCCCAGCCCAGCATCCTCGGTGACCTCATAGCGCAGGTGCTCCCACCCGCGAAGCGCCGAGGCGAGGATCGCGCCGGTACCCCGGGGTCCTTCCCAGTAGTACTCGGTGCGCTGGGCGCCCGGAAGCACCGGCTGGGCCCGCCAGTCGAAGTTCACGGCACGGCCGAGGGCGCGCCCTGCGGCCCACTCGACGTGCGGGCACAGAGCACGAGGAGCGGAGTGGACGTACACCACTCCGCGCGCGATCGCAGCAGCCACTTTTCTCTCCGTTCGTCAGATGCGACTTCCCCATCGACCTGACGTACGTTCGCTGTTGCTTGGGTCGATTATGCCCGGTCACACCTATGAATCACAAGCGTGTCGTTCGGCGTGTGCGTTACTTCGCGTCTGCGTAGGAATCGACGATCGCCACCGTCAGCGCGAATTCGACCGGCGCTTCGCCGAAGAGGATGCGACCGGCCTCCGCAGCGGAGGCTCGGAGCGCATCGGCCACCTGCTCTGCGAACTCCTCAGGGGTGTGGACGATCAGCTCGTCGTGCAGGAAGAACAC
>Ga0160436_1000167_pt1 | contig 33037 bp, 29 predicted proteins | sample HID1973M_E0MG_FD_108264 | JGI IMG/M metagenome (GOLD analysis project Ga0160436, IMG submission 108264) | Enriched mosquito-associated microbial communities from UW Madison campus, WI, USA - HID1973M_E0 MG | ecosystem: Host-associated > Arthropoda: Insects > Digestive system > Unclassified ...
ACCCTGGCGAGTTCGAGGGCGACCCAGCCGCGGTAGAGGGCGGAGTTCTCGAACGCCTTCGTCTCGTCCCACTGCATCCCGAACACCGGCTGCGCGTGGAACGCGGGAAGGATCTCGTGCGGGAACTCGGCACGATCCCAGTAGTCGTTGACGAGCGGCTTCACGTCGGCCTCGAGCCAGCTGCGGAGTCCGGCGAGCGCCTCGCGCTCGGTCTCGGTGAGCTGGCTCTCGAAGCCGTAGAAGTCGCTGGCGAGCGGCGTGAAGGACATGCGGGTGACTCCCTTGATCCGGATGCGGGCACCGGGAGCCTACGCACCGGTCCCGGGTGGTTCCAGCCCATTGGTAGTTTGATCCAATCCGACGGCAGACGGGAGGCGCCATGTTCGTCGAGATCACCAACACCCCGCGCGATTACGCGTGGGGGTCGACGTCCGCCATCGCGGAGCTCCTCGGGTCGACGCCGAGCGGCGCTCCGGAGGCCGAGCTGTGGCTGGGCGCGCATCCGGGATCGCCGTCTCGCGTCGTGGGCGACGACCGCACGCTGCTCGACGTCGTCGACGGCCGGCTGCCGTTCCTGCTGAAGGTGCTGGCGGCCGCGGCGCCGTTGTCGCTTCAGGCGCATCCGACACCCGCACAGGCTGCGGCCGGGTTCGCGCGCGAGAACGAGGCGGGTGTGCCAATCGACGCACCGCACCGCAACTACAAGGACGCGTTCCACAAGCCGGAACTCATCTACGCCCTGTCGGACCCGTTCCGCGCGCTCTCCGGGTTCCGTCCGGTCGCCGAGACCCGGGCTGTTCTCGAGCCCGTCGCCGATGACGACCGGATCGCTCCGCTCCTCTCCCGCTTGACCGGGGATGACGCCCTCCGCGACGTGTTCGCGTGGCTCATCGGGGGTGGCGACGAGGTGGGGGATCTGGTGGCCGCGGTCGTCGAGGCGTCGGCGACCTCCGAGGGTCCCAGCTGGCAGACGGTGCGGACGCTCGCGGACGTCTACCCCGGGGATCCGGGGATCGCCATCTCCCTGCTGCTGCACACCGTGGAGCTGAAGCCGGGGGAGGTGCTGTACCTGCCTGCCGGCAACATCCACGCCTACCTCGAGGGGCTCGGCATCGAGCTGATGGCGTCGTCCGACAACGTGCTGCGCGGCGGGCTCACGCCGAAGCACGTCGATGTCCCCGAGCTGCTGTCGGTGCTCGACTTCCGGCCGCTCCCGGCCCCGTACCTCGCGGCCGAGGAGCCGGAGCCGGGGGTGCGCGTGTTCCGGCCCGACGTGCCCGACTTCGTGCTGACCGTCGTCGATCCGGCGGCTGCCGCACGAGGGGTCGAGGTGCGGCTGGACGGCCCGGCGATCGTGCTGTGCACTGCGGGCGGAGTCGAGCTCGAGGGCGGCCCCGCGATCGGTCGGGGCGACGCGGTCTACGTCGACGGCGAGACCTGGCTGGGCATGCGCGGCGACGGCACGGTGTTCGTCGCCTCCGTCGGCGTCCAGCATCCGTGACCGAATCGTTCTCGATGCATGCCCCGACAAGTATTCGCGGGCAATAGTCTCGCGACATGAGCGATCAGCAGCTTCAGGATCCGGTGACAGCACCCGAATCGCGGCGTCGGTTGTCGAAGCGCTCGATCGCGCTGATTGCCGCCGGCTCGGCTCTCGTGCTCGTCGCCGCCGGCACGGCCGCCGCGTTCGCCCTCGCGCCGCGGGATTCGCCTGAGGCGGAGGTCGTGGAAACCCCGGCGATCGAGACGCCGGTTCCCGTCGTCACGAACGAACCCGTCGATCGTCCGACAGCACCCTTCAGCGTGGACTGCGATGCGCTGGTGCCCAGCGGATTCGTGGCGGGAACGCTGGGTACGGGAGCGACGCACGTCGCGACGGACGACACCATCTCGAACCTCCATGATGCCTACCGGGTGCAGACCGGAGCGGTCGGATGCTCGTGGAGTTCAGGTGACGCCGGGGCGACCTCGAGGATCGCCGTGATTCTGATTCCCGACGCTCTTTCCGACTTCGCCCGCCTCGCGGGGGGTGACGAGTTCATGGAACCGCGGGCCCGTGATGCCTTCGGGGACTCGTCGTTCCACGGTTGTCAAGGCTTCGTGCTCCAAGGTGTGACCTCCTTCGGATGCGTCGCGGACGTCCTGATCGGCGACACCTGGGCCTCGATCGGGATCGCCGCGCCGGGTAATGGTGAGGAGTCCGTCGAACGCTTGGAGGTTGCGGCGTCGCATCTGGCCACCGCCGTCCGCGCGCTGACCGTGACGCCGTCTGCGTGGACGCCACCCGTCTCACCTCTCACTGCGGAGGTGATGGTCGACCTCGACGCGGCGACCGTCGCGGCGAGCCTCGGGATGACGGATGCGTTCCCGGGCGGAACCGACGTGGATTCCGTGACCGGCGCGATGATGCACCGCACAGGCTTCTCCATCATCGACTGGACTTCGCCGTCGGACTTCCGGTCGGTGACCGTCGAGGCCCTCCCCGGCGGAGCCTGGGCGGCCGCCGAGTTCGCGAGAGCTTCCGATGCCGTCGACGTGGCAGGGGCAGAGGATGCGTCGATCCGCACGCTCGACGACGGCCGACCGCAGGTGTGCCTTGCCGCGAGGAACGCTGCCCTCTGCTTCGTGCCGTCGGCGCCGACCGACCGACAGGCTTTCGTCGCTCAGGTCGCGGCGTTCGTCGCGTCGCTGCCGGGCGCCTAGCCCGCCTCGCGCGCCCCGAATGCGCGCCGGTAGGCGGTGGGCGTGGTCTGCAGCACCTTGAGGAAGTGGTGGCGCATGACCGCCGCGGTGCCGAATCCGGAGCGCTGGGCGATCTGCTCGAGTCCGTCGTCGGTCTGCTCCAGCTCCTGCTGCGCGCGCAGGATGCGCTGACGGTTGAGCCAGGCGGCGGGAGTGGTGCCGGTCTCGGCGCGGAAGCGTCGCGCGAAGGTGCGGCTCGACATGAGGGCGCGGCGGGAGAGCTGGTCGACCGTGAGGTCCTGGTCGAGGTTCTCGAGCATCCACTCGATCACGAGGGCGAAGGTGTCGGTGCGGCATTCGGGCACGGGCGTGGGGATGTACTGCGACTGGCCGCCGTCGCGCTGCGGCGGCACCACCATGCGGCGGGCGATCACGTTCGTCATGGTGGCGCCGTACTCCTCGCGCACGATGTGCAGGGCCGCGTCGATGCCTGCGGCGGTGCCGGCACCGGTGACGACCTTGCCGTCCTGCACGAAGAGCACGTCGGGGTCGACCTCGGTGTTGGGGAACTCGGCGGCGAGGCGATCGGTGTGCATCCAGTGCGTGGTGGCGCGGCGGCCGTCGAGCACGCCCGCCTGGGCGAGCACGAACGCACCGGAGCAGACGCTCATCACCCAGGCGCCGCGGGCTTCTGCGGCGCGGATGACCTCGAGGTAGCGCTCGTCGACGGGGCCGATCTTGTGGGCCGGCACCGCGATCAGGTCGGCGTCGGCGGCCACGGACAGGTCGTTGTCGATGATCATCGAGAAGCCGAGACTCATCGCGACGGGGCCGGGGTCGGCGGTCGCGACCGCGAACTCGAAGCGGGGACCGCCCATGTCGCTGCGGTCGATGCCGAACACCTCGCAGACGACGCCGAACTCGAACGGGGCGGTGCCGGGGATGGCGAGGCAGACGACCTTCTTCAGCATCCGGACTCCTTGGCAGTTAATCGTCGGAATGTGTCGATCATGCCACTCGTGGCTGAAAACAGCAATGCGTAGCGTTTCTGCCATGATCGTTCTCATCCTGATAGGCGCACTCGCTGCGGCGGGTGCGATCGCCACCATCCACGCCGTCGTCCGCGACGGGTACCGCCGCATCCCCGTGAAGCGCGCCTGATCCGGGCCGATACCCTGGGGCCATGACGTGGCTCGTGACCGGCGGCGCCGGCTACATCGGCTCGCACGTGGTGCGCGCCCTTCAGGAATCAGGCCTCGGGGCCGTCGTCGTCGACGACCTCTCGAGCGGTCACCGTGAGTTCGTCACAGGTGTGCCGTTCGTGGAGGCGACGATCCTCGACGGCGAGCGCCTGCTCGACACGATCGAGCGCCACGGCGTCACCGGCGTCATCCATGTGGCCGGGTTCAAGTACGCCGGCGTCTCGGTCGAGCGGCCGCTGCACACCTACGCCCAGAACGTCGAAGGCACGCGCGTGCTCCTCGCCGCGATGCGCGAGAAGAACGTGAACCGGGCCGTGTTCTCCTCCTCCGCCGCCGTGTACGGCAACACGGATGCCGACCTCGTCACCGAGGACACCCCGAAGAACCCCACCTCGCCCTACGGCGAGTCGAAGCTCATCGGCGAATGGCTGCTGCGCGACCAGGAGGTGGCGAGCGGACTCGCCCACACCTCGCTGCGCTACTTCAACGTCGTGGGATCGGGCTACCCCGACCTGTACGACACGAGCCCGCACAACCTCTTCCCGCTCGTGTTCGACGCGCTCGTCGAGGGCCGGACGCCCCGCATCAACGGCGACGACTATCCGACCCCCGACGGCACGAACGTGCGCGACTACATCCACGTCGCCGACCTCGCACTCGCGCACGTGGCGGCGGCGCAGGCGCTCGACGCCGGTCGCCCGCTCGAGCGCGCCTACAACCTCGGCAGCGGCGACGGCGCCTCCGTGCGGCAGATCATGGATGCGATGGCGCGCGTCACGGGGATCGCGTTCGAGCCCGAGATCGGGCCGCGGCGCCCCGGCGACCCGGCACGGATCGTCGCCTCGGGTGAACTCGCGGCGAGGGATCTCGGATGGGCGATGCGTCACACGCTCGACGAGATGGTCTCCAGCGCGTGGGCTGCGCGCACCGCGGCGAGCTGAGTCCTGATCGAAACCCGCCTGCCCGGCGCGCCGCGACACGCCCGGAGGGGTGCGGACTACCATTCCGCGACTTGACGCGGAGGAATGACACGAGTGTAATTAGCTGCAACGCGAACGGCCGGAGTCGCGAGGGGAGGGTGTCATGACGAGGAACGAGTACCGTCCCTCGGTCCCCGAGGACTGGTTCGTCGACCCCGTCCGTCTCGGAATGCCGGGCATGCGCCCCGCGATCGAAGACGACGGCAACCCGCTCTCCTGGCAGACCGATTCGCTCTGCGCGCAGACCGACCCCGAGGCCTTCTTCCCCGAGAAGGGCGGCTCCACCCGCGACGCCAAGCGCATCTGCACCGGATGCTCGGTGCGCGCCCAGTGCCTCGAGTACGCGCTCGACAACGACGAGCGCTTCGGCATCTGGGGCGGCCTCAGCGAGCGCGAGCGCCGCAAGCTCCGTCGCGGCCGCACCGCCTGAAAGCCGCCGCCTGCTCCAGCGGCTCCTGACGCGCCCCCCGAACGGGCGGGTGCGTGTGTCGCTCCACCGGCTCGGCTGACCCGCGCCTAGCGTGGGTGAGATGCCTCGTACCACCGCGATCCTCGTCGTCCAGGACGGCGACCGGTGGCTCGACGGTACCCTCACGGCGCTCGCGGCCCAGATCCGTCGCCCCGAAGCCCTCATCGTGGTCGCCGAGCCGACCACGACTCTCGACCCCGAGCTCATGGCAGCTGCGGGCGTCACGCAGGTGGTCACCGCGACGGGCGGCACCTTCGGCGTGGGAATCGCGCGGGCGCTGCGGGCGGCACCTCCGGCCGAGGACGCCGCCGAGTGGCTGTGGCTGCTGCGAGCGGACACCGCGCCCGAACCCGGAGCGCTCCAGGCGCTGCTGGCGGCCGTCGAGCTCGCGCCGTCGGTGGCCATCGCCGGGCCCAAGCTCGTCGACCCCGACGCCCCCGACCGCATCCGCTCCTACGGCGAGACGGTCTCGCGCCTGGGGGCCGCCGTCCTGCTCGTCGACGGGGAGCTCGACCAGGCCCAGTACGACCCGGTCACGGATGTGATGTCGGTCGCCGTCGAGGGTGCCCTCGTGCGCCGCGCCGTGTGGCACGCGGTCGACGGGCTCGACTCGGGCCTGCACTCGACCGACGCCGGGCTCGACCTCGGCATCCGCATCCGGCTCGCCGGGCACCGCGTCGTGCGCGTGCCGGGTGCACGGGTCTCCCGCGGGCGGCGCCCCGAAGACGTCGGTCGCAGGCGCCCCGCGAACGGCCGCGTGCGCCGCAGGCTCGCCCGCACCGCCCAGCTGCATCGGCGCTTCGTGTACGCGCCCGGCATCATGGTGCCGCTGCACTGGCTCTCGCTGCTGCCGCTCGCCGTCATCCGTTCGCTCGGCCAGCTGCTCGCGAAGCGCCCGGGCGCCGTTCCGGGCGAGATCGCAGCGGCGTTCCTGGCCGCGTTCGACGGCTCCGTGCCGGGCGCGCGGTCGCGGCTGCGCAAGGCGCGGAAGGTGGGCTGGCGCGCCATTGCGCCCCTCCGCGTGGAGGGCCCGGCCCTGCGCGAGCACCGCGCCCACGAGCGTGAACGCGCCGACGACCGCCACGGGCGCGAACCGGACCTCGTGCGTGCGTCGTTCCTCGGGGGCGGCGCGTGGGTCGTGATCGTCGCGCTCGTCGTCGGTGCCGTCGTGTTCTGGCGGCTTCTCGGGGCGACCACCCTCGAGGGCGGCGGGCTGCTGCCCTTCGCCTCCCAGGTCGAGCAGCTGTGGAGCCGCCTCGGCTGGGGGGAGCGCGACATCGGCGTCGGGTTCCTCGGCGCGGCCGACCCTGCGACGGGGATCTGGGCACTGCTCGGGTCGGCGACCTGGTGGGACCCCTCCTACTCGCTCGTGCTGCTGTGGCTGACAGCTCTGCCGTTCGCCGCACTCGGTGCGTGGTGGGCGGCGACGCGCCTCAGCGAGCGCGTCTGGCCGCCGGTCGCTGCGGCCCTCCTCTGGATGATCGCGCCCGCCTTCCTCGTGGGGCTCGGCGAGGGGCGCATCGGAGCGGTCATCGCCCACCTGCTGCTTCCGTGGTTCGCGCTCGCCCTGATCGAGGGTGCGAGATCCTGGAGCGCCGCCGGAGCCGCATCCCTGCTCTTCGCCGCGATCGTCGCAGCGGCACCCGCTCTCGCGCCCGCTCTGCTGCTGGCCGTGGTCGCCTGGGCGTTCGCGCGCCCGCGCGGCTTCGCGCGCATCATCGGCGTCCCGATCCCCGCCATCGCGCTCTTCGCCCCGCTCGTCGCCGACGCCTTCCGCCGTGGCTCGCCGCTCGCCCTGCTCGCCGACCCCGGCGTCGTGCAGCCGTTCGATGCGCCGAGCGGTTGGGGGCTCATCATCGGGCGGCCGGATGCCGGCTCGGCGGGCTGGGATGCGCTGCTGGCCGCGATCGGGCTGGGCGGCGCACCGTGGGGCACGCTCGTGCCGGCGATCCTGCTCGCGCCGCTGGCTCTGCTCGCTCTGCTCGCCCTGTTCCTGCCGGGCGCGCGACGGTCGATCCCGGCCCTCGTGGTCGCGGCGGCAGGACTCGCCACGGCGTGGATCGGCGTCCATGTGCAGGCGACGAGCATCGGTGCCGCGACGACGGCACCCTGGCCGGGAGCAGGCCTCAGCCTCTACTGGCTGGGCCTCGTGGGCGCCCTCGTCGTCGCGCTCGAGCACCTCGGCCGCGCGGCCGTCGCATCCGGCAGCGCCGTCGTCATCGCCGCGGCGCTCGCCGTCGCGCCGGCGCTCCTCGCGCCGATCCTCGGCACCTCGCCCGTGCATCCGGGCGACGGGCGCATCCTGCCGGCGCTCGCCGCCGCGGCCGCCAGAGCCGACCCGGGGGTCGGAACACTCGTGCTCGTGCCCCAGCCGGACGGCTCGCTCGCGACGCGCCTCGAGCGCGGAGAGGGCAGCACGCTCGACGACCAGTCGGCCCTCTACGCGGGACGCACCGAGATCTCCGACGACGAGCTGGCGCTCGCGGAACTCAGCGGCAACCTCGCATCGCGCGGCGGCTTCGACCCCGTCCCGGAGTTGCAGCGCTTCCAGATCGGGTTCGTGCTCGTGACGCCGGTCGAGGGGGATGACCCCGAAGCGGTCGCGGTGCGGGAGCGCACCATCGAGTCGCTCGATGCCGCCGCCGAGCTGACCGCCGAGAGCGTGAGCGGGTACGGGGCGCTCTGGGCGTTCCCGGCGCTCGAGCGGGCCGACGACGCCGAGCCGTCGCGGGGTGCCTACGGCGTCGCGGTGCTCGCGGTGCAGGCCGCGGTGATCCTGTTCGCCCTGCTCCTGGCGCTCCCCACGCGGCGCAGGCGGCGCGTCGTCCAGACGCGGTCGTCGCTCGACGAGCCCGCCGCAACGACCTTCGACGAGGACTCCGATGGCTGACCTCGAGAACACGCCGACCGACGACGGGCTCCCCGAGGAGCCCGCGAAGAACCAGCACGCGCAGGATGCGGTCGTGCAGGAAGACGCTGCGCAGGACGTCGCTGTGCACGACGTCGCCGCACAGGACGTCGCTGTGCAGGAGGACGCTGTGCAGGAGGACGCCGCGCAGGCGCCGGCCGACGCGCCCCCCGCGCGGACCGCATCCGGACGCGGACGCACCATCACCCTCGTGTCGCTGCGGGTCGTCCGCGGCCTCGTCGGTGCTGCGGCCGCGGCCGTGGTGATCGGCGCCGTCGGGCTCGTGCCGCTGCCGACCGTCGGAATCGACCCGCTCGCCGTCACGGTCGAGCCGCCGCCCGCCGACATGCTGCAGCTGTGCACCGGCTCGCTGCTGCGTCTGGGTGACGACAGCGGCTCGAATGCCGGCCAGGCATCGCCCGTGGGCACCGCCGATGTCACGGTGGCGGCGGGTGGCGGCACCGCCACGACCACCCCGCTCGCGCAGAGCGACGCGGGCACCGGCGGAACGCGGCAGGCGCCGTCGGTGCTCACCCTCGCGGCATCCCCGGATGCGGCGCTCGCCGGCGCGCAGACGCAGGTCGCGACGGGCGCGGGCGACCTCTCCGGCCTCGCCGCCTCCGCGTGTGCAGAGCCCACGAGTTCGGCATGGCTCGTCGGCGGCGCCGCGACGATCGGCCGCACCACCCTGCTGCTCATCGCGAACCCGACGGCCGTGTCGGCCGACGTCACGATCCGGATGTGGAGCGAGACGGGGGCGGTCAGCGCCCCCGGCATGGCGATCGAGATCCCCGCCGGCCAGCAGAAGGTGCTGCCGCTCGCCGGCTTCGCCCCGGGCATCGCGTCGCCGGTGGTGCACGTCGAGGCGCGCGGCGGCCAGATCGTCGCCGCACTGCAGACCTCCGTCGTGCGGGTGCTCGACCCGGGCGGTGTCGACGTGAACGGCGCGGGTGCGGCCCCGTCCACGGCATCCGTCGTTCCCGCGGTGCGCATCTTCGACGAGCTCGGCGTGAGCAGCTCGCTCGGCCTCGCCGACCATGAAGACCTGGAGGCGATCGCCCGCGTCGGCAACCCGGGCGACGCGGATGCGACGGTCGAGGTGAGCCTGCTTCCCGTCGCAGCAGACGGACCCGCGACGTCGTTCGAGATCACGGTCCCCGCCGGCACGGTCACCGACGTGCCGCTCTCGACGGCGCTCGAGCTCGGCCAGGCGCCGTTCCCCGACGGCTCGTACTCGGTCTCTTTCCAGTCGGACGTGCCGGTGGTGACCGGCGTGCGGGCCTCGACGACCCCCGCCCCCGCGGCCGACGCGGGTGGCATCCCGCAGGCGGGTCCCGTCGACCTGGCCTGGTTCTCGAGCGCCCCCGCGCTGCACGGCGACGCCCTCATCGCGGTGGCGGACGCGCCGAGCCCGATGCTGGTCGCGGTCAACCCCGACAACACCGAGCGCACCCTGACCCTCGAGCCGCTCGGCGGCGGCGACACCATCCTGCTGGTGCTCCCGCCCGCCAGGCCTGCGGCAATCGCTCTGACGCCCGGCGAGGGCTACCGGGTTCTCGATGCGGACGGCGTCCGGGTCGGGATCACCTTCGCGGGACCCGGCGCGCTCGCCGGGTACACGCTGCGCTCGGCGCGCGAGGCCGACAGCCCGATCGTCGTGCGTCCGTAACCCGCGGGGAGGTCCGCGTCAGAAATGGCGGTACCGCTCCGGGGCGATGTCCCACGGGTCCTTGCCGAGCAGCTCGGCCACGGCACGGAAGACGCAGCTCTCGATGTACGAGCGACGGTGCCAGTCGTCGTCGCGGTGCAGATGCACGAGGCGCTCGATCGGCACCCGGTAGAGCACGACGCGACGCGCGCGCGGGTCGACGCGCCAGCGGTCGACGCCGTCCGGTCCCGCCTCACCGGGCGGGAACGAGGCGACATCGAAGCGCACCGTCGAGAGTTCGGCGGGCCAGAGGGCGCGCAGGTACTCGACGGCGGATGCGACGCAGGTGTCGAAGAAGTCCGCTCGGGTGCGCAGCATCGGCAGGTGGGGACCCGTGACCGCCGAGCGGATGCCGCGGCCGTGCCGGTCGCGGTAGCCGGCCCTCGTCGAGGCGCGACGCGAGGATCGGGGCATGTCGTCAGTCTAGGCGGCGACCCGTCGGCGGTAGGCTCGCCTCGATGAGCGCTCGACCGTGCAGCAAGGTGGCCTGCAGCCGCGAAGCGGTGGCGACGCTGACCTACGACTACGCGGATGCGATGGCCGTCCTCGGGCCCCTCGCGGTGCGCCGGGAGCCGCACAGCTACGACCTCTGCGTCGCCCATGCGGAGCGCCTGTCGGCGCCGCAGGGCTGGCAGATCGTGAGGCACGTCACGGTCGGTGAACTACAGTCGTAGCTCGTGAGCACCGCTGATCTCTCCGCTTTCGTCAAGGCGTACGACGTGCGCGGCCTGGTCGGCAGCCAGCTGACATCCGAGGTCGTGGAGGCCCTGGCCGCGGGCTTCGTCGACGAGCTCGGCGCCGCCGGCACCCAGGTGGTGGTCGGCCACGACATGCGCGACTCCAGCCCGGAGTTCGCTGCCGCATTCTCGCGCGGCGCATCCGCCCGCGGTGCGGACGTGGTCAGCATCGGGCTGTGCTCCACCGACGAGTCGTACTTCGCGTCGGGCTTCCTCGACGCCCCTGCCGCGATGTTCACGGCGAGCCACAACCCCGCCACCTACAACGGCATCAAGTTCAGTCGCGCGGGTGCCCAGGGCATCTCCCTCGCGACGGGGCTCGGCGCCATCCGCGACCGCGCGCAGGCCTATCTCGACGCGGGCGGGGTCGAGCCCGTCGCAGCGCCCGGCGCCGTGTCGACGCGCGACGTGCTGGCCGACTACGCGGCGCACCTGCGCTCGATCGTGGACCTGTCGGGCATCCGTCCGCTGCGGGTCGTCGTCGATGCGGGCAACGGCATGGGAGGGCTGACCGTGCCCGCGGTGCTCGGCACCGCGGTGGGCCTCGAGGCGCTGCCCATCGAGATCATCCCGCTCTACTTCGAGCTCGACGGCACCTTCCCCAACCACGAGGCGAACCCGCTCGAGCCGGCCAACCTCGTCGACCTGCAGAAGGCTGTCGTCGAGCACGGCGCCGACCTGGGACTCGCGTTCGACGGCGACGCCGACCGCTGCTTCGTCGTCGATGAGACGGGCGCAGCCGTCAACCCGAGCGCGGTCGCCGCGATCGTCGCCGTCCGCGAGGTCGCGCGCGTGCGCGCCGCCGGCGAGACCGGCGACGTCTACGTCATCCACAACCTCATCACCTCCCGCTACGTGCCGGAGGCGATCGAGGCCGCCGGTGCCATCCCGGTGCGCACCAACGTCGGCCATTCGCTCATCAAGGACCGGATGCGCGAGACGGGCGCCGTCTTCGGCGGCGAGCACTCGGCGCACTACTACTTCCGCGACTTCTGGGGCGCAGACAACGGCATGCTCGCGGCGATGCACCTGCTCGCCGAGTTCGGGTCGCAGGATGCGCCGCTGTCGGTCTTCGCGGCGTCGTTCGACCCGTACGCGCTCTCGGGGGAGATCAATTCGACCGTCGACGACGTGCCCGCCGCGTACACGCGCATCGTGGATGCGTTCAGCGGCCGCGGCGAGTTCGACGAGTTCGACGGCCTCACCGTCACCGGAGCGCCGGACGACGGCTTCTGGTGGTTCAACGTGCGCCCGTCGAACACCGAGCCGCTGTTGCGCCTCAACGTCGAAGGGGAGACCGTCGACCAGATGGCGGCCATCCGCGACGAGGTGTTGGCGCTCATCCGGGCGCTGGAGCACTGAGCGAAGGCCATTTCCGGCCTTCAGGGCGACGCCAGCCCCGACCGCCGTCTCGGCGGGCGGTAACGCGAGCGCAGGAACTGCGAGAATAGGGGGATGAGCACCCCCGCCGTCGCCACCGCCCTCCCGTTCAAGGTCGCCGATCTCGGCCTCGCCGAAGCCGGGCGCCACCAGATCCGCCTCGCCGAGAACGAGATGCCGGGCCTCATGTCGCTACGCGACGAGTACGGCGCGCAGCAGCCCCTCAAGGGCGCGCGCATCGCCGGTTCGCTGCACATGACCGTGCAGACGGCGGTACTCATCGAGACCCTCGTCGCCCTCGGCGCTCAGGTGCGCTGGGCCAGCTGCAACATCTTCTCCACCCAGGACGACGCCGCGGCCGCCGTCGCCGTCGGACCGACGGGCACCGTCGCCGCCCCGGCCGGCGTCCCCGTGTTCGCGTGGAAGGGCGAAACCCTCGAGGAGTACTGGTGGGCCACCTCCCGCATCTTCGACTGGTCTGCGGAGGCCGCCGAGGCGGGGGCCGACTGGACCGGACCGAACCTCATCCTCGACGACGGCGGCGACGCCACGCTGCTCGTGCACACCGGCCGCGAGTACGAGCTCGCCGGCGCGGTGCCGGCGACCCCGGCGGATGCTAGCCACGAGTGGAGCATCGTGCTCGACGTGCTGCGCGCCTCGCTCGCCGAGGACCCGCAGCGGTGGACACGCGTGGCCTCCGACATCCAGGGTGTCACCGAGGAGACCACGACCGGCGTGCACCGCCTCTACGAGCTGCACCGCGACGGGCGCCTGCTGTTCCCGGCGATCAACGTCAACGACTCGGTCACGAAGTCGAAGTTCGACAACAAGTACGGCATCCGCCACTCGCTGCCCGACGGCCTCAACCGCGCCACCGACGTGCTCATGGGCGGAAAGGTCGCGTTCGTCTGCGGCTACGGCGATGTCGGCAAGGGTTCCGCTGAGGCGCTCCGCGGCCAGGGTGCGCGCGTGATCGTGAGCGAGATCGACCCCATCAACGCCCTGCAGGCGGCGATGGACGGCTACCAGGTGGCACGCCTCGAGTCGGTCATCGACCAGGTCGACTTCGTGATCACCACGACCGGCAACAAGGACGTCGTCACCGTCGAGCACATCCAGCAGCTCAAGCACCAGGCGGTGATCGCGAACGTCGGTCACTTCGACAACGAGATCGACATGGCCGGCCTCGAGACCCTGCCGGGCGCCGTGAAGGTCGAGATCAAGCCGCAGGTGCACGAGTGGCGCCTGCCGAACGGCCGCAGCGTGCTGGTGCTGTCCGAGGGGCGGCTCATGAACCTCGGCAACGCCACCGGCCACCCGAGCTTCGTGATGAGCAACTCGTTCACCAACCAGGTGCTCGCCCAGCTCGAGCTGTGGGTCAACCGCGCCGCCTACGAGACCCGCGTGTACGTGCTGCCGAAGGTGCTCGACGAGAAGGTCGCGCGGCTTCACCTGGCATCCCTCGGTGTCGAGCTCACCGAGCTCACCCCGGAGCAGGCCGCCTACATCGGTGTGCCCGTGGAGGGTCCGTACAAGGTCGACCACTACCGCTACTGAGTTCGTCCGGCGGTTTCGAGACGCGTCGCTGCGCGTCGCTCCTCAACCACCTCGGTGGGTGTCGGGCTCCGGTGGTTTCGAGACGCGTCGCTGCGCGGCGCTCCTCGACCACCTCGGGGGGTGTCAGGCTCCGGCGGTTTCGAGACGCGTCGCTGCGCGGCGCTCCTCAACGACCTCGGGGGTGGGCGTCGCTGCGCGTCGCTCATCAACGACCTCGGTGGGTGTCGGACTCAGGTGGTTGAGGAGCGCGGCGCGCAGCGCGACGCGTCTCGAAACCGCCGCCGTTCCTCGGGCGTGCTCTGCTCGCCAGCCCAGGAAGCGCCTCGAACTCGCCCCTGATCAGCGCTTCGCGCTTCGCCCGCCCCCAGCCCTGCACCTGCTTCTCGAGCCCGTACGCCTCCGCGATGCTCTCCGTCTCATGCGCGAAGGCCAGCTCGACCGGGCGCCGACGCTTCGTGTGCGCTGCCCCTTCGCCGTTCTGGTGCTGCCGGATGCGGAACTCGAGATGTGTCGTGCTGCCGACGTAGTAGCTGCCGTCGGCGCAACGCAGGATGTAGACCCAAGGCATGCGACGAGGGTGGCAGGTCTCTGGCGAGCGGGGACGGGGTTGTCCCCAGCCCGGCGGTTTCGAGACGCGTCGCTGCGCGGCGCTCCTCAACCACCTCGGTGGGTGTCGGGCTCCGGCGGTTTCGAGACGCGTCGCTGCGCGGCGCTCCTCAACCACCTCGGTGGGGTGAGCGCCGCGCGCAGCGCGACGCGTCTCGAAACCGCCGCCCGCGCTAGCGGCGGGCGATCGTCGACCCGCGGATGACGAGCCGCACCGGCAGGTGGTCGATGCCGGGTTCGGCGCGTTTGCCCTCGATCGCCTCGAAGATGCGCAGCGCCGCCGTGCGGCCGAGCTGCTGGAGGTTCGCGTCGATGCTGGTGAGCTCGGGGCGGGCGTTCGTGGTGAGCACCTCCCAGTTGTCGTAGCCGATCACGGCCACATCATCCGGAACGGTACGGCCGCGATCCCGGATGGTGTCGAGCACGCCGCGGGCGATCTGGTCCGATCCGCAGACGATCCCGTCGATGTCGGGGTGCCGCTCGAGCAGCAGGTCGGCGGCTGCGCGACCCCAATGCTCCGACCACTCGGAGAACATCGGTTCGGCGACGAGCTGGATGCCGGCCTCGCGCGCCGCCTCGAGCACGCCGTCGGCGCGGTCGCGCGCCGCGATGTAGGTGGGGTCGCCGGTCACGTGGGCGATACGGGTGCGCCCGCACGCCAGCAGGTGCTCGAGAGCCATCCGTCCGCCGGCGCGGTTGTCGGGGGTGACGGAGACGTCGGCGGGGGAGTCGGACGGCGCGTAGGCGTAGACGACGGGCACCGGGATGTCGGCGCCGAGGGAGGGCCTGGGGTCGGTCTGGCGGCCGACGACGATGATTCCGTCGACGCGGCGGCTGAGGAGGGCGCGCAGGTGGTGCTGCTCGCGGATGGTGTCACCGCGCGCATCGCAGAGGAACACGTTCACCTGCCCCGCACCGAACGCATCCTCGGCGCCCATGAGGATCGGGATGACGAAGCGGCCCTCGAGGTCGCTCGTGAGCAGGCCGACGGTGCCGGTGCGTCCGGCGACGAGGCTCTGCGCTTGCTGGTTGGGCGAGAAGGCGAGCTGTTCGGCGGCGCGCACCACCCGTTCCCGCGTGGCGGGGGCCACCTGGTCGCGGCCGTTGAGGGCCTTGGATGCCGTGGCGATCGAGACTCCGGCGGCGCGTGCGACGTCGCTGAGGGTCGCACGTGCGATTCCGGAGGTGTCGACGGGTGCCACGGTGATCCCTTCTCGTTCACGAAAACGTTAGCGGCATTCGGTGCTTGACTTCTGCATCCGCCCGCCGCTAGTTTGCCGAAAGGCGTTTCGGGCATTTTCGTGAGGCATGCGTGCCGGAACGCGAACTCAATGACGAGCACGAGGAGAACACATGATCACCACGAAGGGGCTGCGCAAGACAGCGGCTCTTCTCGCCACCGGGGCGCTCCTGCTCGGTGTCACGGCCTGCAGCTCAGGCGGCACCGGCAACGAGACCCCCGCCGACATCCCGGCCGAAGGGATCGACGACGGCAGCACCCTCACCCTCTGGACCCGCGCACCCCTCGAGAAGCAGGCGAAGCTGCTCGTCGAGGCCTACAACGCGAGCCACGAGAACCAGGTCGAGCTGACCGTCGTGCCGAACGACGACTACGTCGCCAAGGTGGGTGCTGCGGCAGGATCCAACGGCCTGCCCGACCTGTTCGCGGCCGATATCGTCTACGTGCCGAACTGGGTGCAGCAGGGCCTCTTCCAGGACATCAGCGCCCAGATCGACGGCCTCGACTTCAAGGACGAGATCAACAAGGGTCACCTCGCGGCGGGCACCTACGAGGGCAAGGAGCACGTGCTGCCCTTCGTGCTCGACCTGTCGATGCTCTTCTGGAACAAGGAGCTCGCCACCGAGGCGGGTCTCGACGCCGAGGCGGGCCCCGCGAACCTCGCAGAGTTCGCCGAATGGGCCAAGGCCATCCAGGCCCTCGACAAGCCCGACACCTACGGCACGGCGACCGGCCTCAACTGCGGCGGCTGCCTCGTGTTCACCTGGTTCCCGAGCGTGTGGGCCGACGGCGAGCAGGTCATGAACGAGGACGGCACCGAGTCGCTCCTGAACTCCGACACCGCCAAGGAGATCTACTCGACCTTCAAGGACCTCTGGGACTCGGGCGCCGTGCTGCCGTCGTCGAAAGACGAAGCAGGACCCACCTGGACCGCAGGCTTCACCGAGGGCAAGGTCGGGCTCATGTTCTACCCGGCCACCCTGCTCTCCTCGACCCCCTTCGATGTCGGCGTCGCCGGCATCCCGGGACCCAAGGGCGGCGGATCGACGTTCGTCGGAGGCGACGGGCTCGGCATCTCGAAGGACTCGAAGCAGTCCGCCCAGGCGTGGAACTTCCTCAACTGGATGATGTCGGAGGACGCGCAGGTCGGCGTGCTCGCGAAGGACAACGACGTGGTCTCCCGCGCCGACCTCGCGAACAACGAGTACTCCTCCAAGGACCCGCGCCTCATCACCATCAACGAGGTCGCCGGCAAGGGCGACACCCCGGTGGCGCTCAACTTCCAGCAGGCGTTCAACGCGCCGAACAGCCCGTGGCTCACGCTGGTGCGCAACGCTGTGCTCGGGAGCGGCGACACCGTGGATGCGGACAACGACGAGATCACGGCAGTGCTCTCCCAGTAACCGTCCGACCATCCGGGGCCGGCCGTCCGAGACGACGGCCGGCCCCGGCATCCGAAAGGCTTCACCATGAGCGCCGACGCTCTCATCCAGCGACCCCCGCAGGGTCGCCGCCGCCGGCGGTGGGGGGAATCCGCGCAGGGCTGGCTCTACGCCGCCCCGACCGCCCTCTTCATCGTCTTCCTCTTCGTGCTGCCGCTGCTGACCGTGCTGCGGATGTCGGCATCCGACTGGCCGCTGCTCGCGGGGGATCAGGGCTGGAACCTCCCCGACAACTTCGTGAAGGCCGTCGACAACCGCTTCTTCGCCGACTCGGTGGTCTTCACGCTGAAGTACACCGTCCTCGCGACCGTGCTGCTCATCGTGCTCGGGCTGGGGCTCGCCCTGCTCGTGCAGGAGTCGACCCGCTGGAAGGGGTTCCTGCGCACGGCGTTCCTCATTCCGAGCGCGCTCGGCCTCGCATCCGCGTCGCTGCTGTTCTACGTGCTGTACTCGCCGATCGCGGGCCCGTTCGCCGAGCAGATGAACGCGCTCGGCATCAGCTTCCTCGGGACCCCGGATGCGGCGCTCTGGTCGACCCTGTTCCTGATCGTCTGGCGGTATGCCGGCTTCTACATGCTGCTCATGCTGGTCGGCCTGCAGGGCATCCCCGACGACGTGTACGAGGCCGCCCGCATCGACGGCGCCTCCCGCTGGCAGATCTTCGGCCGCATCACGCTGCCGCTGCTGCGCCCGACGCTCGCCCTCACCACGATCCTGTGCGTCACCGGGTCGCTGCTCGCGTTCGAGCAGTTCTACATCCTCACCAAGGGCGGTCCCGACAACTCGACGATCACGGTCGTGCAGCTGATCTATTCGGTCGCGTTCCAGGGGCAGAACGACCTCGGCGTCGCAGGGGCCCTCTCGGTGATCGTGCTCATCGCGCTCGTCGTCATCAACTTCGTGCAGCTGCGCGCCTTCCGCACCGGTGAGGAGAGCTGATGGCCCGCCGACCCGCCATGACCACCCTCGGGGGTGTCGTGATCCGCACGCCGTTCTGGGTGCTCACGGGCGCGATCGCCGTGATCTTCCTCTACCCGCTCGTCTGGACGACGATCTCGTCGGTCGCGCCACGCGCCGGCACGAGCCAGGTCGACGGGTGGGGCTTCGGCAACTACCTCGCCCTCGCCGACTACCAGGCGGGCATCTGGGTGTACCTGCTCAACTCCGTGATCGTGTCGTTGGCGACGGTCGCGATGACGCTCGTGCTGTCGCTGCTGAGCGGCTACGCGTTCGCGCGCTTCCGCTTCCCCGGGAAGAACGGGCTCTTCCTGCTGGTGCTCGGCATCCTGATGGTGCCGTACGCGACGCTGCTCATCCCGCTGTACGTGCTGCTCAACCAGGTGGGGCTCTCGAATTCGCTGTTCGGGGTGGCCCTCGTGCTCACCGTGTTCCAGCTGCCGTTCTCGATCTTCATGATGCGGATCTCGTTCGAGTCGATCCCGAAGGAGATGGACGAGGCGGCGAAGGTCGACGGCTGCTCCAGCTTCTCGGCGCTCTGGCGCGTGCTCGTGCCTGCGGTGAAGCCGGGCCTCATCACGGTGGGCCTGTTCGCGTTCCTCGCCGCGTGGAACGACTTCTTCGCGCCGCTGATCCTCATCAACGACTCCAACCGGATGACGCTGCCGCTGGCGGTCTCCAACCTGCGTGGGCAGGTGCAGGGCGTCGTCGACTACGGCGCCACCGAGGCCGGAGTCGTGGTGCTCGCGGTGCCGTGCATCCTGCTCTTCCTGATCCTCCAACGGCACTACGTGCGCGGCTTCATGTCCGGCGCTTTCAAGGGATGACGATGACGACTTCGACGACGACCTCCGCACCCGTGGCGCCCGTGGTGCCGGCGCGGGGGCGGCTGCGCCCGCTCGGCCTCGGCGAGGTGGAGATCACCGGCGGATTCTGGGGCCGCCGGCAGGAGACCAACTCCCGTGCCACGTTGGCGCACATCGAGGGCTGGCTGGAGCGCGAGGGGTGGCTCGGGAACTTCGATCGCGCCGCGGCCGGCACCCTGCCGGAGGGGCGGCGGGGCCGCGAATTCTCGGACTCGGAGGTGTACAAGTACCTCGAGGCGGTCGCTTGGGAGCTCGGGCGCCGCCCGTATCCGGCGCTCGAGGCGAGATTCCGGGCGGTGGTGGCCCGGGTCGCCGCAGCCCAGGAGCCCGATGGCTACCTCAACACCCGCTTCGGGAGGGCGGGCCAGGGGGCGCGCTGGTCGGATCTCGAGTGGGGCCACGAGCTGTACTGTCTCGGGCACCTGTTCCAGGCGGCGGTGGCGCGTGCGCGCACCGCGCCGGGATCGGACGACGGGCTCCTCGAGGTGGCCGTGCGGGCGGCGGATCTCGTGTGCACCGTGTTCGGCGACGACGGCATCCGGGCCTTCTGCGGTCACGCCGAGATCGAGCCGGCACTCGTGGAGCTGGCCCGGGTGACCGGCGAGGACCGCTACCGGCACCAGGCCGCCCTGTTCGTCGACAGGCGCGGCCACGGAACCCTCGCCGACATCGAATGGGGTCGCGGCTACTTCCAGGACGACGTGCCGGTGCGCGAGGCGGATGCGCTGCACGGCCACGCGGTGCGCGCCAACTACCTCGCGGCGGGGGCCGTCGATGTCGCGGTCGAGGGTGGCGACGCCGAGCTGCTCTCCGCGCTGACACGCCAATGGGACGCGACGGTCGCGCGGCGCACCTACCTGACGGGCGGACAGGGTTCGCACCATCAGGACGAGGCCTTCGGGGAGGACTTCGAGCTCCCGCCGGACCGGGCGTACTCCGAGACCTGCGCCGGTGTGGCATCCGTGATGTTCAGCTGGCGGCTGCTGCTCGCCCAAGGTGACACGCGCTACGCCGACCTCATCGAGCGCACGCTCTTCAACGTGATCGCGACCTCGCCGAGTGCCGAAGGCACGTCCTTCTACTACGCCAACACCCTGCAGCAGCGCACGCCCGGTGTGGCGGCCGATCCCGACGAGGTGTCGGTGCGGGCCTCGTCGTCGCTGCGCGCACCCTGGTTCGAGGTGTCGTGCTGCCCGCCGAATGTGGCACGCACGCTCGCGAGCCTCGCCGGGTACCTCGCCACGGTCGACGCCGACGGGCTGCAGCTGCATCAGTACGCTCCGTCGCGCATCCGCACGGCCCTCCCGGATGGGCGCACCATCGCCCTCGACGTGGAGACGGCCTACCCGGAGGCGGGCACGGTGCGCGTGCTCGTGCGGGAGAGCCCCGGTGCCGCGTGGACGCTGTCGTTGCGGGTGCCGTCCTGGGCGCGGGGGGCGCGTCTGACGCTGCGCGCGGCGGATGGCGACGAGCTCGTGCGGGAGGTGGCGCCGGGATCCGCGACCCTGGAGCGCGCGTTCCGCGCCGGGGATGTGGTCGAGCTGGAGCTGCCCGTCGGCCCGCGCATCGTGCGGGCCGATCCACGGATCGACGCGGTTCGCGGCTGCGTCGCCGTCGAACGCGGGCCGGAGGTGCTGTGCCTCGAGTCGGTCGACCTCGTCGAGTCGGGCATCGCCACGGATGTGGCCGACGTGGCTCTCGATGCGGCGGCGGGTGCGCGCGAGGTCGACGGCCGGGTGATCGTCAGCCTCATCCGCGCCGAGTCGCCGGACGAGACGTGGCCGTACGGGCCGGCGGAGGCGGGAGCTGCGAGCGCGGGGTCCGGGCGCGAGGTCGCCCTCATCCCGTACCACGAGTGGGCCGAGCGCGGGCCGTCGACGATGCGGGTGTGGATTCCCGCGACTCAGGCGCCGGGGGCGCGGTAGCCGCCCTCGAGCACCGGCTCGAGGCGCGCGAGACGCTCGGCCTCGAGTCGCAGGGCGCGTGCCTCCCGCTCCCGGCGGGCCACCGTCACGCCCGCGAGGAACAGCTCCGGATCGACCGGCGGCAGGGGAGACACGTACTGCGACGCCTCGAACGCCAACTGCTGGGCCAGGTAGCCGCGACGGGTCGGATCGAGCTCGCGCGCCGACGCCAGGAAGCCGGCGATGCGGCGGGCGAGCGGATCGGGCATCCGGGCCACATCCGCGACATGCGCCCAGCCCGTCAGCTCGACCGGCATCCCGAACACCGGCGTCGCCACGCGGGGCGCCCGCTCGTACTGCGAATAGGTGCCGGCGAGGTGGTCGCCGAGCCGCTTCGACCGCGTCGAGAGCAGGCCGACGAGCGCCGCGAGCCCCCCGAGGGTCAGCAGGAAGTCGATGACCCCGACGAGGGCGCGGATGGCCGCGTGACGGAAACCGGCGGCGGCGCCGTCGTCGCGCACGATCCGAGCACCCACCGCGAGGCGGCCGAGTGACTTGCCGCGGCTGAGGGTCTCGACCAGGCACGGCAGCACCACGAACGCCAGCACGAGGCTCGTGATCGAGAACACGCCCGCCCACGCGGCCTCCAGGCCGAACCATCCGGCCGGCGTGAAGAAGGCGACGATGAGCGCGATGAACGCGACGATGGAGACCAGGAAATCGATCGCCGCGCCACCCGCGCGCAACGCGAAACCGGCCGGGCGCAGGTCGAGGGCGACGGCCTCGCCGGTGAGGAGGGCGTCGTCATCGTCGAGGGTGTCGACCCAGTCGGCGTCGGGCTCCGCGGCCATGCGTATCATTCAAGCAGATGGACCTCGACGCCTATGCTGCCGCCCACGGTGCGGAGTGGGATCGTCTCGCCCAACTGACGAAGCAGCGGCGCCCCACGGGCGAAGAAGCCGACCAGCTGATCGACGGCTACCAGACCGGCGCCGCCCAGCTCGCCACCATCCGCACGACCGTCGGCGGCTCGGCCCAGGGGGAGCACCTCTCGCTCGCGCTCTGGCGTGCGCGGCTCCGCTTCACGGGCGTGCGGCGCAACCCGCTGCGCTCGCTCACCGTCTTCGCCGCCGTGCAGCTGCCCGCGGCCCTGTACCGCATCCGCTGGCTCACGCTCGCCGTCGCGATCGTCACCGCCGCGATCGCCGCCGCCTACTTCGTGTGGCTCAGCACCGACCCGCGCGCGTTCGCGGCGCTCGGCCTACCGTCCGACCTCGAGCGGTACGCCGAGGAGGACTTCGTGGGCTACTACTCCGAGTACTCCGAGGCCGGCTTCGCCGCCCAGGTGTGGACCAACAACGCGTGGATCGCCGCGCAGTGCGTCATGTTCGGCATCCTCGGCCTCTGGGTTCCGTACGTCGTCTTCAACAACGCTCAGGGTCTCGGCATCTCGGCAGCGGTCATGAACCACCACGACCGCCTCGACCAGTTCTTCCTCTACATCGCGCCCCACGGGCAGCTCGAGCTGTACGCCATCTTCGTGGCCGCGGCCGCGGGGCTCATGATCTTCTGGTCGTGGATCGCGCCGGGCGCCCGCACCCGTGGTCAGGCCCTCGCACAGGACGGCCGCGCGTTCTTCACGATCGTGGTCGGCCTCGTGGTGGCCCTGTTCGTCTCGGGGATCATCGAAGGCTTCGTCACCCGCCAGGACTGGCCCTGGGCCGTGAAGATCGGCATCGGCACTCTGGCGCTCGCCGCGTTCCTCGTCTACCAGTGGGTGCTGGGGGGTCGTGCAGCGCGAGCCGGCGAGACGGGCGACCTGGACGAGTTCGAGACCGGATCGCGCCGCATCGTCTCCGTCTGAGCGCGCCGAGCCAACATGACAGTGCTCTCATGAAAGGCCCTCGCGCTTCTCATCCCCGCTCGGCAGGGTAGGGAGCGATGAAAAGGAGGCTTCACTCATGAAGCGCACCGGAATCTTCGCTCTCGCCGGCGCATGCGCCCTCGGCGTCACCGCCCTCGTCGGCGGTGTCGGCTACGCCTCGGCCCTCGACGTGGCCGAGCAGGCCGGACAGACCCTCGACGTGCCGGGCGTCAGCACCGTCGAGCGCACCTCGGACGAGGTCAGCGACTCGACCACGCTGAAGGACAAGAGCACCCCGACCCCCGACCCGACCGATCCCGCGACCGACGCCCCCGTGGCGGAGGCCCCCGTGGACGACGGCACCGTCGACCAGGGCTCGGGTGACGCGGTCGATGAGGTCGACCCGTCGGATCCGGTCGTCATCCCGGATGACGGCGTCAGGGACCCGGCCGACGTGAAGGGTTGCGGCAAGGGCGACCACGACGGCGACTGGGGTGACAAGGCCGATGACGGCGTCGTCGATCCCGCCGAGGGAGACGGCAGCTGGACGGGGGACCGGGACTGGACCCAGAAGGACGGCCAGTGGACGGGCGACCCCGCACCGGCCCCCGCCCCCGCCGACCCGAACGCGGGTGACGGATCCGACCACAACTGGCAGGGCGGCAACCGCGACGGCGGCGACCGCAGCGACCGAGGGGGCGGCGACCGCTCCGACCGCGGCGGGGACCGCGGTCAGCGAGGGGGTGGCCACGGTCACGGTGGTGGTGGCCACCACGGCGGACGCGGCTGAGCCCGTTCCGCACCGGCAGAGGCCGGCCTCACCTGGGGGTGGGGCCGGCCTCTCCCGTGAAGCGGTACCCCATGCCGCGCACCGTCTTCAGGTGATCGGCGCCGATCTTCTTCCGCAGGTAGCGCACGTAGACATCCACCACGTTCGATCCGGGGTCGAAGTCGAGGCCCCACACTCTGCTGAGCAGCTGCTCCCGGCTGAGCACCTGCTCCGGGTTCCGCAGGAACTCCTCCGCGAGTCCGTACTCGCGCGCGGAGAGGTCGAAGGTGCCGGCGTCCGAGGTGACGCGGCGGGTGCGCAGGTCGAGGCTCACCCGGCCGCAGGTGAGCGACTGCTCGACCACCGGGATCGACTGGGTGCGCGCATCCTGCAGCCGCACCCGGATGCGGGCCAGCAGCTCGTCGAAGCGGAACGGCTTCGCGACGTAGTCGTTCGCACCGCCCTCGAACCCGGCGACGGTGTCGGATGCGGAATCCCGCGCCGTGAGGATGATCACCGGAAGGCTGTCGGCGTCGGCCCGCAGCCGCTTCAGCACCTCGAGGCCGTCGAGCCCGGGCAGGCCGATGTCGAGCAGCAGCAGATCGAATTCGCCACTGCGGGCGAGGGTCAGCGCCTCGACGCCGTCGGCGACCGTCTCGACGCCGAAGCCCGCCGACTTGAGGCCCTTTTCGACGAATGAGGCGATGCGGGCCTCGTCCTCAGCGACCAGGATGCGCGGCATCCGGAACCTCCCAGGTGTCGTCGGCGATCGGCAGGGCGATCGCGACGCGCGCGCCGCCCCCGGTCGGGTTGCGGGCGTACGCGCGGCCCCCGTGCGCGTCGGCGATGGCGGAGACGATCGAGAGCCCGAGCCCCGAACCTTCGACGCCGCGGCCCACCTCGACCCGGGCGAAGCGGTCGAAGATCCAGTCGAGCTGATCCTGCGGGATGCCGGGGCCGCGATCGCGAACCCAGAGCTCGAGGGTGGCGGCGCCGTCGTCGTGGTTCACGACGCTGCCGATCGAGATGGCGGTGCCCGCGGGGGAGTACTTGGCGGCGTTCTCGGCGAGCTGCAGCCACGCCTGCGTGATGCGGGCGGGGTCGAGCTCGACGACGACGTGCGCCGACCCGGCGAGCGTCCACTCGTGGTCGGGGCTGAGTGCGCGTGCCTTCGCGAGCACCAGGTCGGTCAGCTCGGCCACCTCGACCGGTTCGCGTCGCAGGAAGTCGGGCCGGCTCGTCTTCGCGAGCAGCGCGATGTCGTCGACGAGCCCGTTCATCCGGTCGAGTTCGTCGATCGCGAGCTCACGCGTGGCATCCACCTCGGCTGGGGTCTCCGCGTCGAGCAGCTCGAGGTGCCCGCGCACGATCGTGATCGGGGTGCGCAGCTCGTGGCTCACGTCGTCGAGCAGCCGGCGCTGGGTGTCGAAGGATCGCTGCAGGCGGTCGAGCATGGCGTTGAAGGTGCGGGTGAGCTCCGAGACGTCGTCGTTGCCGGTCGCGGGGATGCGGTTCTCGAGGTCGTTCTCGCCGATCCCGGATGCGGTCTGGCGCAGCAGGCGGATGGGCCGAAGCAGCCGGCCCGACACGAACCAGCCCACCAGCCCCACGATCACGAGGGCACCCGCCGCGACCCAGGCGTAGGTGCGGAAGGCCTCGTTGATCTCGGCGAGCTCCGCGTCGAGGTCGTACGCGGAGACGTAGGAGCCGGTCGAGTCGTCGCCCTCGATGGCGACCGGGATGATCACGTAGCGCAGGGTGCCGTGTTCGGCATCCGCGGTGCCGCGCACCACACCCGCTGGGTCGGCCTCCCGGATCACCCGCGCCACGAATGCGGCATCCGAGTCGAGGTCGAACTCGACGCTGGAGGGTCGCAGCCGCGCGGCACCGTCGATGATGCCCAGGGTCGACTCGTTGTGGTCGGGCAGTACCCGCTGCATGGCGTCGCTGAGGAAGGCGAGCACGGTCGTCGGGGGCACGCCGCCCTCGCCGCCGTCGGCGATGAACTGCAGGCCCTCGACGGTCATCGTGAGCCGGTCGTCGATCTGGGCGAGAACGCGTTCGCGCTGGATGAGGTACGCGGCGAGGCCGGCAGCCGTCATCCCGATCGCGGCGACGAGCAGCATCGAGGCGAGGATGCGGAACCGCGCAGAGCGCAGGGCCTCACCCCATCGAGCCATCTCCCGATTATCGCGGCCTAGGGGCCCGCGGCGTCATGCCGCGTGTGAGAAAGCTGTCATGATCGCACCCCGCACATGACGATGCCCCGGTCCGTGGAGGACCGGGGCATCGCGGCGGATGCGGGATCCGCTAGCTCTTCGCGCCGAACAGCGGGCGGTAGATCACACCGGCGATCAGACCGCCGACGAGCGGGGCGACGAGGAACACCCAGAGCTGCCCGAGCGCATCCGGGCCGCCGAGCACCGCCGTCGCGATCGAACGCGCGGGGTTCAAGGAGGCGTTGCTGATCGGGATCATCACCAGCAGGAAGAGCGTTAGCGAGAGGCCGATCGCGAGCGGAGCGAAGCCGGCCGTGGTCGAGCCCGCGGCCGTGACGCCGAGGATGATGAGCACGAAGAGCATCGTCGCGATGATCTCGGCGACCAGCACCGAGCCGAGGCTGAAGCCGGAGGGGGAGTGCGCGTCGAAGCCGTTCGACACGGCCCCGAAGTCGAGCGACTTGTTGCTCAGCAGGCCGAAGAGTCCGAGGGTGAGCGTCGCCAGCAGGCCGCCGACGATCTGCGCGACCCAGTACGGCAGCAGGTCCGCCCAGCGCGAGCGACCGGCGGCAGCGGCGCCGAGGGTCACGGCCGGGTTGAAGTGGCCACCCGAGATCGAGCCGACGGCGTAGGCCGCCGCGAGCACCGCGATGCCGATGGCCAGTGCGACGGGGAAGGCGCCCCCGTTGTCCGGGACGGCGAAGAAGAGGGCGGTGCCGATGAGGCCGAACACCAGGATGTAGGTGCCGAACACCTCGGCGATGAGGCGTCGCACGAGCGAGGCGGGGGCGGGGGAATCTGGCATGGTGTCCATTCCTTTCGTGGCGGTGCGGACTTGGTCAGGGTATCGCCGGGCTTCGAAACTTCCGAGGATCATTCGCGCGTGTGACGAATCCGCCCGGATCGTTACCTAGAGGCGCCCGGCGGCCTTCAGGGCCAGGTAGTGGTCGGCGAGCGCGGGAGGCAGGTCCTGCGGGGCGCCCGAGACGACGTCGCCGCCGAGGCGCCGCACGGCGGCGGCGACCCGCGACGCGTCCAGCAGGGCCCGTTCGGCGGCTGCGGCCCGGTACACCTCATCGCTCGTGCCGCGTTCGGCTGCGGCGGCCAGCACATCCGGGTCGGTAACGGATGCCACCACGACGGTGTGGTGCCGCGTCAGTTCCGGCAGCATCGCCAGCAGGGGGCGCGCCGTGCCCGGCGCGTCGACGGAGGTGAGGATCACGACGAGGGCGCGGTGGGTGGTGATGGAGCGCACGAGCGCGGGGACGCCGTACCAGTCCGGCTCGATCAGCTCCGGCTCGATGGGTGCCAGCACGTCGACCATGCGGGCGAGCAGCTGGGCGCCCGTCGCACCCTGTACGCGTCCGCGCACCCGGCGGTCGTAGACGGCGAGGTCGACTCGGTCGCCGGCGCGGGTGGCGAGGGCCGCCAGCAGCAGGCTGGCCTCGAAGGCGGTGTCGAGGCGCACCTCGTCGGCGATGCGGGCCGCGGAGGTGCGTCCGGAGTCGACGATGATCACGATGCGGCGGTCGCGTTCGGGCCGCCAGGTACGCACGACGAGCTTCGCGCCGCCTCCTGCGGGGTCGCGGCGTCTCGCGGTCGCGCGCCAGTCGATGGAGCGCACGTCGTCGCCGCGCACGTACTCGCGCAGGCTGTCGAACTCGGTGCCCTGGCCGCGGATCATGAGGGCCGTGCGCCCGTCGAGTTCGCGCAGCCGTGCGATCCGCGACGGCAGGTGCCGCCGTGACGCGAACGGCGGCAGAACCCGCAGCGCCCCAGGCACCCGAAGGGTGCGCTGGCGCGAGACGAGGTGCAGGGGGCCGCTCGAGCGCACGGTGACGCCCGCCGCGTGCAGCTCGCCCCTCCGGGTGGGCGTCAGCTGGGTCTGAAGCTGCCGCTGCTCACCCGCCGGGATGCTGATCCGCTGCCGGCCGGGCCGCGCCCCGGCCGATGGCTGCCACGCGTCGCGCAGCACACCGCGAACGGGGCGTCGCCCGCCGTTGAAGACGGTCAGGGTCGCCGTGGCCTCCTCGCCGAGCCGTGTGCGAGCAGGAGCCTCGCGTGCGACCCGCAGCGTCACCGGAGAACCGGCGAGCACCAGGTCGACGGTGCCGACGATCACCAGGAACGCCGTCCAGAGCCCGAAGCCCTGCCATCCGCCGAGCAGCACGACGGGAACCGCACCCACCGCGAGTGCGAGAACGAACCACCCCGAGATCGCCATCGGATCAGATGGGCACGCGGACCTGCTGGATCACCGATCGCAGCACGGCATCCGCGCCGACGCCCTCGAGCTCGGCTTCGGGGCGCAGCTGGATGCGGTGCCGCAGCACCGGAAGGGCCATCACCTGGATGTGGTCGGGGGTGACGCCCGGGGCTCCCGACAGCCATGCCCATGCGCGGGATGCGGCGAGGAGCGCCGTCGTGCCTCGCGGGCTCACCCCGAGCCGCACGGAGGGGCTCTGCCGGGTGCCGCGGGCGAGGTCGACCGCGTACCCCAGGACGTCGGCGCTCACCGGCACCTGCGCCACGTCGTGCTGGGCGGCCTTCAGGGTCTCGGCGTCGAGCACGGGCGTGACGCCCGCCGCCTCGAGGTCGCGCGGGTCGAAACCGCCCGCGTGCCGGGTGAGCACCTCCACCTCGGCGTCGCGCGCGGGAAGGTCGAGCACGAGCTTCAGCAGGAACCGGTCGAGCTGGGCCTCGGGCAGCGTGTAGGTGCCTTCGTACTCGATGGGGTTCTGGGTGGCGGCGACCATGAACGGCGCGGGCAGCTTGTGCGTGGTGCCATCAGCGGACACCTGCCGTTCCTCCATCGCCTCCAGGAGCGCCGACTGGGTCTTCGGGGGCGTGCGGTTGATCTCGTCGGCGAGCAGCAGGTTCGTGAAGACAGGCCCCTCGCGGAACTCGAACGCGCCCGTCTTCGGGTCGTACACGACCGATCCGGTGATGTCGCCCGGCATCAGGTCGGGGGTGAACTGCACGCGGCGGGTCTCGAGCGACAGCGACCGCGCGAGCGAGCGCACGAGCAGCGTCTTCGCCACGCCGGGCACCCCCTCCAGCAGCACGTGGCCGCCGGCGAGCAGCGCGATCAGCAGGCCCGTGACGGCGCCGTCCTGCCCGACCACCGCCTTCCCGACCTCGACGCGGACGCGCGACAGCGAGTCGCGGAGTTCGGATGTGGTGGCCATGGCGTCCATTCTGGGGTGTCGGCGGGTTGCGGTTCGGCGCGTCAGCGCGGGGTGAGGTCGCGGGCGAGATCGTGCTCGAGGCGCAGCAGCTCGTCGGAGAGCCGCACGAGTTCGCGGTCGTCGCGTGCGGGGGCGGTGCGCAGCAGGGCGTCGATCGCGGCGGGGTCGCGCCCCGTGATGGCCGCGCACGCATTGACCACCTCGTCGGTGCCGGCTGTACGCGAGAGCCCCAGGATGCGTGCGAGGCGCGCGACGGTGGCCGTCCGCAGCGTGCCGAGCGCGTGATCGCGTGAGCCGCTGCGCTCGTAGAGGCGGGCGCGGCCCTCCATCGTCTCGCTCGAGCGCACCTCGACCGGCAGGTTCTCGACGACCACCGGGCCCATCCGGCGTCCGCGCCAGAGTGCTGCCGCGACCCCCACGAGCAGCAGCAGCACGACGAGCGGCAGGTACCAGTCGGCCTGCCGGGATGCGAGGGAGCCGTCCGGCTCGAACGCGTAGTCGTCCATGTCGGGCTGATACCAGACGAGCTGGCGGTTCTCGCCGAGCAGCCCCAGCACGAGGGCCGCGTTGCCGTCCTCCGTCACGGCGGCGTTGCTGAGGATGTCGCCCGCGCCGAGCACCGTGATCGTGCGGGAGCCGCGCTCGATGCGCACGACGGAGAACGCGTCGCCCTCCGCCGGGAAGCAGCGGATGGCGTCCGCCGGGGCCGTATAGGCGTCGCCGCCGGCCTGGATGCTGCCGGCGCGTTCCGCGGCGGGGAGTGCGCAGTCGGCGTCCACGACCCCGCCGGAGAACCCGCCGTACGCGACTCCGGGAGTGAGGGTCTCGAGGGCGTCGTCGGTCGGCTGGACGAGCACCAGATCGCGCGACAGGGTGAGCACCTGCTCGTGGGCCTCAGGCGTGAGCACCCACCAGTCGTCGTCGACGAGCAGCGTGACGTCGCTCCCGCCGGTGGCGGCCTGCGTCTCCCAGAAGGAGTGGGTCACCGTGACGTCGACGCCCTGATCGCGCAGCACCTCCGCGACCGCCATCGCGCCATCGGGCGAGGGGTCGTCGGGGGAGCGGAAATGCTGGCCGACGGCCGAGTCGCGGCCCGCGGCCCAGACCGCGAGCACCCCCAGCACCACGACGAGTGCGACGGCCGTCCACCCGAGGGCGGCGCCCAGCCGGCGGCTCACCCCTCCACCCGCGCGAATCCGGTGCGATCGACGTGATCCTCCGCCTGCGTCTGCGGCCGGGATGCCTGCAGCGCGCGGTCGAGCGCCACCATGCGCTCGTAGCGCTCGCGGTCGCCCTCGTCGCCGAGGTAGCGCACGGCGTCGAAGTCGGCGGCACCCGTCTCGAGCGCATCGGCATGGGCGGGGAGGGCGCGGGCGGCCCGCCGGGCGACGTCGTGCGCCGTGCTGCCGGGGGTGGTGGAGACGAGGGCCCGTTCATGGAGGCTGCGAGCGATCGCGCGGAACCGCTCGGCGATCGCGCGCGCCCACTCGCCCGCGCGCGCCGCCGCATCCGCATCCTGTCGCATCGCCGCCGCGTCGCGGTGGTCGTCGGCCTCGAACAGCTCGTCGCCGGCGACGCTGCTGCGGGCGCGCAGCTTGGGCACCCCGAACACGAGGAACGCGACCACGACCACCGCGATGAGCACGATCACGAGCAGCACGACCCAGAACGGCACCGTCTCGCGTCCGCCGAGCGAGTCGAGGAAGCGCCGGATCGCGTCGAGGAGGTCGTCGATCCAGGTGGGCGGCTCTGCGGGGGGCCGCTCCTGGTACTTCGTCTTCGCCAGCTCCTCGACGAGCCAGTCGCGTGCCTGGTCGGCGTCGGGGTCGACGGGCACCTCGATCATCCCCACGACGACACCTCCCCGGGAGGCGGCGGCGGGGGCGGGGCGACGGATGCCGCACCGGGAGCCGCGACCGCGGGCGGGCGGAACGGGTCGACCTCCGTCGGGTCGTAGCGCGTGGTCGGGCGCCGACGCTCCATGAAGCGGGCCAGCTCCAGATCGAGGCCCTCGTGCCGCATCCGCAGGTCGAGGTAGAGGATCGCGTCGGCCGCGGTCGTGATGACGAGCCCGATCGCCGCGATCACGGCACCGACGACCGAGGCCGCGATCGAGCCGATCATCGACACGGTCAGGTAGTCGCCCACATCCCCGTTGCCGGCGAGGATGCCGACGAACCAGCTCGTGAGCAGCTGCACGGGCACGCCCACCAGCCCCGTGGCGAGCCAGATCATGCTCCAGCACAGCACCCGGATGCCGAACGTCATCCAGAAGTAGCCCCGCGTCAGGCGGCGCGAGCGGCCCACGGCACGCCAGAACGGGATCCGCTCGACGACGATCGCCGACGGCACGAACGCCAGGCGCGTGCCCAGCCACACCAGGAGCACGAGGCCGACGGGCAGCACGAGGAAGCCGGCGAGCACCCCCAGCCCGGGATCCGCGAGCACCGCGATGGCGATGATCGCCGCTCCCGCGAAGCCGCCCCCGATCGCTCCCACGAGCACGATGGCGGTCCAGGCCGCCACCTGGCCGCGGAGGCCGCGCGTGCGCCGGCGCAGGCCGCCCGCGGTGAGACGCCGGCCGACGACAGCGTGCGAAACGTCGGCGGCGGAGACCGCCTGCTGCAGCACCCCGGCGGCGAGCACGAGCGATTGCGCCACGATCCAGCTGAGCAGGCCGGCGCCGAAGGAGACCAGCCAGTCGTAGAGGCCCGACGCCTGGCTGTTGCTCGAGCCGAGCCGGTCGACGAGCACGTCGATGATGCCCCGCGAGATGCCGGTGGCTGCGAGGGCCGCGACCAGCGAGAAGACGATGGCGGGGCCGAGCGTCACCCCCGGATTGTGCCTCAGGGTGCGGAAGGCGCCCGCGAGGATCTGCCCAAGCGTGAGGGGCCGCAGCGGCACGAACGGTTCGCGGGCCGGCGGGGTCCAGGTCGGCGCAGGGAACGCGCCGGAGAACTCCGACAACAGGCCCCCCTCTCATTTGCGAGCGCCGCTCATACGACTGGGGCATATGCTCCCATACCCCGGCTACTCTTGTCAGAAGCGAACAGCCCCCGAACCCCGGGGCGACACGGAACGAACGAGGTCCATGAACGCGCGAATTCTCGTGGTCGACGACGACCCCGCGATCGCCGAGATGATCGGCATCATCCTCCGCGGCGAGGAGTACGAGCCGATCTTCGCCGCCGACGGCACGGGCGCGCTCGACGCGTTCCGCAACGAGCGGCCCGATCTGGTGCTCCTCGACCTCATGCTCCCCGGGATGAGCGGCATCGAGGTGTGCCGCACGGTGCGGTCCGAGAGCGGTGTGCCGATCATCATGCTCACCGCGAAGGGCGAGCCGACGGATGTGGTGCAGGGGCTCGAATCCGGCGCCGACGACTACATCGTGAAGCCGTTCAACCCGAAGGAGCTCGTGGCCCGCATCCGCGCGCGCCTGCGCCCGGCCCTCCCCGACACGACAGACCGCATCCAGATCGGCGACCTGGTGATCGACGTCGCCGGCCACGAGGTGCGCCGGGGCGACACCCGCATCAACCTCACCCCGCTCGAGTTCCAGCTGCTCCTCGCGCTCGCCGCGAAGCCGCAGCAGGTCTTCACCCGCGAGATGCTGCTCGAGCAGGTCTGGGGCTACCACTACAAGGCCGACACCCGTCTCGTGAACGTGCACGTGCAGCGTCTCCGCGCCAAGGTCGAGCACGACCCGGACAACCCCCGGATCGTGACGACCGTGCGCGGCGTCGGGTACCGCGCGGGCGCCGTCACCTAGGGGAGCGCGCGTGCGGTGGGACTGGCGCGCCTGGCGGGACCGCCTCATCCATGTCTGGCGCGGGTCCCTGCGCTTCCGCACGCTCGTGCTCACCGTCGCGCTCTCCGCCGTCGCCGTGACGATCATCGGTGTGGTCATCTCCACCTCGGTGCGCACCAACCTGTTCGACTCCCGGCGGGATCAGATCCTCACCGAGGCGGGGCGCGCCGCCGAGCAGGCGCAGCAGATCTTCACGAACGCCGACGCCACCGAGGGTTCCGACCTCGAGACGACGGCCTTCGCCGCGGTCGGGGCCGTGCAGCTCACCACGACCGCCAGCTACACGGCCCTGCTGCGCGCGCCCGGGCAGGACATCCCCCTCGTCTTCGACGACCTGGCGAGCAAGCCGTTCCGGGAGGAGTCGTACGTGAGCCCCGAGCTGCGGACGGCGGTGCTGGAGGCCCCGGGCGACACGGTGTCGTGGCAGTCGGTGGCGGTCGCGAACGACACCGGCTCCGATCCGGGCATCACGACGGGCTCGATGATCGACACCTTCTCGGGTGGGCGCTACCAGCTCTACCTGGTCTACGACCTCGCCGACGTGCAGC
>Ga0160436_1000168_pt1 | contig 33008 bp, 29 predicted proteins | sample HID1973M_E0MG_FD_108264 | JGI IMG/M metagenome (GOLD analysis project Ga0160436, IMG submission 108264) | Enriched mosquito-associated microbial communities from UW Madison campus, WI, USA - HID1973M_E0 MG | ecosystem: Host-associated > Arthropoda: Insects > Digestive system > Unclassified ...
CGCGATTCGCTGATCGGCTTCAACGACGAGCCCATCCGCAGCCGTCTGATCGGCAAGGTGGAAGGCTGGGAGCCGGGCACGGTATTCGTGCTCGCCAATGGCCAGCAGTGGAAAGTGCTGAAGGGCCAGATGCATCTGTCCAAGCCGCTGCTGGACCCGGAGATCCGGGTGGTTCCGGGCGTGGCCGGCCGCTGGTTCCTGGAAGTGCAGGAAGACACGCCCAAGGCGCGCGTTTACCGGATTGATTGAGCGCCCGCGCGCTCAGCCCATCAGCGCACCCAGGCTCAGGGCGATGCTGGCGCCGAGCAGGGTGCAGCCCAGCATGGCCAGCCAGTGCAGGGATCGTGCGTAGAACGACTTCATAGCAACTCCACCGGCAATGCCGGCCTTTCCCCTGAATCACCCCCTGCGAAAGTAGGTAACGCCGCGCACGGATGCCGCCGGCCATCACGGCACGGCGATGGCATCATGGGCGCATGCAAGGCGTGCCCGAACACTTTGAAGCGACCCAGGACAGCGCGGAATTCCGCCATCCGGCCCATCGGCCGGGGGTGGAGCTTTACCGCGCGCATATCGTCCGCCATTCCTTCGAACCACACGCCCACGACGCCTATGGCCTGGGCGCGATAGAAAGCGGCGCCGAGCGCTTCCGCTATGCCGGCAGCGAGCAGTTCGCCGGGGCCGGTTCGTTGCTGCTGATGAATCCGGATGCCCTGCATACCGGTCGTGCCGAGACCGAAGATGGCTGGCGCTACCGCATGATCTATCTGGATCGCGACGTGCTGGAGCAGGTGACCGGCGACAGCGCCTGGAGTTTTGACGACGCCGTCCGCCACGACACCGCCCGCGCCGCCCGCCTGGGCCAGGGCCTGCAAGCACTGTGGTATTGCACCGAACCATTGGCGTTTGATTCGCTGCTGGCCGAATTGCTGGACGTGGTGCGGCCGGATGCGCGGGTGGGGCGCTTGGCGCGCAAGCAGGCGCGCCCACGCTTTGCCGAAGTCAACGACTTCCTGCGCGCCCATCTTGATCAGACGGTACGACTGGAAGATCTGGCGCAATTGGCCGGTCTGAGTCCGTTCCACTTCCTGCGCCAGTTCCGCGCGCAGCACCACGTCACCCCGCAGCAGATGCTGATGGCCTATCGCATGCACGAGGCCAAGCGTCGCTTGGCGGCGGGCGAGGCCGCCGCGCAGGTGGCCGCCGCCACCGGCATGGTCGATCAGGCTCACCTGACCCGCAGTTTCGCCCGTCGCTATGGCGTCACGCCGGGCCGTTACCAGCGCCAGGTACGCGGACGCGCCACCGTCAGCGGCGCCTGAAAGCGCAATCCCGTACAAGACAGCCGCAGCCCGCGCTGCCACGCTGCGCCCTGGATGTGAACCGGGAAGCAGGCGTCATGTGGGTCGGAGCGTTGTATGCCTTGGCGGCGGGGTTGATGTGGGGACTGGTGTTCATCGGTCCGTTGTTGCTGCCCGAGTACCCGGCTGCGCTGCAATCGGTGGGGCGCTATCTGGCCTTTGGCCTGATTGCGCTGCCGTTGGCCTGGTTTGATCGGCGCGAGCTGGCGCGTCTGCGCGGGCGTGACTGGCGCGAAGCGGTCAAGCTTTCGGCCATTGGCAACCTGCTCTATTACCTGTGCCTGGCCAGCGCCATCCAGCGCGCCGGCGGACCGCTGCCGACCATGATCATCGGCACCCTGCCCGTGGTGATCGCCATCACCGCCAACCTGCGCAACGGTCGCCGTGATGGCCGTCTGCCCTGGGCCAAGCTGGCACCTTCGCTGTTGCTGATCGCGCTGGGCATTGCCTGCGTCAACCAGGCCGAACTGGCGCAGCTGCGCGCGCAGCAAGATAGCGATGGTTGGCGACATGCCTCCGGCGCTTTGCTGGCGTTGATCGCGGTGGCCTGCTGGACCTGGTATCCACTGCGCAACGCCGACTGGTTGCGCGCGCATCCGGATCGCAGCCCGCGTGCGTGGGCCACCGCGCAAGGCGTGGCGACCTTGCCGATGGCGGCGCTCGGCTATGCCTTGCTGTGGGGCTGGATGGCTTGGCGTGGCAGTGAGTTCGTCATGCCGTTCGGGCCGCGGCCGGGATTCTTCATCGCCTTGATGGTGGCCATTGGTCTGTTTGCATCGTGGCTGGGCACGCTGTGCTGGAACCAATCGTCACAGCGCTTGCCGACCGCCTTGGCAGGGCAGCTGATTGTGTTCGAGACGCTGGCCGCCCTGGCCTATGCCTTCATGCTGCGCGGACAGATGCCGTCAGGCTTGACCTTGCTGGGAATCGGCTTGTTGATTGCAGGCGTGTTGTGGGCGGTGCGGATCAAGCCGGTGCCGGTGACCGTGGAAGGGCATGGCCTGTAGCGATGTCGCACGTACGCCAGCGAGGCGGCATCACGCCGCCTGCCGCGGCCTTTGGAACGCCACCCGCTCGGGCCGATGCAAGGCCATGCCCTGGCCGTAGTCCACGCCCAGCTCGCGCAGGGCCTCCACCACGTTCATGCTGCCCACCCACTCGGCCACCACGCTCAGGCCACGCTGGTGGCCAATCTGCGCAATCGCGCTGACGATGGTGCGGCTCATCGCATCCACTTCCAGATCGCGGATGAAGCTGCCGTCGATTTTGATCACATCCACCGGCAGGCTCTTCAGATAGCCGAACGAGGACATGCCCGCGCCAAAGTCATCCAGCGCAATCCGGCAGCCCACCGCGCGCAAGCGCTCGACGATGCCCACCACCTTGAGCAGGTTGCGCACCGCCACGGTCTCGGTGATCTCGAAGCACAGCAGTGAAGGCTCGATGCCGTGCTCGCCCACCAACGCCAGGATGTAGTCGGCCAGGCCTTCGTCTTCGATGCTGGCGCCGGACAAGTTGATCGCGCACTGCTGCAACGGGCGTCCTTCGGCATGCACCTCAGACAGGTTGGCCAGGGCAGTGCGGATCACCCAGCGGTCGACCATCGGCATCAAGCCATAGCGCTCGGCCGCCGGCAGAAACGCGCCGGGCAGGACAATGCGACCGTCCTCGTCGCGCAGGCGCAGCAGCAATTCGATGCGCGCGCCCTGATCCGCACGGCCGTCCAGCGGCACGATTTCCTGATAGTCCAGCAACAGGCGATTCTCTTCCATCGCCCAGCGCAGACGGTTGGCCCATTCCATCTCGCCGTAGCGGCGGGTGGTTTCGTCGTCTTCGCTGTACAGATGCACTCGGTTGCGGCCGTTCTCCTTGGCCACATAGCAGGCGGTATCGGCCCAGGCCATCAGGTCTTTCAAGGTGGGGTCGCCGTGTTCCACCACCACCACGCCGATGCTGGCGCTGACCGTATAGGTGCGTTCCTGCCAGACGAACATCTGCGACTCGATGCAGATGCGCAGGCGTTCGGCCAGCGCACGCGCACCGGCCATGTCCAGATCAAAGGCGAGCAGGCCGAACTCGTCGCCACCCAGGCGCGCCAGGGTGTCGTCGCCCCGCAGCTGCAGGCGCATGGCCAGGGCCAGCTGTGCCAGCAACTGATCGCCTGCGGTGTGGCCGGAGATATCGTTGATCAGCTTGAACTGATCCAGGTCGATGTAGAGCAGGGCACAGGGGCGTCCGCCACGACGGCGCTCGGACAGCGCCTGCTCGATGCGGCGCTCGAACTCGCGGCGGTTGTACAGCTCGGTCAGTGCATCGTGGCTGGCCTGGTAGCTCAGCCGCTCGGTCAGTTCGCGCTGTTCGGAAATATCGGTGGCGACCATCAGCAGGCGCGCTTCGTCTTCCAGTTCCACCCGCGCAATCGAGGCGTTGGCCCAGAACTCCAGCCCGCCCAGGCCGATCATCTGCGCTTCCACGTTGACCCAATAATCACCGCTGTTGACCGGCTGGCGCACGCGCTCGCGCAGCTCGCCATCGGCAAACAGCGCAGTCAGCGGAACGCCTGCGGACACCACATCGCCCAGGCGCAGGCGCGCGGCCTGGTTGGCGTAGAGGATGCGGCCGTCGCCATCGGACAACAGTACCAATGCCGGCAGCAGTTCATTGAGGGTGCGGAAGCGTGCCTCGCTTTCGCGGAAGCGGGCGCTCATTTCGTTGCCGAGCACCAGCGCGCGTCGGCGCATGGTCGCCAGCGACCACAGCAGCAGCGACATCAAAACGCTGATGGTGATGCCGGCCGTCAGGATCACTTGCAGGCGGGTGCTGTCCTGCACCAGCGGACGCGCTTGCAGGCGCAGCTCCCAACGGCGCCCGCCAAAGTCCATCACTTGCAAGTAGCTGTGTGCGTCGTCAGCTACCGCGGCGAAAGAATCGAAGAAGGGGGCTTCATCCGGATGCCCGACATCGCGCACGCTGACGCGGAACGCGTCCAGCACTTCACCGCGCAGGGCGTCGCGCACCAACGGCGCCAGTCGCAGGCTTACCGCCAATGCACCCATTTCGCGGTCCCGTCGTTCGAGCAGACCGGCCGGCTGCACACCGTCGGTATAGACCGGCAAGCGCACGGTGATGCCCAAGGGGTCACGATGGCGCGGCAGGCCCTGGCGCAGCACAAACGGTGCCGAGAGCGTGGCGGTATTGCTGTCGCGTGCGCGCTCCAGTGCCTGCAGGTTGTCGCGTTGGCCGGCAATATCCAGGCCCAGCAACACTTCATTGCCCTGCAGCGGCGTGACGTATTCGTAGCGGTAGTGGGCGCGGCCGTGTTCGTCAGCGGCGCGGCTGGCGAACGCGGTGGCCACGCGTGCCGGGCCGATGCGCTGGCGCTGCAGGTTTTCGGTGACCTGATCAAAGCGTGCCTGGTCCATGCGGTCATTGGCCAGGAACACGGTCTGCATCGCACGCAGTTCCGAGGCCACCGTTTCCAGCGGCTGCCGCAACTGGCGGACCGCGGCGTGCGCCAGCGCTTGCCGCTGCGTCTCGGCATTGTTCTGCATCTCGCGCCATTCGCGTTGCGCCAGCCACGCGGTGAAGGCCAGGCCAGTCACCAGCACGGCGGCAGCCCAGGCCACCGGCGGGAATCCCAACAGGCGACGTCCTTCATCCATGCGCAGGCCTGGTAGCTGAGGGAACTGTCTGGCAATCGTGTCGATCACGCGGCGCACCCGCAGGTCAGGTGCAGCAGCCGGCAAAGCACCACGCCGCTGGCGCGCGCCGGCTCTGGCGGGCGGCCAGTGTGGGTCGCTATGGCCCCTGTGTCGACCCGGCGCTCCGGAGTCTCCACGCAACAGGCCGCTATGGGTGCCCGCATGGGTGCTCCTCGTGGTCACGTCAGAGCCAATATCGGCGCGGCCGCCTGCGACTTGAGGCCGGTTCAGCGATTTGAGGTGGTCGTTAAAGCGTGAAGGCTGTCGCAAAAGACGCGCTGGCAAGCTGAACCCACCGTTGCCAATTTCACGCCACGCATGATCCCCTTGGCGGGACATTCACGCGGCAGCGAATTTCCATAACGAAAGAGATCGCCCGCGAACGCTGCCGCGAGCCGATCCCTGCAGGAGAAATCCCATGGCAAGCGGAACGTCCCGCACTGTCTTACTCGCGGCCGGATTGATGGTCGTCACCCTCAGCGGCTGCTCCAACTACATCAAGCGCGACGAGTTCGACAGCACCATCGCCGAGTTGCGTGCCGCCGATCAGCGCTTGCAGCAGCAAATCGACACCTTGTCGCAGAAACATGACGCCCTGGTCACCCAGTTGGCGGGCCGTACCCGCGTGGAAACCGGCGCGCACTTCGCCACCGGCGATGCCACGTTGTCGGATCAGGACAAGCCGTTGCTGGATGATTTCGCTCGCGTGGTGCGCGAAAGCCACTCCGAAGCCGTGATCACCGTGGAAGGCTTCGCCGATCCGGCGGGCTCGAGCGCATTCAACAAGCGCCTGGGCAAGCAGCGCGCCGATTCGGTGCGTGACTATCTGGTCACCAGCGGCGGCCTCAACGCGGCGCAGGTTCGTGCCGTGAGCTATGGCGAAGACAAGAACCGCCAAGTGCGTGAAGGCGCCACTGGTGAAGCCGGCCGCGACAATCGTCGCGTGGCCCTGGTGATCGACTACGCCGGCCCGTCCGCGGCCGCGCCCAACACGGCCTCGACCGCCGCGCCGGCGCAGACCCCGTAAGGCCTGGCATTCCGCCCGCCGCGCCGCCGCATGCGGTCGCGCGGCGGCGCGGTTATGCTCGCCGCCGTCGCCCTTGCTGGGGTATTCCGATGGCTAAGGTTGTCCTCGCGCCTGCGCTCACGCGTTGGCTGCCGGCCACGGCGAATCATTCGCCAGGCGAACTTGCGCTGCAGGTGATCGGCACTGATGTCGGCCAGGTGCTGCAGGCGGTGTTCCAACAACATCCTGGTTTGCGCGGCTATGTGCTGGACGAACAGGGCGTGGTCCGTCACCACGTGGCGGTATTTGTCGACGGTCAGGCACTGCTCGACAAACGTAACCTGCAGCAGCCGGTGGCGGCGGATGGCGAGGTCTACGTGATGCAAGCCTTGTCGGGAGGCTGAGATGGCGGATCGACTGCTGGTTTCTTCGCGCAAAGGATTGTTCGTGCTGGCCCGTGAGGCCAGCGACTGGCGCATCACCCATACGGCCTTCCTCGGCGACAACGTCGCCCTGGCCTTGGCCGATGCACGCGACGGTAGTTGGTATGCCGCGCTGGATCTGGGCCACTTCGGCGCCAAGTTGCATCGCTCCACCGATCAAGGCCAGAGCTGGAACGAAGTGGCGGTACCGGCCTTCGCCGAAGGTGATGAAGTCGCCGTAGGTGATGGCAAGCCCGCGCAGGCGGCGACCTTGCGTCTGATCTGGTCGTTGGAACCCGGCGCCACGCACGAGCCGGGGCGGCTGTGGGCCGGCACCATTCCGGGCGGCCTGTTCCGTTCCGATGATTACGGCCAGCATTGGGAGCTGGTGCGCGGGCTGTGGGATTGCCCCGAGCGCAAGCAGTGGTTTGGCGGCGGCTACGATCAACCCGGCATCCATTCCATCTGCGTGGATCCGCGCGACTCGCGTTGCCTGCGCATTGCCGTGTCCACCGGCGGCGTCTGGCGCAGTGAAGACAGCGGCGCAAGCTGGACCCAGACCGCGCAAGGCATGATTGCCCGCTACATGCCCGAGGGCCAGCAGGGCGATCCCAATCACCAGGACGTGCATCGGATGGTGCAGTCGCCGGCGCAGCCGGAGGTGTTCTGGGCCCAGCATCACAACGGCGTATTCCGCAGCCAGGCCAACGGCACCGACTGGCATGAAGTCCAGGTGCCGCCTTCTTCGTTTGGCTTTGCGGTGGCAGTGCATCCGCACGACGCCGATACGGCTTGGTTTGTGCCGGCAGTGAAAGATGAAAAGCGCTATCCGGTGGATGCCGCGCTGGTGGTGGCGCGGACCCGCGATGGCGGTCGCCACTTCGATCTGCTGCGTCAGGGGCTGCCGCAAGAAGCCTCCTACGATCTGGTGTACCGGCATGCGCTGGCCATTGATCACAGTGGCGACCGGTTGGCGTTTGGCTCGACCACGGGTGGACTGTGGACCACGGATGATCAAGGCGAGCACTGGCAGGCATTGCCCGCGCGCTTGCCGCCCATCCATGCGGTGACGTTTGCCTGAGTGAGCCGGCATGGTGCAGATGCTGTGGAGCCTGCTGGCTTGAAAGCGCTCCCAGGGCCAGTGCGCTGGTCGGGCCCGGTCGGCGATTCACGCGAGATTCCTCACATCTGCTCCCCGGCCCCCTAGACTAGGCGCCTCCCCGGAACCCGAAACCGTCCGCCTGATGCGTGTCGCGTCGTTGTTGTCTTCGTCCAAAGCCTGGTTGAGCTCGCCATCTGCCGCCTGCGGTGTCGTGCTGCTGTGCCTGTCGCTGGCCGCCTGCCGTGCTCCCGCGCCAGCGCCGCCGGTGCAGGAAGCGCCCAAGACCGAGACCACCGCCAGCAGCGAGGACAACGGCGCGATCAGTACCGGTCCGGTCAAGCCGGCGCCGCGCAAGATCGATCTGGCGACCACCACGCAATGGCCCGAGTTGGCGCTGACCCCGGGCGTGACCTGGATCAGCTGCGAACTGGACTACGTGCAATTGGGCGATGGCGAAGGCCTGGAAGCGCTCGACTACGCGACCCTGGAAGCGCGCATCAAGCCCTGCCAGACCGCAGGCGTCATGCGCATCCGCTACACCGGCAAGATCAACGCCGAGTTCACCGCCTTGATGGAACGCGCCTCGATCATGGCCAACAAGCTGGCCATCGAAAAGCGCGTGTTGGACATCGATTCCAGCGGCGGCCGCGTCGAAGACGGCATCCGCGCCGGTGACATCATCGGTGCCTCGCATTGGACGCTGTGGGTGCGCGATGGCGCCATCTGCCACAGCTCCTGCTTGCTGATCCTGGCCTCGGGCGACAACCGCGTCATCGCCGGCAAGGTCGGCATCCACCGGATGATGCGGATCAACTCCGGCGCCAATTCGCGTGCCGAGCTGGCCGAGGAACTGCGCCAGGTCTACGGCCAACTCAAGGATTATCTGGAACGCAACGGCGCGGCGGTGACCGTGGCCGACTTGATGATGACCGTGCCCAATCGCCGACTGCGCTTGCTTACCGCCACCGAGTTGGAAGAGTACGGCCTGCAGGGCGCCAATGCGGCGCAGGATGATCTGGATCGGATCCAGCTGACCCGCAAGTGCGGCGAGGAATTCGTGCGTCGCAAGGACGATTTCATGATTGCCTTCGATCGCCAGTGCGGCAAGACCGAGACCGCGTTGGACGACATCAATGCCTGCGGTCTGGCCCTGCGCAAGAGCTTTGGCTTTCCAGATACCAGCTGCCCGATGGAAAGTCCGCTGGCCGAGTTTGACCGCGACGCCTCAGGCGCGCTGTAACGCTTGGAATGCAGGCGCCACTCTCGGCGCCTGCGTTGCTTCAGCGCGGCTGCAATTGCCAGCCGGTTTAGGCCTCAGCTGACCCGAATTTCCAGGCCTTCGAGCGTGACGACCTGGCCCGAATGAATCTTGCAGGTCTTGCGCAGCTCCACCGCGCCATCCACCCGCACCGAGCCGCTGGCGACCAGTGCCTTGCCGGCGCCGCCGCTGTCGACCAGGCCGACCAGTTTCAGCAGTTGGTTGAGTTCCACGAACTCGCGGCCTGGGTCCAGCTCGAAATCGATGATTTGCATGCGCTCATTCTTGCTCGAATGCGGCGATTTCGTCGAGCACGCGCTGGCTGCGGCGGATGCTGTCGCCACCATCGCCCACGCAGGGCTCACCCTCGGCGGCAGGCTTGGCGGGCGCATGGCGGCGATGCCACAGCCAGGCCCAGGTGCCCAACCAGCCGCCCGCACCCAAGGCCAGACTGATCCAGATCCACAGCGGTGTCTGCACTTGGGCAGTGTTGGGGTTCAAGCCGGCCACGGCGATCACCACCAGCACCCACAGGATCCACCAGGGCGCGCCACACAGATTGGCATTGAGTACGTAGACCTTGAGCAGGCGTGCGAACTGCTTCTGGATGCGCAGCACCGGTGCGTCGTAGTTGATGGTGCCGGCCAGGCCCAGGGTGAGGCCGGCCATGATCACGTGCAGCAGGCCGAAGGCGTGTACCAGGATGCCGCTGATCAACAGACCCGCGCTGTGCAGGTTGTGGGTCCAGCAATTCACGCCCAGCACAATCAACGCAATGCCCAACACCATCTGCAGCACCTGGCCCCAGATCAGCGGGCGCAGGCCGCCACGCGCACGATCCAATTTGCGCTCGCGCAGCAGCGCCAGTTGCAGGGTGTTCTGCTGGCTTAGCCGGCGATCCAGGTTTTGCCAGGCGATTTTCAGTTCGTCAGCTTCCATGATGGAATCCTCGTGGGTCAGAGTTCGTTGCGGATGCGTTGCTTGAGGCGGCTGATCTTGGTCGCCACATTGGTTTCGCTGATGCCCAGGATTTCGCTGATCTCGCGGTAGCCGCGGTCTTCCAGGTACAGCAGCAACAAGGCGCGATCGAGCGGCGCTTGCGCGTGGATGAAGCGGTGCAGGGCATGCACGTGCTGTTCGGTTTGCGGATCGCGCGCCTGCGGATCCACCAGTTCTGCCGCGCCGTCATCCAGCGGCACGGTGGCCGCCTGGCGCTGGCTACGCAGATGCGAGATCGCCACGTTCAAGGCAATCCGATACATCCAGGTGGAGAACGGACGGCCGGCGTCGTAACGCGGATAGGCCTGCCACAAGTGCGCGGCGATCTCCTGCGCCAGGTCGGCGCGATCATCCGGGTGGCGGCAATAGCTGCCGGCCACCTTGAAGACGATGCCGCGATGCAGCTCCAGCAGTTCGGCGAAGACCGCCCGTTGTTCGCCTGCCATGGTCGTACTCAGGTCCATTGCCGATTCCGTCGCCCGCATTGTGCGTGTTGGGGTTCGGAACAGTGATTCGCCGCGGGCGGCCGGATCATCACAGCCGCGACGAAAATAGTTGTCCAAAGCCGTCAGAACAGGCCTCTGGACGGGCCCGCCGGGCCCCTGTTCAGGTTTTTCGGGACAGGAGGGGGGCCGGAAGCGCACAATATGCCGCTTGCGTGCGCACTCCGCGACGCCCGGAGTCCTCCATGTCCCCCCCTTCTGAATCCAATTCCGCTCCTGAAGCGACCCCGTTATTTGCCGATCTTGGCCTGTCCGCGCCTGTCATGGCGGCCGTGGCCGACATTGGCTACGAGACGCCGTCGCCCATCCAGGCCGCCACCATCCCGGCCATGCTGGGCAAGCGCGACGTGCTGGGCCAGGCCCAGACCGGCACCGGCAAGACCGCCGCTTTCGCGCTGCCGCTGCTGTCCAACCTGAACTTCAACGCCGACAAGCCACAGGCGCTGGTGCTCACGCCCACCCGCGAGCTGGCCATCCAGGTGGCCGAAGCGTTCCAGAAGTACGCCAGCAAGATTCCCGGCTTCCATGTGCTGCCGATCTACGGCGGCCAGAGCTACTACCCGCAGTTGCAGGCGCTCAAGCGCGGCGTGCATGTGGTGGTGGGTACGCCGGGTCGGGTCATCGATCACCTGGAGCGCGGCTCGCTGGATCTGTCCGGCCTGACCACGCTGGTGCTGGACGAAGCCGATGAAATGCTGCGCATGGGCTTTATCGACGACGTCGAAACCGTGCTCAAGAAAACCCCGGAATCGCGCCAGGTGGCGTTGTTCTCGGCGACCATGCCGCCGGCCATCCGCCGCATCGCGCAGACCTATCTGAAAGATCCGGTCGAGGTCACCATTGCGGCCAAGACCACCACCTCGGCCAACATCCGCCAGCGCTACTGGTTTGTCAGCGGCCTGCACAAGCTGGATGCACTCACCCGCATCCTCGAAGCCGAGCCGTTCGACGCGATGATCATCTTCGCCCGCACCAAGGCCGCCACCGAAGAACTGGCCGGCAAGTTGCAGGCCCGCGGCCTGGCCGCTGCCGCCATCAATGGCGACATGCAGCAGGCGCAGCGCGAAAAGACCATCCAGCAGTTGAAGGAAGGCAAGCTCGACATCCTGGTGGCCACCGACGTGGCCGCGCGCGGCCTGGACGTGGAACGGATCAGCCACGTGCTGAACTTTGATATTCCGTATGACACCGAAAGCTACGTGCACCGCATTGGCCGCACCGGCCGCGCCGGTCGCAGCGGCGATGCAATCCTGTTCGTCACCCCGCGCGAGAAGGGCATGCTGCGCCAGATCGAGCGCGCCACCCGCCAGCCGATCCAGGAAATGCAGCTGCCCAGCATCGAGGCAGTCAACGATCGCCGCGTGCAGAAGTTCCTCGGCCGCATCACTGACACGCTGGCGGCCAGCCAGGGCGGTGAGTTCCGCAGCCTGATCGAAACCTACGAGCGCGAGAACAACGTGCCGGCGATCGAGATCGCCGCCGCGCTGGCGCGCCTGCTGCAAGGCGATACGCCGCTGTTGCTGTCGGCCGAACGCCGCAGCCCGCGCGATCACGGCGCGCAGGCCAGCGGTCCCTATGGTCAAGCCAATGAGCGTCCGCGCCGCGAATACGATCCGGATCGTCGGCCGTCGTCTCCGCGTCCGGAGCGCGCACCGCGCCGCGAGTTCGAACCGCGCCAGGATCGCGACGCCTTTGTGGGAGGGGCTTCAGCCCCGACCGAGAGTCGGCCGCGCCATGATCGCGAGGCCTTCGCCGCGCCGGCTCCTGCCGAGCAGCGGCCGCGTCGGGATGAGTTCGGCCTGGAAATTCCGCCCAGCGAACCCGCGCCGCGCCGCAGCTTCGACAAGCCGCCGCGCGAGAAGGCCGAAGTGGGCATGGAAACCTTCCGAATCGAAGTCGGCCACGCGCATGGCGTGAAGCCGGCCAACATCGTCGGCGCCATCGCCAACGAGGCGGGTCTGGAAAGTCGCTACATCGGCCGCATCGACATCCGCGATGACCACTCGCTGCTCGACCTGCCCGAAGGCATGCCCTCGGACATGCTGGTGCATCTTAAGAAGGTGTGGGTCTCGGGCCAGCAACTTCGCATCCATCGCATTGGCGAAGATGCCGGCGAAGCCGCGCCGCGCAAGTTCAAGCCAGGTGGCGGCAAGCCCGGCGGCTTCAAGTCGGGCGGCTTCAAGTCAGGCGACTCCAAGCCCGGTGGCTTCAAGCCCGGTGGTTTCAAGTCAGGCCCGCGTGGCGCGGGCGATGATCGCGGCCCCAGCAAGCCGCATCGCAAGGGCAAGCCGGCGCCGCGCAGCTAAGCGACGCCGACCCCCTCACGCCTTCAAGCGGCGGGACGTCCCGCCATCCATCCGGCCTGCATGTCGTTTGTGCGGGTCGTATGGACCGGCGCGCCCATGCGCAGCCACACCTGCTCCAGCAGGCCTTCCATGCGATGCCAGTTCAAGCGCGCAAAGCGATCAAAGCGCTCGTCGTACTTGCGCTCCAGAGTCTGCATCAGCTCGTCCAGCGGCACCTGGTGATACTGCAGGTAACTGTCGTAGGCAAACACCAGGCTGGGCTCGTAGTGGCTGAAGTTGGTGCCTGGCTCAAAGAAATCGTGCTTGGACAACGATTCGCGCCAGTCATCGAGTTCTGCTGAGAGATCCACCACTTCGCACTTGGCGGTCTCTACGGGGCGCGTGGGGTACCGATGGATACTTCCCATCATGTCTGTCCTCCTGTTCTGACGAAGCCCCATCTTCGCTTTCAGCGCCGTCGCGAATGTAAACATCACATCGAGAAAGCATTAAGACGTGAACCAGTTCGCGGCTTTGAGCACCTCCTCGGCCAGCCAGCGTTCACCTGACCATCATCGCCTTCGTCATCCACTGCGTGTAGTACCTGCACAGGAAGACCTTATGGCACGCCCGATCTGGACTGGCACGCTCTCATTTGGACTGTTGAATGTTCCCGTTGCGCTGATGTCCGGCGAACGCAAGGTGGATTTGCATTTCCGCATGCTCGACTCGCGTGATCGCAAGCCGATTCGCTTTGAGCGGGTCAATGCCGACACCGGCGAGGAAGTGCCGTGGAAGGACATCATCAAGGCCTACGAGTACGACAAGGGCAACTACGTGGTAGTGGAGCAGGAAGACATCCGCGCCGCCGCGCCGGAAAGCCACGAGACGGTGGAGGTGGAGACCTTTGTCGATCGCGACAGCATCGACGTGCGCTTCTTCGAAAAGCCCTATGTGCTGGTGCCCGGCAAGAAAGCCGAGAAGGGCTATGTGCTGCTGCGGCGCACCTTGGAGAACACCGGCAAGGTCGGCATTGCGCGCGTCGTCATCCGCACCCGTGAGTACTTGTCGGCGGTCATTCCCAATGGCGACGCGCTGCTGCTGATCCTGCTGCGCTATCCGCAGGAACTGGTGGACCCGGAAGACTACAAGCTACCCAGCGGCAGCGCCGCCAGCTACCGCATCAGCAGCAAGGAAGAGGAGATGGCCGCGCAGCTGGTCAAGTCGATGGCCGGTGATTGGAAGCCCGACGACTATCACGATGAATTCCGCGAGCGCCTGCAAGCGATCATCCGCAAGCGCATCAAGTCCAAGGGCGCCACCGCCAAAGTCGAAGACGCTGACCGCGAAGAAGAGGAAGCCACCACCAACGTGGTCGACTTCATGGCGCTGCTGCAGAAAAGCCTGGCCGACAACAAGCGCACGCCGGCGGCGAAGAAGACAGCGAAAAAGGCGAGCAAGAAGGCCGCGACCAGCAAGGCGCCCACAAAGGCCGCCAAGAAGGCGGGGCCGCGCAAGGCAGCAACCAAGAAGGCGGCTGCGGCCAAGAAGGCCACAGCGCGCCGCCGAACTGCATGATCCCAGCCTCGATTGGCTTTCACCAGGCGGCTGCCTGGGAAATCCCTGTAGGAGGGGCTTAAGCCCCGAACCAAGCCAGCGATCACCTGGCGGTGATCGTCACGCTCAGGCAGGGCTAGCCTGGGCGCAGCATCGACATGGCCTTATGCGCCCAGCCAGCCGTCGGCTTATTCCTTATCAGTGGAAGCCTGCAACGCCGCAGCCAATCCGGCATCGCCATTGACCAGATCCACCCACCGCAATTCAACGCCGCGGCGGCGTCCCTTCTCGGTGAGCTTCAGGCCAGTGGGATCAATCACCAGCGTGTAAGTGGTGTCGTTGACCGACAATTCGCGGCGCAGGGGTTTATCCAATGGGGTCATATCGCTACATCCCGTTGACGGAGACCCGACCATAGTGGAACCGGCGTGATGACCCGGTTGACTGATGAGCCTGACGGAATACGAACGTAAACGTCACTTTCAGCGTACGCGTGAGCCGGCGCCTGGAAAGCCGCGCAAGGCGGGCGCGCGACCGATCTTTGTCGTTCAGCTGCATCACGCCAGTCATCGCCATTATGACTTTCGCCTTCAGGTTGGCGACACGCTGAAGAGTTGGGCGGTACCGAAGGGGCCGAGCCTGGATCCGTCGGTCAAACGTCTCGCAGCGGAAGTCGAGGATCACCCGCTGGACTACGCCGGCTTTGAAGGCGAGATCCCGGAAGGCGAATACGGCGGCGGCCATGTAGCGGTATTTGATCACGGGCTGTGGTCAACACGCGACGATGCACAGGCGCAATTGGCCAAAGGTCACCTGCGCTTTGAGTTGTTTGGCGACAAGCTCAAGGGCGGCTGGCATCTGGTCCGTACTCAGCGTGCTTCGAAGAAACCCCAGTGGCTGCTGTTCAAGGAGGACGACGCCTTCGCTGACAATAAAGAAGCCGACGACATGATTGCGGATCTGCCCGCTCCCACGTCAGGCGCCAGTGCGCGACGAGCGCGTGCAGCTGGCAAAGACGAGGAAGCGCCGCGCAAGCAAGCCGTCTCTCGCACGTCAGCAGTCAAGAGCAAGTCCGTAGCCAGCAGCAAGTCAGGTCCCAACAGCAAGGTGGTCAGAAAATCGACCCGGTCATCCACCTCGCCTGCTGGGCGATCGCTGGCGAGCAAGACCAAGCGCGCACGTAGGCGCGACTGGAACGCCATCGCCAGCGAGATCGAAGGCGCCAAGCGAGCGAAGTTGGCCGACGCGGCCTTCGCGCCGCAACTGGCGAAATTGGGTGATGCGCCGCCGGCTGGCGATGACTGGCTGCACGAAGCCAAATGGGATGGCTACCGCTTGCTGACCGTCGTGCGTGACGGCCGCGCACGTATCTGGTCGCGCAACGCCTTGGAGTGGACGGCTAAAGTGCCCGAGATCGCCAGCGCGGTGGAAGCCCTGGCGGCTGCGCGCGGGATTGAACAGATGGCGCTGGATGGCGAGTTGATCGCCGGCGGCGGCACCCAGGCCGACTTTGGCGTGTTGCAGGCTACGCTCTCCGGCGAAAAGAACGCGCCGCTGTTCTACATGCTATTTGATCTCGTCCATCTGCAGGATTACGACTTGCGCAAGCTCGAACAGATCCAACGCAAGGATCTGCTGGAACAGGTGTTGACCGGCGTGCTGCCCCCGCTGGGTTACAGCTCGCATGTGCAGGGCCATGGCGAGGAAGCCTTTGCCGCCGCCAGCAAGCGCGAGCTGGAAGGCATCATCTCCAAGCGCGCCGACGCACCGTATCGCTCCGGGCGCAGCGATGACTGGCGCAAGACCAAGCGGCTGGAGAGCGACGAGTTCGCCGTGGTCGGCATGACCGCGCCGCGCGGCAGTCGCGCCGGCTTTGGTGCGCTACTGCTGGCACGACCGGACGGCAAGGGCGGTTGGAACTATGCCGGCCGTGTCGGCACCGGTTTCAGCCAGAAGTTGATTGCCGAGCTGAGCGCGTCGCTGGGCAAGCGTCGCGGCGACAAGCCCACCGCGCACTTGCCGGATGAGTTGGACGTGGATTTGCGAACCGCGCAATGGTTCGCACCCAAGGCCGTGGTGGAGGTGTACTACCGTGGCATTGGTAACCAGGGCCTGCTGCGACAGCCGTCCTTGAAAGGCATGCGGCCTGACAAGCGTGCGGCCGATTTGTTGTCGTCGGATCGTGACGCACCCACGCGGGGAGGAAGCATGGCCAGCAGCAAGAAAGCCACCAACACAGTGGTCAAGGTCGCCAGCAAGACAGCCACCCGCAAGGCGGCCAAGGGCAAGGCAATCAAAGCCACCAGCAAGGCCGCGAACAAGACCGCAAGCAAGACCGCAAGCAAGACCGCAAGCAAGACCTCAAGCAAGGCCGCAAGCAAGACCTCAAGCAAGGCCGCAAGCAAGACCTCAAGCAAGGCCGCAAGCAAGGCCGCAAGCAAGACCGCCAGCAAGGCCTCAGGAGAATCTCTGGGTGCCAGACCCGCGAATCGGCGTGCATCCACGGCTGATGGCGATGACGTGATCACCATCAGCAACCCTGGCCGCGTGGTCTATCCCGACATTGGCAAGACCAAGCAGGACGTGGCCGACTACTACGATGCGGTCATGGACTGGCTGTTGCCGGAAATCGCGGGCAGGCCGCTGTCTATCATCCGCTGTCCGCAAGGCAGTACGCGCCCGTGCTTCTTCCAGAAGCATCTGGTGGCCGGCATGAAGCACGTGGACAGCGTGCCGCTGAAGGAAGAGAGCGGCCAGACCGAAGATTATCTGGTGGTGCGCGATGCGCTGGCCGTGCGCGAGCTGGTGCAGTTCAACGTGCTGGAATTCCATCCCTGGGGCTCGCTGGCCAGCAAACCGGCATTGGCGGATCGGGTGGTGTTTGACTTGGATCCGGCGCCGGACGTGCCCTGGTCGGAGGTGGTCGCCGCAGCACGACAGATGCGCGAGCTGCTCAAGCAGGCCGGCTTTGTCTCGTATGTGCGCACCTCCGGCGGCAAGGGCTTGCACGTGGTCATGCCATTGAAGCCGGCCTGCGACTGGGATCAGGTCAAGCCCTTCGCGCATGCCTTTGCCGATGCCATGGCGCAGATGGATCCGCTCAAGTACTTGGCCACGGCCAGCAAGAAGCTGCGCAAGGGGCGCATCTTCATCGACTATCTGCGCAATACGCGCGGCGCCACCAGCGTGGCTTCGTTCTCGTTGCGTGCGCGGCCGGGTGCACCCGTGGCGATGCCGTTGAAGTGGGAGGAGTTGGGGCGGGTCAAGCGCGGAGATGCCTTCAACATCGACTCGGCCGTGGCGCGAGTGCGCAAGTGGAAGGCGCATCCGTGGGATGGCATCGATCAGGTTCGCCAGAACCTCAAGAAGATCCGCTAACCGCGCAGCCTTCACGTTTTCCTCGCATTGCTGAGTCCGCTTACGGACTTCCGCAAGGGCGATCGCAGGAGTAATAAAGGCCGCATTCGTCTTGGTTCGCAGCATCGCAACCCGATGCGTTAGGCCTGTTCCCCGCAGTCCCTGTCGATCCCCGGAGGCGTCATGAAACCGCAGCGCGTGCAGTCTTCCCCCGTTCGTTCCTTATCAACGCGCAGCAAGCGCGCGCCTGGCGTACGCGCCGTCTTGCTGTTGACGCTGACCTGGTTGGGCTTTGCACCACTCGCCTGGGGCCAACAAGCTTGCGACGGACCCATGCCCGCTGGCGCGGCATCGGGCACGTTGGCCTTTGCCTGTGGCAACAACGCACTGGCGTCGGGCAATGGCGCCAGCGCCATCGGCGCGCAAGCCGTGGCGCAAGGGCAGGGCGCCAGCGCGGTGGGGGGATGGTTCGACGCCAACAACAACGGCGTGCTCGATCCGGGCGAAACCGCCAACGCGGCCGGCATTGGCGCTACGGCGGTGGGCGCGGGTGCGGACGCGGGACAGAATCGCGCCACCGCACTCGGCGCAGGCAGCCTGGCCAATGCCGACAGTGCCACCGCCGTGGGTACGCAGGCCAGCGCGCAGTCGGTCAACAGCGTGGCGCTGGGCAACAATGCCACGGTGACGGCGGCGGCCAATAACGGCGTTGCGATTGGCAATGGCAGCCGCGCCGATGGCGATACCGCTGCTGCGCTGGGCAACAACGCAGCGGCCACCGGCCTGGGCGCGATGTCGTTTGGCGGTGGCTCGATTGCCAATGGCGAAGGTGCGACCTCGTTTGGTCTCAACGCCAACGCCACCGGTTTCTCGTCGATCGCCATGGGCGCGCAAAGCAGCGCCTCGGCCGCAGCGGCTTCGGCCATCGGCAACTTCGCGCAAGCCACCGGCCTGGGTGCTTCGGCGTTCGGCTACGACGCGCGCGCCACCACCAATGCCAGCACCGCGATTGGCGGCGGTTCGCGCGCCGAAGGACAGACCAGCACCGCGCTCGGTGCGCTCTCGCAGGCGTTGAACACCAACACCATCGCCATCGGTTTCCAATCCAGTGCGGGCGGCAGCGACAGCATCGTGATGGGCACCAGCGCCACGGTGACCGCAGCCGGCGTCAACGGCATCGCCATCGGCAATGGCAGCCGCGCCGACAACCAGGATGCCACCTCGGTCGGCACCGGCGCCGACGCCAATGGCCAGAACAGCGTGGCGGTGGGCACCGATGCGCAGGCCATTGGCCCCAATGCCAGCGCCATTGGCTCGGCAGCGGTCGCGCAAGGTAGCAACTCGGTGGCCTTGGGCAGTTCGGCGCGGGCCACCGGTAATGTCAGCACCGCGCTCGGACAAAACACGGTCGCCTCCGGCACGCGCAGCGTCGCACTCGGCCAGTCGGCCGACGCCACCGCCACCGATTCACTGGCGGTGGGTAACAACGCGCAGGCCACCGCCACGGATGCGGTATCACTGGGACGTGCGGCCAATGCGGCGCAGGCTTCCAGCATGGCTTTGGGCACCACGTCATCGGCGACGGCGGTCAACTCGGTGGCCTTGGGCGCAGGCTCGCTCGCCGATCGCGCCAATACGGTGTCGGTGGGCACGGCAGCGGCGCAGCGCCAGATCGTCAACCTGGCGGCGGGCACGCAAGACACCGATGCGGTCAATGTCTCGCAACTCACTCCCTTGGCGTTGGCGCTGGGCGGTGGATCCAGCTATGCCGGTGGCATCTTCACTGCACCCACTTACGTGATCCAGGGCGCCAGTTACACCAATGTCGGTGCGGCGTTCACTGCAGTGGATACGCAACTGAGCGCGCTGAGCCAGCGCATCGACAACATCAGCCTGACCCCGGGCCCGCAAGGACCGGCCGGGCCGCAGGGGCCCGCAGGTCCGACGGGACCTACGGGTCCGCAAGGTCCCACCGGCGCCACAGGGCAGACCGGTTCGCAGGGTCCGGCCGGACAGGACGGACCGCAAGGTCCACAGGGACCGCAGGGCCCCCAAGGTCCGCAAGGACCGGGCGGCCCGGGTAGCGGCACCAACAGCCTGGCCGTCGGCTACGACGATGAAGGCAGGCGCGAGATCACCTTGCAAGGCGAAGGCGGTTCGCGCATCGGCAATGTCGCCGACGGCGTGCAAGCCGGCGACGCGGTCAATCGCGCGCAACTGGACGCAACCCGCACAGACGCCACCCGCACCGCACAGCAATACACCGACGCGCGCGAAACCGAGATCCGCAATGATGTCGCCGCCGGTGATGCGGCCACGCTGACCTCGGCCAATGCCTACACCGATGCGCGCGTGCAGCAGGCAGTGGCCGCGCCGATGGCGGCCATCGATGATCTGCGCAGCAACATGGAATGGCGCTTTGAGAAAACCGATCAACGCATCGAACGCCAGGGCGCGATGAATGCCGCCATGTTGACCATGGCCACCAGCACCGCCGGCGTGCGCACGCAGAACCGCGTCGGTGTGGGTGTAGGCATGCAGGGCAGCGAACAGGCGTTGTCGATTGGTTATCAGCGGGCAATATCTGATCGCGCCACGGTGACCTTTGGCGGCGCATTCAGCGGTTCGGAGAGTTCGGCCGGGGTCGGCGTGGGCTTTGGTTGGTAGTAGGCTGTGGTGGTCGCTCCCCCCTGAGGAATCCCCAATGCGCCCCCACGCGTTGCCGATGTGTCTGTTGTTCGTCCTGTTGTCGGCTTGCCAGCGCACCGCCGCGCCCGAATCCGCGGCGGCGCCTGCGCCGGAAAACCCCACCGCCGCCACCGCACCCACTGAGCCGAGCATTCCCGAACAGGAAGGCCAGACCACCACCTACTTGTATCAGTGCAACGAGCTGGCGGTCACCGCCAGCTTCCATGGCGAGGGCGATGCCGATCTGAGCTTCAATGGCCGCGTACTGAAATTGCCGCATGTGGTGGCCGCCTCGGGCGCGCGCTACGCCGATGCCAGCGGCAACGAGTTCTGGAGCAAGGGCCAGGCCGAGGCCCTGCTGACTCTGGCCGGCGAAGCACCGCGCACCTGCGCCGGTCCGGGCGCCAATCCCGCATAAGCACCGCAGCGGCCGCTTGCCTGCCGCAGGCGCGCCGCCCCACGCTGCGCTAAAGTCAGCCCCGGCCAGGCCGATACAGAGGCGACCATGACGTGTCCGCGGGCCAGGAAGGCCACGAGACAGGGATTCGTCTCTTCCAGGCATCGTAGGGGTGCGATGTGGGCAAGCAGCGGACGAACGCAAGGACCGAGGGCGTCACCGACAGCGGTGGTCAACGCCTGCCCGGTCGCGTGGCCGCCATCATCCTGTTCTCGGCGCTGGGCGCCTTGCTTACCGCCACTGTGCTGGAAGTGCAGGCCGGCGCCACCGCTTACATCGTCGGCGAGAGCCACTGGTCCAAGGCGCAGCAGATTGCCGTGTCCAGTCTGTATCGCTATGTCAGCCACGGTGACGCGTCGGATCTGCAGAGCGCGCGCGATGCATTGAAAGTACCGCTGGGCGATCGCAAGGCGCGGCTGGCGTTGGATCGCCAACCCATCGACTACGCGGCGGCCGAGCAAGGATTTCTGGAAGGCGGCAACGCAGCGCCTGACATCGGTCGCATGATCCGCATGTACCGGGTGTTCTCGCATGCGCCGTACTTCCGCGATTCGGTACAACACTGGCGCCAGTCCGACGAAGGCATCTTGTCGCTGGTGGCGCTGGCCGATCACCTGGAGCAGCGTCAACGCGCCGGCGCCTTGAACGATCTGGATATCGGCCACTACCAGCGTCTGCTGCTGGAAACCGACGATCGCCTGCGCGCCTCGGAACTGGCGTTCTCGCAATCGTTGGTGGATGGCTCGCGCTTCCTGCGCCGCTCGTTGATGATCTTGAGTGTGCTGGCCTTCTTCGCTTTGGCCTGGTACGCGCTGGCGGTGATGCGGCGCACGCTGGGGCATATCCGTCGTACCGAATCCGAATTCCGCGCCGCCTTCCACCAGGCCGCGGTGGGCATGCTCAAGTTGGATGGCGAAGGCCGCTTCACCCAGGCCAACGAAGCCTTGGCGCAAATCCTGGGCTGGCCGCTGGCCGAGCTGCGGCGACGCCGCCTGGCCGACATCCTGCATGCCGAAGATCTGCACTACGACGTGGAGGGCGGTATCGACTGGCGGCGGATCATCGAGCCGGGCGAGCGCCGGCTTCGGCGCAGCGACGGCAGTAGCCGCTGGGTGCGCTGGAGCGCCTCGATCATCACCGGCCAGGACACCGAAGGCTCGCGCATCTTCGCGGTGGTGGAAGACGTGTCCGAAGCACGCGAGCTGGCCAGCGAGATCGCTCACCAGGCCAGCCATGATGATCTGACCGGGCTGATCAATCGCCGCGAGATTGAACGCCGGCTCGGCCATGTCACCGCCGCCGTGCAGCGGGATCGCGCGCACCATTGCCTGTGCTTTGTCGACCTGGATCAGCTCAAGCTGGTCAACGACACCTGCGGACACGCGGCCGGTGATCGCTTCCTGCGTCAGTTCGCCAGCGCGTTGGGCTCCAGCCTGCGCGGCGAGGATTGGGTCGGGCGACTGGGTGGCGACGAGTTTGCGATCTTCCTGGCCAATGCGGATCTGGATGCGGCCGAGAAAGTCGCCCAGCGCATCCATGCGCGACTGGGCCAGTCGGCCTTCCATTGGAATGATCGCAAGTTCGGCCTGGGCTGCAGCATCGGCATTGTGGAGATCAACGCCGACACCACCGATGCCGACTGGCTGCTGCGCGCTGCCGACACCGCCTGCTATCTGGCCAAGGAAGAAGGCCGCAACCGCATCCGCTGTTATCGCGAAACCGACGAAGCCTTCGCTCGCCGGCAGACCGAACTGGACTGGGTGGCGCATATCCAACTGGCCATCGCCGAGGATCGCCTGCTGCTGTACGCCCAGCGGATCCAGCCGCTGCGTGGCGAACCGCGCCTGCAGTACGAAGTGCTGGTGCGCATGGTCGATCACGAAGGCCGGATCTATTCGCCGGGCTACTTCCTGCCGCCGTTGGAACGCTACGGCCAGGCGATGATCCTGGACCGCCACGTGCTGGCCAGCACCCTGGCCCAGCTCAGCCGCGACACCCGCCATCTGCTCTGCCTGGACCTGTGCCACATCAACGTGTCGGCGCAGTCGATTGCCGATCCGCAGTTCCGCCGCTACGCCGCCGAGCAGCTCGACGCGCATCCCGGCGTGGCCAACAAGATCTGTTTCGAGATCACCGAGACCGCGGTGATCGGCAACCTGGGCGATGCCTGCCTTTTCATCGAAGCCATGCGCGCGCGCGGCTGCCGGATTGCGCTGGATGATTTCGGCAGCGGCCTATCCTCGTTCGCCTACTTGAAGAGCCTGGATGTGGACATCCTGAAGATCGACGGCGCCTTCATCCGCGATCTGGGCAAGGACAATGTCGACCTGGCCTTGGTGCGTTCGATGAGCCAAGTGGGGCGCGCGCTGGGCAAGCGCACCATTGCCGAATGGGTGGAGAACGAAGCCGCGCTGGCCAAGCTGGACGAAGTGGGCATCGACTGCGTGCAGGGCTATGCCATCCACGCGCCGGCGCCGCTGTCCACGCTGATCCGCGAGTGGAAGACCCTGCACCTGGACCTGGCCACGCCCGCGCTGGCCGCCGCGGCGGGGCCGGCGGCGTTGCAACCGGGCTGACCGGGTCGACGCGGCCGGCGGATGGCCGATAATGGCGGCATGACAACCCGCCTCAACAAGCACATCGCCGAAACCGGCTTCTGTTCCCGCCGCGAGGCCGATCGCCTGATTGCCGAGAAGCGGGTCACCGTCAATGGCCATGCGGCCGGCGTGGGCGCGGTGGTGGGCGAGGGCGACGAGGTCAAGGTCGACGGCCAGCCCCTGCGCGCGCGCGCGGCGAAGGCCGGCAAGCGCAAGCATGTGTACATCGCGCTCAACAAGCCGGTGGGCGTGACTTGCACCACCGAGAGCACGGTCAAGGGCAACATCGTCGACTTTGTCGGCCACGAGCAGCGCATCTTCCCGATTGGCCGCCTGGACAAGGATTCCGAAGGCCTGATCCTGCTGACCAGCAATGGCGACATCGTCAACCAGATCCTGCGCGCGGAAAACCGTCACGAGAAGGAGTACCTGGTGGCGGTCAACAAGCAGGTGACCGACGAATTCCTGCGCGGCATGGCGCGCGGCGTGCGCATCCACGGGCAGATGACCCTGCCGTGCAAGACCGCGCGGCTGGCCAAGTTCGGTTTCCGCATCGTGCTCACCCAGGGTTTGAACCGGCAGATCCGCCTGATGGCGGCGGAGTTTGGTTATCGGGTGACCCAACTGCGGCGCGTGCGTATCGACAACCTCAAGCTGGGCGCGCTCAAGCCCGGTCAGTGGCGCAACCTGACCGACCCGGAGCTGCGCGCGCTGCTGCCCCAACACACCGACTGGTAACACGCATGGGCCGACCGCTTCCTCCCGCCAATGAAGAAGCGCGCCTGGCCGCGCTGCGCAGCTTCGACATTCTGGACACCGCGCCGGAACAGGGCTTTGATGATCTGGTGGTGATTGCCGCCGGTATCTGTGCCGTGCCGATGGCCTCGGTCAGCTTGATTGATCGCGATCGCCAATGGTTCAAGGCGCGGCTGGGTCTGGATGATGAGCAGACCATCCGCGACACCTCGTTTTGCGCGCACGCCATCCTGACCCCGAAAGAAATCACCGTGGTCAACGACGCCACCCAGGACGCGCGCTTCTCCGACAACCCGCTGGTGATGGAGGAGCCGGGCATCCGTTTCTATGCCGGCGCACCGCTCGTGAGCCAAGAGGGTTTTGCACTCGGCACGCTGTGCGTGATTGACAAGCAGCCACGGCAGCTGGAAGCCTTCCAACTGCAGGCGCTGGAAGCGCTGTCGCGGCAGGTGACCCATCTGCTGGAAATGCGCCGGGTCAGCCGCGCGCTTAGCCTGCAACTGCGCGAGCGCGAGTGGTACGAACAGCAGCTGCAGCACTACCAGAACGAGCTGGAACAGCAGAACGCCGACCTGGCCGAGCAGACCCGCACGGATCCTTTGACCGGTTTGCCCAATCGGCGTGCGTTCGCGGCAGCACTGGCAACCGCCATCGACAAGGCCATGGACAGCGGCGATGCGATTGCGGTGGCGGTGCTGGACGTGGATCACTTCAAGACCGTCAACGATCTGCACGGTCATGACGAAGGCGACCGGGTATTGGCGGCGTTGGCGGCTCTGTTGCGCGCGCAGTTCGCCGGTCGCGGCATGGCCGCGCGCTACGGCGGCGAGGAGTTCGTGATCCTGATGCCGGCCACCTCGCTGGATGAGGCGCGCCTGCTATGCGAATACGTGCGCGAGTCGGTGGGGCTGCTGTCGATGGGTCTGCCGATTTCGGTGAGTATTGGCCTGACCTCGTTCCGTCGCGGCGACGCGCCCGATGATCTGTTCAAGCGCGCCGACGCGGCGCTCTACGAAGCCAAGCGCAGCGGCCGGGATCGGGTGATTTGCGGCTGAGCTGGATCAGTCCACCAACTGCTTGGCTTCGGCGGTGCCCAGCACTTCCGGATGCTGCACCGGTTGGTTGCGTTTACGCCGCTCCAGCAACGGATGCAGGAACACGGCGGCCAGGATGATTGCCACGCCGGCGTAGAACAGCGGCGTCAGTTCGCGCTGTTCGCCCAGCAGCGGAATCGCCAGCAAGATGGCGTAGACCGGCTCCAGGTTGGTGACCAGCTGCACGCCGTAGGCGCTCAGATGGCGCAGCGCCACCAGCGACAGCGCAAACGGCAGCAGGGTGCATAGCAGCGACAGCGCCAACAGGTAGGCGCCATCACTCAGGCTGGGCACGATCAGCAGCGGACCGGCGAAGACCGGGAAGATCAGCGGCATCAACGGCGCCAGTGCGGTCAACAGCAAGGTGCCGGCGCCCAGTTCCAGCGCGGTGACGGTGAGCGGGTCGCCATGCTCGACCAGGCGCTTGTTCAAGGATCCGAACAGCGCCACGAGCAGCGCCGAGATGGCACCCACCAGCACGCCCAGGCGCATGTCGTCCGGCACGCCGCCGACCACCAGCGCCACGCCCGGCAGCACCGCCACGCCAAAGGCCAGTTCGCGCGCCGAGAACGGCCGCCGCGCCAGCCAGGGTTCGATCACCGCGGTGAAGGCCGGCGCCAGGGCGATGCAGGTGGCGGCCACCGAGGCATTGGCCAATTTGATTGCGCCGTAAAAGGTCAGCCAGTGCAGCGAGACCAACGCGCCGATACCGGCGTAGGCCCAGATCAGTCGCGCCGGCATCGCCCGCAGTCCGCGCCACACGCTGGGCAGCAGCGCCAGCGCCACCACCACCAGCAGCATGCGCCACCACACCAGCGGTAGGGCGGGCAGGGTGATCAGCTTGCCCAGGATGGCAGTGAAGCCCCACAGCAGGACACAGAAATGGATTTGCAGTTGCGCTTTGGCGTGGGCGGTCATCGGCATGGGCGCTATTGTGGCGTAATCTGATTGCGTGACCACTGCCGCCGCTTCCCATCGCGATTTCACCCGCCACGACGCCAAGACCCTGGGCTTGGCCGCGCTCGGCGGCGCGCTGGAGTTCTACGACTTCGTGGTGTTTGTGTTTTTCACCAAGGTGCTGGGTGAACTGTTCTTTCCGCCGGGCACTGCGCCGTGGCTGGCGCAGTTGCAGGTGTACGGGATCTTTGCCGCCGGCTATCTGGCGCGGCCGCTGGGCGGCATCGTGATGGCGCACTTCGGTGATCGCGGTGGGCGCAAACGCATGTTCACCCTCAGCGTGCTGTTGATGGCGGTGCCCACCCTGCTGATTGGTCTGTTGCCCACCTATGCGCAGATCGGCGTGCTGGCGCCGTTGCTGTTGTTGCTGCTGCGGATTGTGCAAGGCGTGGCAGTGGGCGGCGAAGTGCCGGGGGCTTGGGTGTTCGTGGCCGAGCATGTGCCGGCAAACCGCATCGGCTTTGCCTGCGCCAGCCTGACCGCCGGACTCACCGCCGGCATCCTGATTGGCTCCCTGCTGGCGACCTGGATCAACACCGCCTTTACCCCGGCCGAAGTCAGTGGTGGCGTGTGGCGGGTGCCGTTCCTGCTTGGCGGTGCGTTTGGTCTGTTCGCGGTGTTCCTGCGCCGCTGGCTGCAGGAAACCCCAGTGTTCATCGCCATGCAGGCGCGCCGCGAACTGGTGCAGGGCCTGCCGGTGCGCACCGTGCTGGCCGGACACGGCGGCGCGGTGCTGCGCTGCATCCTGGTGTCGTGGTTGTTGACTGCCGCGATTGTGGTTGGCGTGTTGCTCACGCCCAATCTGGTGCAGGCCGCCTTCCAGCTGCCGGCGGGATTGGCATTCCAGGGCGGCAGTATCGCCACCGTTTCGTTGATTGTCGGTTGTCTGCTATCGGGCTGGGCGGTGGATCGCTTTGGCGTGGCGCTAACCGTGTTGGTGGGATCACTGCTGTTGCTGGCCGCGATCTACCTGCTCTACCTCCCCTTGGCGCAGGGCGATGCCAGCGATTTCCTGTGGCACTACGCGCTGCTGGGGCTGAGCATTGGCGTGACCGGCGCGGTGCCATCGCTGTTGATCCACGCGTTTCCACCGGCGGTGCGATTCTCCGGCGTGTCGTTCTCCTACAACGTGGCCTATGCCTTGTTCGGCGCAATGACCCCGCCGCTGGTGGCCTGGTTGGCGCAGCGACTCGGTCCGCTGGCGCCGGCGCACTATGTGGCCTTGACCTGCGTGATCGGGGTTGGCGTGGCGTTGTCGATGCTGAGGCGAAGCCCCACGCGGGCTTGACGACTCAGCGCTTGCCCAAGGCCGCAATGAAGGCCATCGCCGCCGCAGGATTGCGTTCCTTGGCGCCATTGATGAAATAGACGAACACTTCACGCGGCTTGCCGGTTTTTTGCGGCGCCAGCAGATGCGGCAGCTCCGGCGGATCTTCGCCCGCTGCCCAGCGCCGGGCGATATCCACCCAGCCTGCCAAGGCCTTGGGCGCATAGCCGGTCGCCTGTCCGGCCTGCGTACGCATCAGGCGCGCATAGACAAAATCCGTGCTGAGGTCGGCAAAGCTGGGATGATCTTCGGCATCGGTGAACACCGTGGCGAGCTCATGCTGGCGCGTCAGTGCGATCAACTCGGCGTTGGCGAAGGCGGCATCGCGCACGTCCAGCACATGCCGCAGCCGGCGACCACCGGCCTGGCGCGGGAGTAGTTCCAGAAAGGCGGCAAAGTCCTCGTGCTGCAAGCGGCCCTGGCCTTCGAACTGCCAGACCAGCGGGCCCAGCCGGTCACCCAGCTCGGCAATGCCGCCGACAAAGTCTTCTACCTGCTTGCCGGTCTTGGCCAGGTTGCGCGATTGCACGATCCGCATCGGCGCCTTGGCCGAGAACACAAAGCCGGGCGGGGTCTGATCCCGCCACTTGGCATAGGTGGCCGGCTTCTGCGCGCCGTAGTAGGTGCCGTTGATTTCGATGGCGGTGAGGTGCTGGCTGGCGTATTCCAGCTCCAGCCGCTGCACCAGCCCGGCTGGGTAGAAGTTGTCCCGCCAGGGTGCGTAGACCCAGCCGCCCACGCCGACATGCACGGCACCTGCGCCAGCCGACACAGGCTTCTTGGCCGGACTCATCGCAGCTCCGCCGGCGCGAGCAAGTGAGAGGCAGGCAAGGGCATCGTCAGGGCGGTTGGGCGCATGCGGGTCATCGTGGTGGGAGTGATGCGGGACGGGCAACAGCCGGTTGCTCACTATCAGGATAGTGCGTGCCGCCGTGCAGCCTGTGAATTCACGCGTATTCCTTTATCGTGGCGCCTATCCGGAATCGGCCGAATTACGGCCGCCTGCCGTCCCCCCCCCCAACGAACCACCGGACCCCCCATGCGCCCGACAGGACATCTGGCCCTGCTGGCTGTGCTTGCGCTGTGCAGCGCCCAAGCCAGCGCTCGCGAATACTGCAACGAAGCCACCGATCTTCCCCCCACGGTCAACTTCCGCGTCGACAACGACCTGTTCGGCAATCAAGACCAGGGCTACAGCAATGGCGTGATGCTGACCCTGGTCTCGCCCAACTTGAAGGACTACACCAACGATCCCTGCCTGCCGCGGCTGGCGCGTTGGATGAATGGCTATCTCAATGCGCTGACGCCGGAAGGGTTTGACCAGCAGAACATGGTCGTGGGTTTCGGCCACGGCATCTTCACCCCGCAGGATCCCACCGCGACCGAAGTGATCCCCGACGATCGCCCCTATGCCGGCGTGCTGCTGATCAGCCTGGGCTACAACGCGCGCAAGGGCGACAGCCTGCGCACTACCCAGTTGCAGTTCGGCCTGGTCGGCGAGTCGGCGCTGGGCAAGCAGATCCAGAGCGAAGTGCACAAGATGGTGGGCGGCGAGAAGTTCATGGGCTGGGACAACCAGTTGCATGACGAGCCGGTGTTCCGCCTGGTGCACGAGCGCATGGAGCGCATCGAGCCACAGGACAAGGGCGTGTGGAGTTGGGACGCGATTGGCCACTGGGGCGGCACGCTCGGCAATCTGAGCACCTACGCCAATGGCGGCGCCGAATTGCGCTTTGGCCGCTACCTGCCCAACGACTTCGGCAGCACGCCGCTGCGCCCGGCCGGCGAAAACACCGCGCCCACCGGCAGCCGCATTCCGCCGCACGTGATCGGTTTCCACGGCTTCCTGACCACGGATGTGCGCTGGGTGTTGTACGACATCACCCTGGATGGCAACACCTTCAAGGACAGCCACAGCGTGGACAAGCGCCCGGTGGTGGCCGAATACGGCTACGGTCTGGCGCTGATGTACGGACGCTGGAAGTTTGCGTTGGCGCGCTACCACCGCAGCCGCGAGTTCGACACCCAGCGTGAGCGTCCGGTGTTTGGCAGCTTCACCATTTCGCGGCAGTTCTGAGCAAAAAAAAGCCCGGCGCTTGCGCCGGGCTTTTTTTCCACGGTGCGCTGCTTACTGGATCGGCTCGTCCAGCATCAGCTCGCGCACAAAGCGCACCGGCGGCGCGCCGTACGACAACACCTGATCGTGGTAAGCCTTGGCGTTGAACTTGTCGCCCAACTTGGCTTCCATCGCCTTGCGCAGATCAAAGTGTTCCTGCGCGCCGACAAAGTAGGTGGGCAGCTGCGCCGAGCTCAGTTGCGCGCGCGTCCACTTGCCGTCGGCCTCACGCTCCTGCTGGAAGGTCTGGCGGACCATCAGGTCCATCGCCTGTTCCTTGCTCCAGCCATCCACATGCACACCCTGATCCAGGATCGCGTTGGCGATGGTGCGCAGGTAGAACTTCAACTGCACCAGACGGAACAGCGGATCGTTGTCCAGGTAGCCGGCGTCGGCCATGGTCCGTTCGGTATAGACCGCCCAGCCTTCGGCAAACAGGCCCGAGCGCAGCACCGCGCGCAGGGTGGAGGGGAACTTGGCCGAATGCCAGCCTTCCAGGTAGTGGCCGGGCGTGCCTTCGTGGATGCTCAGCAGGTGGATCATGCGGCTGTTGTATTCGCGCAGGAACGAGTCGACCTGCTTCTGGTCCCAGTCGGTGGGAATCGGCGAGATGGCGTAGAAGGTCTTGAGGTTCTTGTCCAAGGGACCAGGTGAATCGCAGTACGCCACCGCCACGCCGCGCTGGAATTCCGGCATCTCGATGATGTCCACCGGCGAGTCCGGCAAGGTCACCAGATCCTTGGCGCGAACAAAATCCGTGGCCGACTTCAAGGCCGCCTCGGCATCGTGCACCACCGCATCGCGCGCCGGGCGCTCGGCATAAGCCAGCTCGAGCGCCGCTTCGATGGCACGCTGCTGCGCGGCTTCGTCCGGCTGATCCACCAGCGCCGGCGCACCGGGCTTGTCCTTCAACACCTTCTGCGCAATGGCGTACATCTCGCCGCGCACACGCTTGAGTTCACTCTCGGCGCGCTGCTTGATGTCCGCGCGCGACAGCGAAGACACCAGCGCGAACTTGAGCTTCTGGTCGTACAGCTCGGCGCCGATGCGGAAGTCGCCCTTGGCCTTGGGCACCAGGGTCTTGTCCAGCCATTGCTGATGTTCCTGCACTGCCTTCTTCAGCGCTTCGGTGGCGGCCGCCAGGCGCTGCTGATCGGCTTCGCCCAATTCCTTGGCGTGCGGGGTGATGAAGGCATCAACAATGCTCAGGATGCCGGCGTTCTGCTTGGCCACGGTCTTGGCGTGGATCTCCGGTACGCGCGCCGGATCCAGGTTGGCACGCGCCTGCGCCAGCAAGGCCGGAATCTTTTCCATCCGCGCGGTCGCCGACTTCAGGCGCTCCGGCAGCGGCGCGAACTCGCGCGCCATCAGGTTGTACAGCGCGCCGCCGGCCAAGCCGCTGTAGACCTGCGGATCCCAGGCCCAGGACTGCAGGGTCTCGGTGGCCCAGATGTCGTACTGCAACTGGTTGCGCAGGATCGCCGCGTCGACCTGGTTCTCGCGCGAGAGCTGGCTCACGTCGATGGCGTCCAGTTCGGCCAGGGTCTTGCGGGCGAAATCCACGCCTTGCTGGCGGCCGGCCTGGCTGAGGTCGTCCAGCTCGCTGTCATAACGGTGCTCGCCAATCTGCGTGGCATTGACCGGCGAGAGCTTGAGCCAACCGGCGAGCGCGCGCTGCGAGAACTCGCTGAACTTGGCATCGGCAGCCTCGGTCGCGCTGCCGACTGCGGCGGCATCGGCGGGTGCGGGTGCGGGCGCATCGGTCTTGTTGCAGGCGGACAAGGCGGTGATCAGAGCAAGGGCAAGCAGGCTGTGGCGCATTGGATTCTCGCGGCAGTGCACAAAAGGGTGTGGCCACAGGATAGAGCAGCAATGGCTGCCGCCGCATCTGCCGTTGGATTACCCTTGGCCCATTCCCAGCCCGGAGCGCGGCGATGAAATACGAAGGCAGCTGTCATTGCGGACGCATTGCGTTCGAGGTGGAAGGCGAGATCAAGGATGTGTTCGACTGCAACTGCTCCATCTGCCGGCGCAAGGCCATGCTGATGTGGGCCGTGCCACGCACCGCGTTCCAACTGACCACGCCGCAGGATGCGGTCTCCACCTACACCTTCAACACGCATAGCATCCAGCACTCGTTCTGCGCGCAGTGCGGGGTGAGTGTGTTCGGCCAGGGCGAACGTCCGCAGCCCATGACGGTGATCAATCTGCGTTGCATCCCCACGGTGGACCTGGATGGATTGCAGGTCAGCCACTTTGACGGCGCCAAACTTTGAAGGAGCTCTCCATGTGGCAACGCATTGCCTGTCTGGCCTTGTTGTCGTGTTCTTCGTTCGCCTACGCCACCTGTCCACCCGAAGGCACGGATCGCGCCTCGCTGGATTTGCTCAAGCAGCAGGACTTTGCGCTTGGCGATGACGCCCAGCGCGACACGCTGGCCTTGGCCCTGGTCGATTGCCTGGCCGATCCAGACCCCGCGCTGCGCGACGGCATTGCTTACGAGGCATTGACCGCCTGGATGCGCGACAAGCAGTTGTCGGTGGAGACGCGGCGCAAGCTGATGGCACGCTTGTACAAGCTGCTCGATGGCGAGGACCCGCAAGGTTTCGCACATCCATTTGCGGCGCTGGCATTGTCGGAAGTGGCGCGCACGGATCGCATTGAGCCGTGGTTGAGCAAGAAGGAACGCAATGCGATGGTGGCGCGCGCCACGGCCTATGAGTCATCAGTGAGCGACTATCGCGGCTTCGAAGCGGGCGAGGGCTGGCGCCACGGCGTGGCCCACGGGGCGGATTGGCTGCTGCAGTTGGCGTCGAACGATCAAGTGGACCGCAAGCAAGTGGATCGCATCCTGGCCGCACTGGCCACGCAGATCGTGCCGGAACAGGCGCATGCCTATGTGTTTGGCGAGCCAGGTCGCTTGGCGCGGCCGGTGGTGTTCATCGCCAAGCGCGGCCTGCTGACCGATGCAGAATGGCAGGCCTGGTTCACCGGTTTGTCAGCGCGGCTCGGCGACAAGGCCATGGCCTATCAGGATCCCACCTGGCTGGCACGGCGGCATGATCTGATCGCCTTCCTCAGCGGCCTGTATCTGGAATCGGATCAATCCACCGACAGCCAGATCAACGGCCTCAAGCCGGCGATTGTGGCCGGGGTCAAAGCGGTGCCGTAACCGGCGGTGGCGGCATGCGGGTATCGCCGGCCTGGCTGCGCAGCCAATCGATGAAGGTTTGCACCACCGGCCGTGGCGGCCGGTGGCTGGGATACACCGCGTAGTAGGCAAAGCGCGCTTTCAATGCCGGTCCAGGCAGACGCAGCAGTTCGCCGCGACGCAAATAAGGCTGCGCCACCACATCGCGCGCCAGCGCCGCACCCACGCCATACACCGCTGCCTGCATGGCATCGGTGCTGTCACTGAAGCTGTGCATCTGCGGCAGTCGCAGCCCGCGCACGCCGGCTGCGCGA
>Ga0160436_1000171_pt1 | contig 32496 bp, 27 predicted proteins | sample HID1973M_E0MG_FD_108264 | JGI IMG/M metagenome (GOLD analysis project Ga0160436, IMG submission 108264) | Enriched mosquito-associated microbial communities from UW Madison campus, WI, USA - HID1973M_E0 MG | ecosystem: Host-associated > Arthropoda: Insects > Digestive system > Unclassified ...
GATCATCGCCGAGCCCATGCCAGCCTGCGCGTCTTCGATCACCCGCCAGTCCGGATGCGCCTTGCGCCAGGCGCGGAACACGCTGTCGGTGATCATGCTGGTGGCACGCTCGGCGGGGCCGTCTTCGCCCAGGGCGATTAGTGCCGACGGATTAAGCACGGTCATCGCGCCGGTATCCAACAGCAGCGAGTAGACCTTGCCGTCGATGCTCACCTGCATGCGTGGAAAGGCGGTAAGGCGCTGTCCTTGCGGATCGGTTTTGAAGCCCAGGGGGATGCGCTGCACATCGGCGCCGGGTTTCCAGGTGCTGCGCTCCAGCTTGAACACCTGGCCGGGATAGTCCCAGGTCCAGATGCGTCCGTCGAACCAGGCCTGGCCGAGCATGCCATCGTCCTCGCTGGTGCCCGGCAGTTGCCGGCCCGCCAGTTCGGCCGGCAACACCATCAGCTTGCCGCCGTCGGCCAGCGGCGGCGGAATAAACGCGGCCAGTGCGAACGTCGGCAGCCGGGTCGTGCGTGCGCGGTCACCTACCTCGCGCAGTGCCAGCGGATCGGTCAGCGGCTCGCTGATCAACTTCAGCCGCTCCACCGCCGCCTGCTTGATGAAGAGGCCGCCGCCGGTGTCGGTGTAGAGCCGCAGTTGTTGGCCCAAGCCGTCGCTGGCCTGCAGGTAGACGCGGTCGGCTTCGAACTGGGCGGGCAGGATTTGCGCCAGCCCTGGCGCACTCGACAACAGCAGGAGCAGCCCGCCCGTGCAGCGGAGCAACGCAAAGGGCATTCGGACTTCCCATGTTCGAGCCATGTCGCGAAACTAACCCGGTCCTGACTTGCCCGCAATCGCCCATGCCCCTGCTATCCCTCATCGCCGCGCTGGATCGCCATAACGCCATCGGTCGCGACAACGACCTGCCGTGGCGGCTACCGGATGATCTGAAGCGCTTCAAGGCGCTGACCCTGGGCAAGCCGGTGCTGATGGGCCGCAAGACCGCGCAGTCGCTGGGCCGCGCGTTGCCGGGCCGACGCAACCTGGTGCTGAGCCGCAGCGGCAAGGTGCCGTTCGACGGCATGGAGGCGGTAGCGAGCCTTGATGCTGCGCTAGCGTGGGCCGGCAGCGAAGGCGCCGAAGAAGTTTGCGTGATTGGCGGCGGCGAGATTTACCAACAGACCCTGCCATTAGCCGACGCCTTGTATCTGACCCATGTCGATACCGTAGTGGAAGACGCGCATGCGTTCTTCCCAAGCTTCGATCCGGCGCAGTGGGACGTGGTCCGGCGCGAAGCGCATGCGGCTGATGGCAAGCATGCGTTCGCCTTCGAGTTCGTCGATTACCTGCGCATCCGCTGAGCCGCGCCGGGCGAGGAATCAGTAGCGCGCCGGCGGTCGGTAATGGCCGATGATGGTGTGGGCGAACAAGAGATCGTCTTCCTGCGTGCCCGCGCCAATGTTGTGGATGATCAACGGCGCGCCGCCATAGGCATGGGCGTCGGACACCAGTCCGATATGCAACAACCCGCTGTCGTTGAGCCGCCAGGCAACGACATCGCCTGCAGCAAAGTCGGTGGGGCTGCCACTGGCCGGCTGCTGCCATTGCTGGCGCTCGAACCAGCGCATCAGGTTGGGCACGCGACGATGGTCGATGTTGCGATCCGGTCCACGCATCCCCCAGGTACGCGGGTAAGCATCGAAGTGGCTGTGCATGTCTTCATGCACGGCCTGCTGCAAGTCCAGGCCGCGTTGGCGAAAGGCGCGAATCACCACGTCTGTGCAGACGCCGCGATCCAGTGGGACATCGCCGCCGGGATAGGTCAGGCGCGAGTAGGCAGGGTCATACAGCAGCGTGACGCCAATCTGTGCACGCGCCGCGGCGACCAGCGGCGGTGATGGGCTAGGGGAGACGGGTACCGGTGCCGATGGCGTGCCGGCGGGGGCGTGGGTCGTGTCACTTGCTGGCCGATCACAGGCAGACAACAACAACGCAAACATCCACAGCGCGTAGATGGCAACCCGCTTGACGGTGCTGGCTTGCATTTCCCCGCTCTCCCATTTGACCGCCCTACCGGCACCAACAGGCTCAATCTTTTTCGCGCGGATCCCCGCCCGGCACATCACGTCCGGGCACCTGCACCAGGCGCACATCGTCAGTATCCAACTGCAGCGCCGTGAGCTTGCCGCCCCACACCGCGCCGGTATCGATGGCATGCACGCCGTGGCCGATCATCAGGCCCAGTGTGGACCAATGGCCGCAGACGATTTTCAGATCACGCTCGGCGCGGCCGGGCACTTCGTACCAGGGATACAGGCCTTGAGCCTGGGTGCCGGGGGCGCCTTTTTCCTCAATCGCCATGCGCCCGCGCGGGGTGCAATAGCGCATGCGGGTCAGCACGTTGATGATGGCGCGGGCGCGGTCATAGCCGGCCAGGCCGCTGGACCAGTTGGGCTTGTCGCCGTACATGTTGCGGAACAGCTTGCGGTAGCCATTGCCGTGCAGCTGCTGCTCCACTTCCTGCGCATGGCGCTCGGCCAGCGCCGTGGTCCACTGCGGCGCCAGGCCGGCGTGGATCATCATCCAGCCGAGCTGGCGATCCACATGCACCAGCTTTTGTCCGCGCAGCCAGTCCAGCAACATGCGCGCATCGTCGGCCAGCACCACCCGTTGCAGATCGGGATTGACCTTGCGCTGTTCCTCCGGCGTGCGTTCGCCGATGGCCAGCAATGACAGGTCATGGTTGCCCAGTACCACCACGCTTTGCTCGCGCAGCGAATGCACCAAGCGCAGGGTTTCAAGCGACTGGCCGCCACGATTGACCAGGTCGCCGCAGAACCACAGGCGATCTTGTGCCGGGTCGAAGCGGAGTTTTTCCAGCAGCCTTTGAGTGGCGTCGTAGCAGCCCTGGAGATCGCCAATCGCCCAGACCGCCATCAGTGCAGGGTCCGTGGAATGGAGAGGGTGAACTCCGGGATGGGCGCGTCGAAGTGGGTGCCGTCGCCGGCCACCATGTCATAGCGACCCTTCATGGTGCCGATGTCGGTTTCCAGCACGGCGCCGGAGGTGTACTCGAAGTCCTCGCCCGGTTGCAGCCAGGGTTGCTCGCCGACCACGCCGGCACCTTCCACTTCGCGCACCTGGCCATTGGCGTCGGTGATGATCCAGTGGCGGCCCAGCACCTGCGCCGCAGCCTTGCCGCGGTTGTGGATGCGGATGGTGTAAGCGAACACGTAGCGCCCTTCCTCGGGCGCAGATTGATCGTCCAGGAACCGGGTGGCTACGTCGATGTCGATGGCGTAGTCATGTTTCATGGCGACAGTGTATTCACTGCCGCGTGAAACGGGAAACGGCTTGTGCTCAGTCGGCGACGGCGGTCAAGCGCGGCAGGTTGGCCAGGCGGACAAAGGCGGCCACTTCCACCTGTTCGGCGCGTGCGTCGGGGCTGATGCCGGCGGCCTCGATTTCGCTGCTTTCGCATACGCCGGACAGCGCATTGCGCAGAGTCTTGCGGCGCTGACCAAAGGCGGCGCGCACGATGTCACTGAAGCGGGCATGGTCATTGACGCTGACGTCCGCACGCGGCTTGGGCACCATCCGCACCACGGCCGAGTCCACTTTCGGCGGCGGCCGGAACGCACCCGGTGGCACCACGAACAACGGCGTCACCTGGCAATAGGCTTGCAGCATCACGCTGAGGCGTCCGTAGACCTTGCTGCCGGGACCGGCGGCCATGCGGTCCACCACTTCCTTCTGCAGCATGAAGACCATGTCGGTGATCGCCTCGGCATGTTCCAACGCGTGGAAGAGGATCGGCGAGGACAGGTTGTAGGGCAGATTGCCGACCAGGCGCAGGCGCTCGCCATTGGCGAGCTTGCCAAAGTCCACCGACAGCACGTCCTTGTGGATGATGGTCAGGCGGCCGATACCTTCGGAGGCTTCCATCAGCGGCGTGATCAGATCGCGATCAAACTCGATGGCAGTCAGTTCGCCATGGCGGCGCAGCAGCGGGAACGTAATCGCGCCCTGGCCGGGGCCGATTTCCACCAGCCGATCACCCGGTTGCGGATTCACGGCCAACACGATCCGATCGATGTAACTGCGATCAGTCAGGAAGTGCTGGCCCAGGGATTTTTTGGGCGGTGCCTTGAAATGCGACATGCGGCCATTATGCGCGATGGCGGCGGCGTTGCAGGGCGATGCGCGCGCACTGCTCGGTGGCGGCGAACAGGCTGGAGGGATCAGCCAGACCACGACCGGCCAGGTCCAGTGCAGTGCCGTGATCGACCGCCACGCGCGGATAGGGCAGGCCCAGGGTCAGGTTGACCGCCTGCTCAAAGCCGCTGTACTTGAGCACTGGCAGGCCCTGGTCGTGATACATGGCCAGCACCGCATCGAAGCCGGACAATTTCTGCGGCAGGAAGGCGGTGTCGGCGGGCAAGGGGCCGACCAGCTGCCAGTCCTGCGCGCGCAGATCCGCCAGCACGGGCTCGATCACTTCGATTTCTTCGCTGCCCAGGTGGCCGGCTTCGCCTGCGTGCGGATTCAAACCAAGTACGGCAATCACCGGATCGGCAATGCCGAAATCCTGGCGCAGGGCGTCGCGGGTGATGCGCAGGCAATCGCGCAGCAACGCCGGTTGGATGGCATCCGGCACCGCGCGCAGCGGCAAGTGGGTGGTGACCAGGGCCACGCGCACGATGTCGTTGGCCAGCATCATCACCACCTCGCGGCCGGCATGCTGGGCCAACAGCTCGGTGGTGCCGGTGTAGGCGATGCCGCCGGCGTTGATGGCGGCCTTGTGCACCGGGCCGGTGACCATGCCTTCGAAGTCGCCGTCCAGGCAGGCCTGGGCGGCGGCAGTCAGCGCCTGGATGACGCTGGTGGCATTGCGCGCATCCGTCTGGCCAAACGTGGTGGCTGCAACGTTTGGAACTGGCCGCAGGCGCAAGTCGCCGGGTTGCTCGGTAGCCGCGTGCTCGTCGAGCAGGCGCAGGGGCAGGGACAGCGCCTGGGAGGCGGCCAGCAATACGTCCGGGTCGGCAAAGGCGACCAGACGGCAGTCCTGGCGCGGTAGCTGCGCCAGGCGGACACACAGTTCAGGACCGACGCCCGCCGGCTCGCCAGGAACCAGCGCAAGCGCCGGCAGCATGTCAGCTGCCGGAGGGTTCGGTCGTGGGGGCTGCCGCCGGCTGGGCCGGCGCATTGACCGGGGTGCCGTCGGTAGCGGCGCCTTCGCCGGTTCGCACGTTGACGTAGGCTTCGCCGCGCATTTCGGCCAGGAAGCGGTTGTACTCGTCTTCCAGCTTGCGGCGGCCAATCGTCTCGCGCACCTGCGCGCGCTGGTTCTGGTTGGTCACGTCGGTCTGGCGCGATTCCACGCGCTGGACGATGTGCCAGCCGGCATCGGTACGAAACGCCTGGCTGATCTGGCCGTCCTTGACGCCTTCCACCGCCTGGCCGAATTCCGGGCCGTAGGCGTCGGCCGGGAACCAGCCCAGGTCGCCGCCTTCGCCGCGGCTGTTGGGATCTTCGGACGAGGCCTTGGCCACTTCGACAAAGTCCGCACCGCCTTCGATGCGCGCGCGCAGGGTGTCGATCTTGGCCTTGGCGGCCGCTGCATCCTGGGTCGGGCTGATGCGCACCAGGATGTGGCGGGCGTGGTACTCGGTGACGGTCTGCTGCGGGCCCTGCGAACTGTCGCGAGTTTCCACCAGCTTGAGCAACTGGAAGCCGCTGGCGCCGCGAATCGGGCCAATCACCTGGCCGGGTGACATGGTCTTGAGGGTCTCGACGAAAGCGGTCGGGATTTCGTCGACCGAACGCCAGCCCAGGTCGCCGCCTTCCAGCGCGTTGGGGCTGTCGGAGTAGCGCACCGCAGCGGCGTTGAAGTCCATCTCGCCCTTGTCGATCAGGTTTTTGACACCGGCGATCTTGGTCTGACCGGTGGCTATCTGCTCGGCGGTGGCGCCGTCCGGCAGGCCGACCAGGATGTGGGCCAGATGGTATTGGGTGCGGCCTGTCTGCGACTGGCTGGACAGGGCGGCGTCGACTTCGCCTTCGCTGACCTGGATGCGGCTCTGCGCAAAGCTCTGGCGCAGGCGCTGCACGGTGATTTCATCGCGCAGGGTGGCGCGGAAATCAGTGAACGAGATGCCGTCGGCGGCCAGGCGCTGGCGCAGTACGTCCACCGACATGTTGTTCTGCTGGGCGACGCTGGCAACCGCGTTGTTGACCTCTTCGTCGTTGACGTGGATGCCGGTGCTGGCGGCGCGGGCCACCTGCAGCTTGACCAGGATCAGGCGCTCCATGACCTGACGCTGCAGCACTTCCTGCGGCGGCAGCTGGCCGGGCTGGTTGGCGTACTGCGAGACCACGTTGTTGACCGCACGATCCAGCTCGCTCTGCAGGATGACGTCTTCATCCACCACGGCGGCGATGCGATCCAGGGGCTGCGTCGACTGGGCCCACACGGGCGCGGCGGTGGTCGACAACAGGGCGGCCGCAAGAAGGGCGGCAAAGGGGCGGCTCAGCTTGGATTTCATAGGGTTACGTCCGGCACATTAGGGTCGTCGTCCGGGTCCGGCGTGGTATTGCTCGGCGGAACGAGATAGAGGTCGTCTCGGTAATAGCCGAGAATACCACGGCGCAAGGTGCGCTCCGTGTCCTGGCCAGCCGAGCCCAGGCCCTTGAGGACGAACTCGATCTGGATGGAGTTGTTCATTTCGCCTTCGCGGTTGCGCACATAGCGGCGCACCACCGCGCGCACGGCCAGGCAGCAGCTGTCCCACTGTACGCCGGCGATGGCTTCCAACAGCTTGTTGTCGTCAAAAGAGTGGTAGTAGCGGCCCACTACGCTCCAGGACGGGGTCACCGGATACAGGAACGAGAAGTCGGCCTGCTCCAGCAGGTCACGGCGGTAGCGGTAGCCCAGGTTGATGACGCCGTCGTCGCCGGTCAGATAGCGGATGCGAAGGCTGGCCAGATCCTGTTTGCGGATCTTGGGATCCCATTGGTAAGCGGCACCCAGCTTCCAGCGGTCATTGGGGGCAAAGCTGGCGTCAGCCACCCAGGCCGACTTGCCCTTCTCGGTCGGCGCCTCACGCGGCAGGGTGACCAGGCTGTCGTCGAAATACCGGATCTGGCCAAAGCTCAGCGCCAGCTTCTCAAAGCCGTCGGTCTGGCGCAGCCAGCGCGAGGTCAGCGCCAGGGTCAGCTGGTTGGCGTCGGCCTGCCGGTCCGGACCTGAGTAGCGGTTGTCGCGGAACATCTGCCCCCAACTGAAGGTGAAGGCGCGGGTGTCGAAGACCGGGATGTTGTCCTGGTTGCGATACGGCACATTCAAATAGAACAGACGCGGTTCCAGGGTCTGCAGGAAATTCTCGCCGCGGATTTCGGTCTCGCGGTCGAAGAACAGGCCGGCGTCGAGCGAACCAATCGGAAGACTGCGGTTGGGGTTTTCGTTGTAATAAGGCGCCAGCATGGCATCGGTCACCGAGGCCGCTGGCACGCCGAGCGCGCGCGCGGCCTGGGCAATGGCAACCGAGCGGGCCAGTTCCGGCTCCAGCTTGTAGTCGGTGTAGCGCCAGGCCAGGGTAGGCGTGACAAACCAGGACGCGCCTTGCAGCGGCATCGAGATGTAGGGCTTGAAGTCCAGACGGGTGCCGTCGGGTCGCTTGTTGTGCTGGAAGCGCACGCCTTCGGCATAGACACCGGCCGAGAACCACTTGCTCAGCGGCTTTTCCCAGTTGACGTAGGCACGCGGCAAGCGGTTGTACGGCAGCGCCAGCTCGGTGGAGGTGAAGTCGGTCAGCTGCCAGGCATCGCCCATGATGCCGGCATTCCAGCCTTTGCCCACGCCATACACGCCAATGGTGCTGGTGGTGGAGGCGGCGGACAGGCCAATCAGGGTGTTGCTGAAGTCTTCGGTGTAACGCGGGTCACTGAACCAGATCAGGTTGGCGCGCGCCTGCCAGTACTGGTTGATGTTGTGGTAACCGCTGTAGTTGAACATCCCACGGCTGTCATCCGGGTCAGGGTTGATCGCCGGATTGAAGTCGTCCTCGTGGGTGCGCTCTTCCAGCAGATCATCCTTGGGCATGTAGTTGCCGCGCAGGGTGCCCTTGCCGCCGCGATACAGATAGCGAAATTCCGCGCCCAGCGACGCGCCGCGCGCACTCATCCAACGCGGATACAGCGTGGCGTCGTAGTTCGGCGCCAGGTTGAGGTAGATCGGCTGGCGGTAGTCCAGGCCATTACGGCCGGACTTGCTCAGCGCCGGGTAAAGCAGGCCGGTATGGCGCTGATCATCCACCGGGAACCTGAAGTACGGCACGTACAGCACCGGCACATGGCCCAGGCGCACGGTGGCGCCGCGCGCCACGCCCCAGCCGCTCTCGGTGTCCACGTCGATCCGGTGGGCGCGCAGTTCCCAGCGCCGGTCATCGGGGTCGCAAGTGGAATAAGTGGAGTGATAGAGCTTGCCCTGCGGGCCGCTCATGTCGATGCGGTCGGCGCCGCCGTTGCCGCGTCGCTCGACCAGTTGGTACTGCACGTTGTCGATCTGGTGGCGGTCGGCGTTCTGATCGCCACGCGCGCTTTCGGCGACGATGCGGATGCCGGCGTCCTGGTAGCGCACATGGCCGTCGGCGGCGTAGGTGTCCGATTCCTGGTCGTACTTCAGGTTGTCCGCGCCCAGAAACTGATCGCCGCGGCGCAAGGCCACGTTGCCGCTGTATTCCAGGTTCTGCTCGGTGCCGCCCAGCTTGTCGCCCTGGACGGTGGTGTCCTGGTTGGCGCGCGCCGCCCGGCCTTGCTCGGTATTGGCGCTGGCATTGGGCTGGGGGGCGTCTTCAAAGACCGGCACCGGATCCTGGATCGGGCACAGGGCCCAGCTTTCAGGCTTGTCGTCCGCCAGCGCCGGCAAGCACAGGGCGATACTGAAGGGCAGGGGCAGCAAGCGAAGGACTGGACGCACGCGGTACCGGACTCCGGGTTGGGCGGTTCTTCAGGTGGGAGCTTCGGACGCAACCAGCTCAGAAGCGGCCGCTAGCTTGCCGTATCCCTTGCATGCGGGCAATGAAGGCAGCCCGCTGGCGTGGGATGAGGTTCATCCAATCGGGCCGGGATCAGCGCAGTTCGTCGACATGGGCGACGCTGCATTCGCGCAGGGCCTCCAGGTCGTAGCCGCCTTCCAGCATCGACACCACACGGCCGGCGGCATGCCGGCGCGCCAGTTGGCGCAGCTGTCGGGTCAGCCAGGCGAAGTCCTCGGTCTCCAGCATCAGGTCGGCCAGCGGGTCGCGCATATGCGCATCGAAGCCAGCCGAGATCAGCAGCAACTGTGGCTTGCACTCGTCCAGCGCCGGCAGCAGTTGGTCGGCCCAGGTGTTCTGGAAGCGGAAGCCGCCGCTGCCTGGCGGCAACAGCGCGTTATGGATGTTGCCGGCGCCGCGCTCGTAGACGGCGCCGCTGTGCGGGAACAGGCCGGACTCATGGCTGCTGAAATAAGCCACCCGCCGGTCGTTGTAGAAGATCGCCTGGGTGCCGTTGCCGTGGTGGACGTCGAAATCGACAATCGCCACCCGCTCCAGGCCGTGCTTCTCCAGCGCGTGCGCGGCGGCGATGGCGATGTTGTTGAGCAGGCAAAAGCCCATCGCGGTATGCGCGGTGGCGTGGTGGCCGGGCGGACGCACCGCGCAAAAAGCCGTGTCACTGTCGCCATGCATCACCGCGTCCACTGCCGCGATGCCGGCGCCGGCGGCGCGCAGGGCGGCGGCGCGTGAGGCCGGCACCATCACCGTATCGGGATCAAGCTGGCGCGCGCCTTCGAACGGGGTTTCCAGGATCTCGTGCAGCAGGTCGTCATCGTGGACCCGGCGCAGATCACCCAGCTTGGCCAGCGGCGCCTCGCGCCAATCCAGATCCCCGTGCTGCGCGCGTAACGCTTCCAGCACCACCTCCAGCCTTGCCGGCCGTTCCGGATGCGCGGCTCCGGTGTCGTGGGCCAGGCAGGCGGGGTGGGTGTAGATGATCACGACGCCGTCGGCCTCAGGCGGGACGCCGGCGTTCGTGGTTCCAGAGCACTTCGCCTTGACCATCGGCGCGGGCCAGCACGCGGGCCAGCACGAACAACAGATCCGACAGGCGATTGAGGTAGCGGATGGCTTCCGGCCGCACCGCGTCATGGCGGGCCAGGGTCACCGTCTCGCGCTCGGCGCGGCGCACGATGGTGCGCGCCAGGTGGCAACGCGCCGCGGCTTCGCCACCGGCCGGCAGGATGAAATCCTTCAGCGGCGGCAGGGCGTCGTTGTAGTGATCCAGGCGGGCTTCCAGCGCGTCGACATCCTCGCTGGTGATTGCCGCATGCCCGGGGATGCACAGCTCACCGCCCAGATCGAACAGCTGATGCTGGATCACCGTGAGCAGGGCTGCCACGTCTTCCGGCACCTTGGGCGCGGCCAGCACCACGCCAATGGCGGAGTTGGCTTCGTCCACCGTGCCGTAGGCGGTGACCCGCGCGGAGTCCTTGCCCACGCGCGAACCATCGCCCAGGCCGGTGCTGCCATCGTCACCGGTGCGGGTGTAAATCTTGGACAGGCGGTTGCCCATCGGCTCAGCGCGCCGAGCGGCCGTGCGACTGGCTGACCCGCACCAGCTGCTGCACGCCGACGTGCGCGATCACGGCCAGGCCCACGTAGATGGCCGACACGCGCAGGTAGGGCAGGAACCAGTCGCTGTAGTTCTTCCACCAGCCGGCCACGTTCGGCTCGCTGACGCTGCTGCTCAACCAGTAGAAGCTGCCCTGGGCCAGCAGATGGCAGACCGCCACCGAGGCGAACAGGCTGACTGCCACGATGGCCAGGCTGCGACCGAAGTTCTCGCTGTAGTAACGGCGTGCAATCAGGCCGCCGCTCCACAGGGCCAGATGCGCCGGCAGCAGGAACCAGTAGCCGGGCGAGACGCAGTAGTGGCTCCAGAAGTTGATGCCCTGGCCGGAGATCACCACGTAATCCACCAGCACTGCCAGCGCCATGAACAGCGGGAACGCCCAGCGACTCCAACCGCGCAGATAGAAGCCGGCCAGGAAGAACACCGCCCAGGACGCGTCCGGGATGCCGCCGAAGTGGGTCAGGGTGGCGGGCAGGTGCAAGCGTGTGGTGACCAGTAGCAGCGCGAGCACGACCAAGATGGCGGCGCGTTGGGACGAGTTGTTCATGCGGGCAGGTTCCGGGGTCTCAAGCGGCGCATTCTAGCGCGGTTGACCGGGCGCGGCCCCGCCTTCCCTTATCATGGGGGCATGACGGAACGACAGCATGATGTGGTCATCGTGGGCGGTGGCCTGGTCGGCGCCAGCCTGGCCATCGCACTGGCCCGCCACGGCACACGCGATGTGGCCCTGGTGGAAGCGGCCCCGCCGACCGCGATGCCGGCGGTGTTTGATCAGCGCAACCTGAGCTTTGCCGCCGCCACGGTCAATGCCCTGGGCGCGCTCGGGGTGATGCAGAAACTGCAAGCGCCCACGGGCGCGATTCGCCGCATCCACATCAGCCGGCAAGGCGACTTTGGCCGGGTCCGCCTGGATGCGGCCGACTACGGACGTGATCGATTTGGCGAAGTGGTGGTGGCGCGCGACTTCGGTGCGGCGCTGGAGCTCCGGCTTGCGGAACTGCCTGCGCTGACCCGCTATCGCCCAGCCACTTTCGTGGGCCTGGCCGAGGCCGATGGATCGACGCGGCGTTTGCGCCTGCGTAGCGAGACCGGCGAGCAGATCATCGGCGCGCGCCTGCTGGTGGCGGCTGACGGCACCCGCAGCGCGGTGCGCGATGCGCTGGGCATTGCCACGCAAAGCCATGATTACCAACAGACCCTGTTCGTGGCGCGCGTGCGCGCCGAGCAAGCACCCGATGGCACGGCGTACGAGCGCTTGACCGCGCAAGGTCCCACCGCATTGCTGCCGCGCGGGGATCGCCACTACGGCATCGTCCATGGCATGCCCAGCGAGCAGGCTGAGGCGGTCGCCGCGCTCGACGAAGCCAGCTGGCTGGCGCGACTGCAAGCGAGTGTGGGCTGGCGCGTGGGTCGCCTGCTGTCCAGCGGTGAACGCAGCGCCTATCCGATTACCCGGGTGCTGGCCGACGCGCTCATTGCTCAGCGCGCCGTGGTGTTGGGCAATGCCGCGCAGACCATCCATCCGGTGGGCGCGCAAGGTTTCAATCTGGGCTTGCGTGACGCACTGACCCTGGCCGAACTGATCGAGGTTGCCGATGACCCCGGCGCCGACGTCTTGCTGAGTCACTACGCGGCACGACGCGCGGAAGACCGCCAACGCACCCTGGCCTTCTCCGATGGACTGGCGCGCTTGACCGCCAATCCCGCGCCGCTGATGCGCCCGCTGCGTAGCCTGGGCATGGCGGCGATTGATTTGTCCGGCACCTTGCAGGCCTACCTGGTCGGTGGCGCGATGGGTTTCCGCGGCGATGTGCCGGAGCTGTGCCGGGAGGCGGCGGCATGAGCCGGCGCGGACAGATTGATGCGGTGATTGTGGGCGCCGGCGTGGTCGGCGCGGCCTGCGCCTTGGCGCTGGCGCAGCAGGGTCTGGACGTGGCGCTGGTGGAAGGCCGCGAACCGCCGCGCTGGTCGGCCGAACATCCTGACCTGCGCGTCTACGCCTTCGCCCCGGACAATGCGGCGCTGCTGCAAGCACTCGGGGTGTGGTCTTCGATTCAATCCGCGCGGCTGCAGCCTTACCGGCGCATGCGCGTGTGGGATGCGGCGGGCGGCGATGAGCTGGCCTTCGACGCCGATGCGCTCGGCCGCGCACAGTTGGGCTGGATAGTCGAGAACGCGCTGCTGGTGGATCGCCTGTGGGCGGCGTTGCCAGCTGCCGGCGTGCGCCTGCACTGTCCGGCAACCGTGGAGGAAGTGGAGCAGGACGAGGACGGCGTGCGCCTGCGCTTGAGCGATGGCAGCCGCCTGGATGCGCGTTTGGCGATCGCCGCCGATGGCGCCGCCTCGCAGTTGCGTCGCAGCGCGGGCATCGATGTGTCCGAGCATGACTACGACCAGCGCGGCGTCGTCGCTTTCATCGAAACCGAACAGCCGCATGCCGGTACCGCATGGCAGCGCTTCCTGCCCACCGGACCGCTCGCGGTGCTGCCGTTTGTGGAAAGCCGAAGCTCAATCGTCTGGACCTTGCCGAGCGACGAAGCCGAGCGGGTGGTTGCGCTGGACGATGCCGGTTTTGCGCGCGAGCTGCAGGCCGCGTTGGGCGGATGCCTGGGGGCGATGCGACCGGTGTCGCCGCGCGTGGCCTTCCCGTTGCGTCGCCAGTTGGCGCAGCGATTTGTCCAAGACAAGATCGTGTTGGTGGGCGACGCCGCGCACGTGGTGCATCCGTTGGCGGGGCAGGGTGTCAACCTGGGCCTGCGCGATGTGTCGGCCCTGCGCGAACTGGTCATCGCTGCGCAGGCGCGGCGTGTCGACTGGACCGCACCGCATCGACTCGCCCGATGGGCGCGACAGCGACGCAGCGAGAGCCTGGCGGCGGCCTACACCTTCGAAGGCATCAACCGGATTTTCTCCAGCGACGAGATGCACCTGACCCTGCTGCGCGGCCATGCCTTGGGCCTGGCCGGCAAACTGCCGCCGCTGGCCAACCTGCTGTGGCGACGCGCCTCGGGTTTGTAGCGCCAGCTCAGGGCAGGAAGGGGAACACCACCTTCAACAGGCCTTTCAGGCCATCTTCGGCGGACTTGGCAATGGCGTCCGCACCCAGGCTGTTGAGTGCTTCGCGCGCGTCCTGCCAGCGCAGTTTGGCCACATCCTTCTTCAGCAGATCGGCAATGGCTTCCGAGCTGGGCGCGAGCCTGTTCAAGGCGTTGCGAATCGCCACCGGATCGGTCTGCAGGTAGCCCCAGCGTTCGGCAATGGCGAGCAAGGTGTCAAAACGCACCGCCACCACGTCGCGATTGCGCTCGTACACCGGCAGCGCGCCGACATCCAGGATGGCTTGCTCAAACTGCTGCTGGTCATCCGGGTGCTCGATGCGGATGGCAAGAAAGCCCTCTTTGCGGGCACGCTCGCTGACGTGCTTGGCACCGGCGCGAAGGTTGGCTTCGCTCAACACGGTCGCCACGATCCGCTGCAAGGCGGCTTCGCGTTGCTCGGGCACCAGCGCACGCCAACGTGCATAGGCGTCGCGCCGCAAGGCGCGCACCTTGGCCGGAGTTACCCGCAACTGGCCAGCGACAGTGAAGTTGGAATCGCTGCGTGCAATGGCACCGTCGCGTTCCAGCAGCATGAAGATCAGCAGCTCCAGGTCACGCTTGGTCAGCGACTGGAAACCCTGCAACAAGGTCAGGCGCAGGAACTCCTGGCCGAAGCCGGCGGGGTCTTTCAGATCAATCGGCGACATGCTGGCTCCTGGGGCATCTGATATCCGGTGTCGGGACCGGGCGAGCATGGTGCCATGGCCGGTGGCAGGGGCTGAGATTGGCCCGCTGCCCTGAGCGGCCACCCGGCACGGCCGCAGGTCTGCTTAGCGCGCGCCGTGCTCGCGTCCGGGCGTATCGCTGCGGAACTGCTCCACGGCCCCACGATCCTGCAGCGTCACGTACACCGTGCGCCCGTCGGGTCCGCCAAAGGCGACGTTGGTGGGCTTGTCCCCTTTCAGTCTGACTTCGCGCAACAGCTCGCCTTGCGGGCTGATGACGGCCACCACGCCGGCGCCGTAGCGGGCGACGTACAGGTTGCCCTGTGCATCGCAGCGCATGCCGTCCAGACCATGATCGGAAAACTGATGCAGCAACTGTTTGTCCGCAATGCCGCCCTGCGCATCCAGGGCATAGCGCCAGATCCGACGTTGTACGCTTTCGTTAACGTAGAGCCAGTGGCCGTCAGGGCTGACCTCGACGCCGTTGGTGGTGCCCATGTCGGATTCCAGCAGCTGGGTGCTGCCGTCCGCATCAATGCGCCAGAGTTGCCCGCTGTCGTGCTTCCAATCCGGATCGCTGGCGTAGATGCGCCCATCCGGCGCCAACGCGACGTCGTTGGGTTGGTGCATGCGCGGCTCGTGCGCGAAGCGGGTCACCTCGCCCTGTGGGCTGATGCGCAGGATGTTGTGGCCGCTGTAATCGGCCACCAGCAAATGGCCCTCGCGATCAAAGCGGATCCCGTTGCCGGTGCTGCCTTCGGGTAGTGTCACGAACAGACTGGCCTGGCCGCTGCCATCGGGCTGCGTGCGTACGCGGCCGATGGTGCCGTCGCGGCCAAAGCTCACCAGGTACAAGTCGCCGTCCGGGCCTACTGCTGGGCCTTCGATGCCTGCGCTAAAGACGCCGTCACCGACGAAATCGCGCGCCTGGAAGAGAGGCGCGTCGGCGGCGAATGCGGATGCGCTAAGCAGTAATGCCAGCGCGGGCAGCCAGCGGTGACTACGACCAGGCAATGGTTTCATCGGGCCAAGGCGACAGGAGGGTGTCGCGAGTATGCCAGTCCGGACTACCGAAGCGCGCAGAACGCCGCTACTGACGGCAGTGACCACCAGTGACGCATGTCAGCGCGGGTACCGCCGTCGTCAACGCTTGCCGCGCGGAGTGGCGAACACGGTGATCTCTTCGCGGTCGTGGTAGAGCTGGCGCGCACGCACAATCAGATCGCGCTGCGACTGCTCCGCAAACAGGTCCAGGCACAGCCGGGTTTCGTCCCAACGCTTTTTCATCGGCAATTTGAGATTGAAGATGGCGTGCTTGCACCAGCCCTCGCGGAACCAACTGGCCATGCGCTCGGCCACCCGGCGTGGTTGTTCGACCATGTCGCAGACCATCCAGTCCAGCGGCTGCGCCGGCTTCCAATGGAAGCCGTCGGCGCGCAGATGCTCGACCAGGCCGGTGTCCAGCACATGCTGGCGCAGCGGGCCGTTGTCGACACTGGTCACGCGCAGATGTTCGCGGGTCAGTACCCAGGTCCAGCCGCCGGGCGCCGCGCCCAGATCGGCGGCGGTCATACCGGGTTTGAGCAGGCGTTCGCGTTCGTCGGCGTCCATCAGCACGCGGATGGCTTCTTCCAGTTTCAAGGCCGAGCGCGAAGGTGCGTCCGGCAGCAATTTCAGCCGCGGAATACCGAGCGGGAAGGGTGAGGCATCGCGCGGATCGGCGCTGGCCAGAAACAGATGATCGCCCTGCACAAACACCACATGCAGACGCGGCAGGCGTGTGTCATCGCTGGCGCTGAGGCGGCCGGCCTTGCGCAACGCCGGTCGCAACGCATTACCAAAGCTGCGTGCCAGCCCGGCCAGGGGCTTGGCGGCGTCGGAGTCGGGGTGCTCGACAAACAGCTCGCCAAAGCGCTGCTCGCTGCCTTCCAGTGCTTGCAGGATCGGGCTGATGCGATCCTTGGGATCGATGCCACGCAGCTCGGCAATCAGCATCAACTTTTGCCGTGCAAAGACCATATCCTGCCAGGGCAGGTTGCGACGCAATTTGTCGGCGTCCTCGCTGGCATAGATCACGTAGCCGTCATTGCGCTGCGCGCGCGCATAACCGGCCACGCCGACGAGCGCGGCCTTTTCGGTCAGTTCGGCGGCCAGTTCTGGCTCGAAGCCCTGGCGGCAGTAGGCGAGCAATCCGCTGGACATGTTCACTTAGTACTTGTCGCCGCCAGCTTGGCCGTAGGCATCCAGGACGGCGCGGGCGTCGTCGCGGCGCAAGTCGCGCACCACTTCGATGCCGCGCTTGTTCAACTCGCCGACCCAGTCGACCGGCAGCGGGCCTTCGTCGAATTCGGTCAGGCTCATCACGTCTTCAGCGCGCGCACCTACCAGCAGGCGATCGATGCCGGCCCAGATCGTGGCGCCAAAGCACTGGCAGCACGGCTGGGAGGAAGTCGCCAGGGTGATGGGGCTAATCACGGCATTCAGGCGCGGCGTCTGCAGTTTTTGCTGGGCCAGCATGTACACCATGGTTTCGGCATGGGCGAGCGAGCAGCTGTGCGGAATGACGCGGTTGACGCCGACGGCGATCACGCGATGATCCGGTCCGAACAGCACCGCGCCAAATGGGCCGCCAGTGGCGGCCTCGATGTTGCGGGCAGACAAGGCGATGGCCAGGGCCACCTTGTCTCCATCGGTCGCATATACGGCGGACGTGTCGACCGCCTCATGCACCCACGCAGGCAAAGTCAGATGCACCTGCGCGTAGAGCAGGCTCATGCCTTGGCCCAGGTGTCGCGCAAGGTCACGCTGCGGTTGAACACCGGCTTGGCGGCGGCATGGTCGTAGCGATCAGCGACGAAGTAACCCAGGCGCTCGAACTGGAACGACTGCTCGGGCGCGGCTTGCGCGGCGGCCGGCTCGACATAGCCGGTCACGGTGCGGCGCGAGTCCAGGTTGAGGTAATCGCGGTAGGTCTTGCCTTCGGCCTCGTCGTCCGGATTGGGGACGGTGAACAGACGGTCGTAAAGGCGCACTTCCGTGGCCACGGCGTGGCGCGCGCTGACCCAGTGGATCGTGCCCTTGATCTTGCGTTCGGCACCGGCCATGCCGGGACGCGATTCCGGATCCAGCCAGCCGCGCAGTTCGACGATGCGGCCGTCAGCGTCCTTGATCACTTCATCGCAGCGGATGATGCCGGCGCCACGCAGACGCACTTCGCCACCGGTGGTCAGGCGCTTGAAGCCCTTCGGCGGCACTTCCTCGAAATCTTCGCGCTCGATCCACAGCTCACGCGAGAACGGCACCTCACGCTTGCCGAAGCTCTCGTCCTTGGGATGGTTGGAGAAGCTCAGCGTTTCGGCATGATCGTCAGCCAGGTTGGTCAGCACCAGCTTGACCGGATCGATCACCGCCATGCGGCGCGGCGCGGCCGCGTCCAGGTCATCACGCAGCGCGCCTTCGAGCAGGCTGTAGTCAAGCAAGGAGTTCTGCTTGCTGATGCCGACGCGATCCACCATCAGGCGCAACGCCGACGGCGTGTAGCCGCGTCGGCGGATGCCCTGCAGGGTGGGCATCCGCGGATCATTCCAGCCGTCGACCAGGCCGTCGTTGACCATCGCCAGCAGCTTGCGCTTGCTCATCACCAGGTAGTTGAAGTTCAGGCGTGAGAACTCGATCTGGCGCGGCTTGCTGGCTTCCTGCGGCAGGCCGCGTGCGAGCAGCGGAGCGATCAGTTCCGGCGAGTGGGCCAGATCGACCTTGTCCACGCACCAGTCGTACAACGGCCGGTGGTCTTCAAACTCGAGCGTGCACAGCGAGTGGGTGATGCCTTCGGCCGCATCGCTGAGCGAATGGGCGAAGTCGTACATCGGATAGATCGGCCAGTCGTTGCCGGTGTTCTGGTGCTCGACATGTTTGATTCGGTACAGCGCCGGATCGCGCAGGTTGATGTTGCCGCTGGCCATGTCGATCTTGGCGCGCAGCGTGCGCGCGCCATCGGCGAACTCGCCGGCGCGCATGCGCTGGAACAGGTCCAGGTTTTCTTCCACCGAGCGATCGCGCCAAGGCGAATTGCGACCAGCTTCGGTCAAACTGCCGCGGTACTCACGCACCTGCTCGGCGGTGAGGTCGCAGACAAAGGCATCGCCCTGGCGAATCAGCTTGAGCGCAGCCTGGTAGAACACCTCGAAATAGTCCGAGGCATGGCGCAGGTCGTGCCAGTCAAAGCCCAGCCAGCGCACGTCGTCCTGGATGGCGGCGACGTATTCCGGATCTTCCTTGGCCGGATTGGTGTCATCCAGGCGCAGGTTGCAGACGCCGCCAAACTCCGCGGCAATGCCAAAGTCCAGACAGATCGCCTTGGCGTGGCCGATGTGCAGATAGCCATTGGGCTCGGGCGGGAAGCGCGTCTTGATGGCCTGGTGGCGGCCGCTGGCGAGATCCTCGCGCACGATCTGACGGATGAAGTCGCGCTTTTCCGGGGACGTGTCGTCCGGGCTGGCGTCGAGGGGGGCGGCGGTGTTCTCGGACATGCGGGGGGCTGGGCACTGATTGATCAAACCTCAAGTTTAGCCGCTGGCCCCCGGCGCTGCTCGTGGAATCGACCACCGACGGTGGCCGCGGCAAGGCGGCCGGGTCCGCCAGCGTCTTCACGCCGGTCCCCGCAGGCGTCGTGAGCGCCTATCCTGTGCGCTCCTTTTGCTCCAGAGCCACCCGCATGAGCCGCCCCGTCCTCATCATCGGCAACAAGAACTACTCGTCCTGGTCGCTGCGGCCATGGCTGCTGCTGCGCCATTTTGGCGTGGAGTTCGACGAGGTGCGCTTGCTGCTGGACACCCCGGAATTCTTCGCCGAGGTCAAGCGTTACTCGCCCACCGGCAAGGTGCCAGCCCTGTGGGATGGCGATTTGCATGTGTGGGATTCGCTGGCCATCTGCGAATACGCCAACGAGCGTTGGCTGGACGGCCGCGGCTGGCCGCAGGCACGCGAAGCACGCGCGCTGGCGCGCACGGCGGCGTGCGAGATGCACTCGGGGTTCGCGGCCCTGCGCACCCAGCTGCCCATGAACAGCCGCCGCCAGCCCGATGCGTATCGCTGGGATGAGGCCGCGCAACGCGATATTGATCGTGTGCAGGCGCTCTGGGGCGAACTGCGTGCGCGCTTTGGTGGCGCCGGCGATTTTCTCTGTGGCGAGTTCGGCATTGTCGATGCCATGTACGCGCCCGTTGCGATTCGCTTCCAGGGCTATGGCGTGCTCGTGGACGCTATCAGCCAGGCCTACATGCAAGCCCTGTTCGCGCTGCCGGCGCTGCGCGAATGGCGCGATGCCGGCGCCAGTGAAACCGAGACCGTGCCGTACACGGATGCCGTGAGCAAACCGCTGTGAGTGGAGTGGCGCCGCGACAGGGGTAGACTGCGGTCATTGCTGCCGCAGGAGCTGCCCATGCGCCTGGCGTATCTGGCCGACAACTTGTTCGACGCCCATCTGGTCAAGCACGCGCTGGAAGATGCGGGCTTGCCGGTGTTCGTGTTTGGCGAATCGTTGATGGGTGGCATGGGTGAGCTGCCGCTGTTCGGCGTGTTGCGTGTGTGCGTGCCGGACTCGGCCTGGGAGCAGGCCGAAGCGATCATCGCCGACCTGGCGCTGGGCAGCGCGGCGGTGGGAGAGGACGACGCCCATTGGGATGACGACGGCGCGATTGTGCCGATCTGATCGGGGCGGACAATGGTTCCACCAAGACATCCAGGCGGAGCTTGCGGGCGGGCTGCGCTATGGCCGCGAGATGGTGGCTGCGGCCGAGCGCGGCGGCATAGACAGGCTTGAAATAGTGCACTTGGTGCACCAGATCCAAGGCAGTCCTGACAAGCCGAGGTTTCCATGCTGGGTATTGGCGCTTTCAAGCAACGCATGCCGCGACCGGAAGAAGCATTGCCGGGTCGCCCGCAACCTTTGCCATTGCATGACAGCCACTTTGTGCATGGTCGGCCGCTACGTGTGGATACCACCGGTCTTCTGACTGTCGAATTTGGACTGGGTTGTTTCTGGGGAGCCGAGCGCAAGTTCTGGACGCTGCCCGGCGTCTACACCACCGCGGTGGGTTACGCCGGCGGCGCAACACCCAACCCCACCTATGAAGAGGTGTGTTCCGGTCTGACCGGGCACAACGAAGTCGTCCGCGTCGTCTACGACCCCAAGCAGATCAGCTTTGAGCAGCTGCTGCAGGTGTTCTGGGAAAGCCATGACCCGACCCAGGGCATGCGCCAGGGCAATGATGTCGGCACGCAGTACCGCTCCGCCATCCTTTGCCACAGCGAAGAACAACGAGACGCCGCCCTGGCCAGCCGTGAGGCTTATCAGCAGCGGCTTCACGCCGCGGGCTATCCGGACATCACCACCGAGGTCGTCTACCCGGCGCCAGAGTTCTACTTCGCCGAGGACTACCACCAGCAATACCTGGCCAAGAACCCGAATGGCTACTGCGGGCTGGGGGGGACAGGAGTGTCGTGTCAGATCGGATTGGACGCTTGAGCGCGCAACTTCCATCAAGCCAGATCCGCGTCGGCAGCCTAAGGTGCCCAGCGAAAAAGTTGCAGTGGCAACCTTGACGGGATTCGTGGAAGGACTCATCACGTCATCTGAATGGGCACAAGGCCCATTCAGGGGGGGGAGGCCGGCCAGTTGCGTGTGAAATCATCTAGCTAGCTCACAAGCAAGTGATTGATTAATAACAATTTTATGGGGCACGAGTGTAATTTATATTCCGCTCATCTCCGTAAAAGTTACGTTATTCTTCGGTCACCAGGCGTTTAACTTGCGTCTGACATTCGGACGGGCCGATTGGCCTCCTCCAAATTTTGACTTGAGAGAGAGAGAGCAGATGACTACCCATAAGGGGCGCAACTACTTGTCGAAAGGCATCAAGAAGACGGCGCTGAGCCTGGCCCTTGGTGCATGTTTTGTGGGAGGCGTGAGCGCGCAGACCAATACCGCCGGTGCGGTGGGTGGTCGTGCCGCCGCAGGTGACACCGTCACCATCACCAACCCGGCTACGGGCATCACCCGTACCGTCACGGCCGGTGCCGATGGCAGCTTCCGCGTTGCCCAGTTGCCGGTCGGCAGCTACACCGTCACCCGCAATGGTGGTGAAGCGCGTGAAGTGCGCGTCAACGTGGGCACCTCGTCCACCGTCGACTTCGTCACCCGCGACGCCACCAACCTGGAAGCGCTGACCGTCGTCGGCACCGTGATCAACCCGATCGACGTGTCGTCGGTCGAGTCGACCGTCGTGCTGACCGAGCAGCAGATCGACATGCTGCCGATCGCCCGTGACGCCACCTCGCTGGCGCTGCTGGCTCCGGGCACCACCCTGGGCGACGCGCGTCTGGGCGGCGACCAGAAGCAGGGCGGCAAGCTGGCCTCGTTCGGTGGCTCGTCGGTTGCTGAAAACGTCTACTACATCAACGGCTTCAACGTCACCAACCTGATCAACGGCGTGGCCTTCAGCGAACTGCCGTTCGAAGCGATCTCGGAAACGCAGATCAAGAACGGTGGCTACGGTGCGGAATTCGGCCGTTCGCTGGGTGGCGTGGTCAACGTCATCGGTAAGCGCGGTACCAACGAATGGAAGTTCGGCGGCAACATCATCCTGGCGCCCGATTGGGGCCGTGCCAGCGCCGTCCGTTACATCCCTGATCCGCGCGTGTACTTCGACGGTCCGGACGCCAACCTGACCCCGGAATGGCAGCGTACGCCGTCCGACAAGGACTGGATCCAGGTCAACACCAAGGGTTACGAAGAGACCCTGAAGTACAACGTGTACGCCAGCGGTCCGATCGTCAAGGACAAGTTGTTCTTCTACGCCTTGGCCCAGGGCACCGACAAGACCACCAAGGTCTACGGCAGCACCGACCAGTCGGAGAACGTCTCCGACGCGCCGCAGTACTACGTGAAGTTGGACTGGAACATCACCGACAACCACACCTTGGAAGTGACCGCGTTCCGCGATCGCGAAGAGCAGGAATCGGAATACTGGTTCTCCAACGCCGCCTATGAAACTGGCAAGGGTGCAGCCAAGCTGCCGAACTCCTACCAGTGGGGTGGCGACAACTACATCGGTAAGTGGACCGGCTACTTCGGCGACAACCTGACCTTGTCGGCTCTGTACGGCGTGGGCAAGTACGACCACACCTCGCAGATCGGCGCCTTCGGCTGCCCGCGCGTGACCGACGCCCGCACCTCGCCGTCGCGCAACTACGGTTGCTGGACCGTGACCTCGGCTGATCGTCCGGACGCCAATGAAAAGCGCACCGCCTACCGCTTCGACGGTGAGTGGGTGCTGGGCGACCACACCATCCGCTTCGGTGTGGACAACGAAGACTACGACTTTGTCGGCGGCACCAAGTACACCGGCCAGGATATCGACGGCACCAGCCGCATCATCCGTACCTTGGCTCCGGGCGGCATCATCACCAACAACGGCTACACCAACACCACTGGCCAGCCGATCGACTACGTCGAAATGCGCCACTTCGAGAACGGCGGCGTGTTCACGCTGACCAACTCGGCGTACTACTTGGAAGACAGCTGGCAGATCACCGACAACTTCCTGGCCTACATCGGTATCCGCAACGAGTCGTTCGAGAACCTGAACTCGGCCGGTTCGAGCTTCATCAAGATCGACAACACCTGGGCCCCGCGTCTGGGCTTCTCGTGGGACGTTAACGGTGACTCCTCGTTCAAGCTGTTCGGTAACCTGGGTCGCTACTACATCCCGGTGATGGGCAACACCAACATGCGTCTGGCCGGTGCCGAGCTTGACTACACCGACTACTACGCGTTCGCTGGCACCTTCACCAACGACCAGTACCAGTTGCCGGTGCTGGGCGCCCAGCTGGGCGACCGTTGGGAAGTGTCCACGGGTGAAACCCCGGATCCGCGCACCGTCGTCGACCCGAACATCGAGCCGATGTACCAGGACGAGTTGATCCTGGGCTTCCAGGCGCAGCTGTCCGAGAAGTGGGTGGGTGGCATGCGCGGTGTGTACCGCGAACTGGCCACGGTGATGGACGACTACTGCTCGTACCAGATGCCGTATGACTGGGCGATCGCCAATGGCTACACGGCCGACGAAGCCGATGCCATCGGCAACGCGGTCAACCACTGCTTCCTGTACAACGTCGGCGAAGATCTGACCATGAATGCCGACCTGGCAGGCGATGGCAATCTGACCAAGCTGACCATCCCGGCATCCGCCCTGGGCATTCCGAAGGCCAAGCGTAAGTACATGGCCATGGAATTCTTCTTCGAGCGCATCTGGGACGACAAGTGGACGATGCAGGGTTCGTACACCTACTCCAAGAGCAAGGGCAACACCGAAGGCTACGTGAAGTCCGACATCGGTCAGGATGACGCCGGTATCTCGGCTGGCTTCGACTACCCGGCCCTGGCCGACGGTGGTTACGGCTACCTGCCCAACGATCGTCGCCACGTGTTCAAGGTCTTCGGCGCCTACCAGCTGACGGAAGAGTGGCGCGTTGGTGGTAACTTCATCGCGCAGAGCGGCCGTCCGGTCAACTGCTTGGGCTATCCGCGTTCGGAATGGCCGGAGCCGGGTTACGCGGGCTACGCGATGTACTGCAACAACCAACTGGTGCCGCGCGGTACGTTCGGTCGCCTGGACTGGAACAGCAGCCTGAGCCTGAACCTGACCTACGAACCGACCTGGGCTGAAGGCCTGCGTCTGTCGGCCGACGTGTTCAACGTGTTCAATGACCGCAGCGTCACCTCGGTCAACGAGCAGTGCGAAAGCGCCGCCAACTCGACCCTGTCGGGCTGCCACCAGCCGCTGTCGGTCAACGCTCCGCGTCAGTACCGCTTCACCGTGGAATACGATTTCTAATCGTAGACACCGCGTTTGTTTCAACTGGCGGCCCCTGCAAAGGGGCCGCTTTTTTTTGTCCTGCTCCACACAGCGAACAGCAACAAATGTTGCGCCTGAAACTAGTCGGTGTTGCGCGGATTACAAGCAGATATTGGGTTGCGGTGAGGGGCAGAATCAGATCGCCCGATTTTCACGTGCTCTACACAGGTATTTACTTAGGTGACGAACAATCCACATGAGTAAATAGCCACTCGCGATATTGAATACGCCAATTTGTTTTGCGCTTCGTTGTTTATCGTAAATATTGCGTTACTCTCCGCCCGCCAGCCCAGGCTGGATGCTGAAGTCCGAGATGTCCACGACACACGAGGAGAGAGCGCAATGGGTACAACGAAGACAAAAGTTCTTCGCCGCGTTTCACCACTCACGAAGACGACGCTAAGTGTTGCTCTGTATGCCTGCGTAAGCATGGGCGTGCACGCGCAATCCAACACATCAGGCGCCATCGCGGGACGTGCCAATGCGGGTGACACGATCACGATCAACAACGCAAGCACCGGCTTTTCCAGAACCGTCACGGTCGGCAGCGATGGTCAGTTTCGATTCTCTGCACTACCCACGGGTCAATACACCGTCACCAGCAGCGGCGGCGGATCGCGCACGGTTGCGGTCAACGTAGGCACGGCGGCCAATGCCGATTTCGCAACGTCAGCGGGAGGTGGCGGAGCGACTACGTTGGATGCGGTGCAAGTGGTCGGTTCGGGCTTCATCAATCCAATCGACGTCACCTCGGTGGAGTCCAACACCATCCTGACCGCCGAACAGATCGCCAAGATTCCTGTGCCGCGCGATACCACCAGCGTAGCGCTGCTGGCACCGGGTACGGTGCGCGGCGATGCGGCGTTCGGCAACCTGGCTTCCTTCGGCGGTGCATCCGTCGCGGAAAACCAGTACTTCATCAACGGCTTCAACATCACCAACTCGTTCCGCAGTTTGAACTTCTCGCAGGTGCCGTTCGAAGCCATTGCCGAACAGCAGATCAAGACCGGCGGTTACGGCGCGGAATTCGGCCGTTCGCTCGGCGGCGTGGTCAACCAGGTCACCAAGCGGGGTACTAATGACTTCCACGCTGGCGCCAATGTTTTCTATACGCCGGAAAGCCTGACTGCCAACACCGACAACATCTACTTGCGCAACGGCACGCTCCGCCAGGACAACTCGCGTGATGAAGGTTGGGCGGCCACGGCGGCCGTGTGGGCCAGCGGCGCGCTGATCAAGGACACCTTGTTCGCTTACGCGTTGTTGCAATACGGCAAGACCGAAAACGACGCCTGGGGCAATGTCCTCTCGCCCAACAACACCAACACCAAGGTCAAGAATCCGAACTGGCTGTTGAAGATGGACTGGCGCATCAACGACAGCAACCTGCTGGAATTGACCGCGTTCTCCGACAAGCAGAAGACGGACATCGACACCTACGTCAATCCGTTGGGCCAAGTGGCGCGTGAGAACTACATCGGCACGCTCAAGAACGAGCAGGGCGGTGAGAACTACGTTCTCAAGTACACCGGCTACTTCACCGACAATCTGACCTTTTCGGCATTGGCTGGCCACGGCGAGTTCTCGCGTGCGCAGAAGCTGATCACCGCCGATGGCCAGAACATCAGCTACAACGGCGATCTGAATCAGGCCTTGGGCGGCTGCCCCTTCATCCTGGACGTGCGTCCGACCTATCGTCGCGACATCACCGGCGCGTATTACAGCCGATGCAATGTGGCGGCGGGTGCGCTGCTGCAGCGTGACGATTCCAAGGACACCCGCGATCAGTTCCGTATCGACGTGGACTGGCAGCTGGGTGATCACTTGCTGAAGTTCGGCTACGACCTGGACGATTACGAGTCCGTGGCCGGCCAGGCGAACGAAGGCGGCCTGTTGTGGCGCTACTCGACGATCGATCCCACACCGCTGGCTCCGGCTTCCGGTGATGAGTTCGACGTCGTCCGCCAGCAGACCACGACCTCGGGCGCCGTGCTTGAAGTCAAGCAGCGCGCGTTCTACATCCAGGACAGCTGGAACGTCACCGACACCTTCATCGCCTACCTGGGCCTGCGTTGGGATTCGTTCGAGAACGTCAACGGCGCTGGCCAGACCTACGTGAAGATCGACAATCAGTTCGGTCCGCGTCTGGGCTTCTCGTGGGACGTCAACGGCGACTCGACCTTCAAGGTGTTCGGTAACGCCGGTCGCTATGCGCTGCCGTTGACCCCGAGCGTCGCCTTGCGTGGTGCCAGCGCCTCGGTGTTCACCCGTCGAACCTGGAACTTCACCGGCGTAGACCCGGTCACGGGTGAGCCGGTGCTGGGTACGCCGCGTAACAACATCTCCTACCTCAACGGTGAAGATGGCCGCAGCAAAGATCCGCTGACGATTGCCTCCAAGAACCTCGACCCGCAGTACCAGGACGAGTACATCCTGGGCTTCCAGGCTGCCCTCACGCAGAACCTGAGCCTGGGTATGCGCGGTATCTATCGCGAACTGAAGGCCGCGATCGACGACAACTGCGACTACACCGCGATCATGGAAGCCAACGGTCTGGTGCCGGACGAAGACGGCGTGTGGCGCAATTCGGACGGCCGCGCCGCAAACATCCCGGGTCCGGGCTTCCCGTACTGCCGCATGTTCAACCCGGGCGAAGACGCCGTGTTCGTCACCGATCTGTACGGCGACGGCAACTACGTCACCAACACCATCCAAGGCTCGCGTCTGAGCCCCAAGGCCAAGCGTACGTACTCGGCCCTGGAAATCTTCGTGGACGGTAGCTGGGACAAGTTCTTCCTGCAGGGTTCGTACACCTACGCCAAGAGCAAGGGCAACACCGAAGGCGGCGTGAAGTCGGACATCGGCCAGGCGGACACCAACGTCACCCAGGACTTCGACTACATCGAGCTGACCGAGAACACCTTCGGCTACCTGCCCAATGATCGCCGCCACAGTATCAAGCTGTTCGGCAATTACGAAATCAGCGAAGAGTGGTCGGTCGGTGGCAACCTGCTGCTGCAGTCGGGTCGTCCGTACAACTGCCTGGGCGTGTTGGATCGCGATCCCAATCGCCTACCCGGCGACCCGCCGAGCCAGCCGCGTCCGATCGGTACGTACAACCCGCATCCGTACGGTGCCTCGTTCATGCGTTGCAACAACGTCCCGGTGCCGCGTGGTACCGCCGGACGCCTGCCGTGGACTTCCAACTTCGACTTGAACATCGCTTATCGCCCGGCCTTCGCCGAGGGTCTGCAGTTCAAGATCGACGTGTTCAACCTCTTCGATACGCAGAAGACGATCGGCGTCAACGAAGTGGCGGAAGATCCCGTGTCCGGTCTGCCGGTGGAGACCTACCTGTCGGCGGCTGCGTTGCAGGCGCCTCGCACGGTCCGCTTCATGGTGCAGTACGACTTCTGATAGTCAGTGCCAGGGATGACAGGGCGGCCACCTTCGGGTGGCCGCTTTTTTTTCGTATCATCCTTGGATGACCGTTTCGATCACTGAACTGAGCCGTCAGGCCGAGCAGTACGCTGGCCAGCGCGACTGGGACCGGGCCAAGGCCAATTACCATGCCATCCTGGTGCAGCAGCCGCAGCACGCGGCAACGCTGGTGCAGTTGTCGTATGTCGAATCGCTGCAAGGTCATTACCGCGCGGCACACGATTACGCCTTGCGCGCCTTCCAAGCCAAGCCCCGCGATCCTGGCGTGGTGGCTGAACTTATCAAGCGGCTGCGTACATTCAACGAGGCCGAGGCCCTGCATGCATTGCTGGAGCAGTTGGGGCCTGTGGATCGGATGCCGATACCGCTGCTGGTGTCGCTGGCGGCGCAGCTGAGCTACCTCAACGAACAGGAAAAAGCGCTACGCCTGCTCGATGAAGCCAAGCGCGCAGATCCGGACTATCCGGCAACCCTGCTGGCCCGCGCCCAGGTGCTGACCTATCTGGGCCGCTTCTCCGGCGCCGAGCAGGATCTGCAGAACTGCTTGCGGCGCGCGCCGGAAATAGCCCATGGCTGGTGGCTGATTTCGCGGTTGCGCAAGCAGAGCAAGGAGGCCAACCATGTGGACCGCCTGCGCCGGCAACTGGCAACGCCAGGCCGGCGTCCCGAGGACGTAGCCATGCTGGCATTTTCCCTGCACAAAGAACTGGACGACATCGGCGACTATGCCGGCGCAGGCGAAGCCCTCACCCTGGCTTGCCGGGCCAAGCGCTCGACCTTGAAGTACGACAGCGAGGAATCGCGTCGCCTGGTTGACGCGCTGATCGCGCTGCCGGTGGGGCAGCCCGCGACGCTGCCGGCCGATGCGCCGCAGCGCACGCCCTTGTTCATCCTGGGCATGCATCGTTCCGGAACGACCTTGCTGGAACAACTGCTCGACGGTCACAGCCAAGTGCATGGCGTGGGCGAGTTGTACGACTTCACCAGCCAGATGCGCTGGGCCACGGATTACCACTGCCGCGGAGTGATTGACGAAACCCTGGTCCAGCGCGCGCATGCAGGCGTGGATTTTGCCGGCGTGGGTGCGGGCTATCTGCGCCAGATGGAATGGCGGCTTGACGCGCGCCCCTACTTCACCGACAAGCTGCCCTCCAACTTCCTCAACATCGGTTTCATCTGCCAGGCCTTGCCGCAGGCGCGCATCCTGCACATGGTCCGCGACCCGGTGGAAACCTGTTTCTCCAACCTGCGTGAGCTGTTCTCCGACGCCAATCCGTATTCCTACGATCAACGCGAGCTGGCTTTGTATTACCGCCAATACGAACGCCTGATGGCGCATTGGCGGCAAGCCTACCCGGGCCGGATCCTGGATGTGGACTACAGCCGCCTGACCCGCGATACCGAGACCGTGCTGCGCGAAGTGAGCGAGTTCTGCGGCCTGCCGTTTGAGCCGGCCATGCTGTCGCTGCAGGAGCGCAAGCGCGGCGTTGCCACCGCCAGCGCGGTGCAGGTGCGAGGCCAAGTGGTGGCGCTGGAAAAACCCAAGTGGGCGCCTTACGAGGACTACCTGCAGCCGCTGATCCAAGGTCTGGCCGGAGCGGGCTGAGCTGGGCCGTGGCGGCCCCACGCGGCAATGACGATGCCGCCGGATCTGGCTTAAACCTTTCCGGCCATCCCCACATCCAAGGGATATGCTCAACGCCGCCGTGACTGATCTGATGCCCGACGCCGCCGCCACCACGGCCGCCGAAACCGACAATTCGTTGGTGCGGCTGGCCATCGGCGGCGACATGCAGGCCTTTGAAGCCATCTACCGACGCCACGCCAGCCGCATCCACGGCGTGATCATGCGACTGGTGGGTGGACACGGCGTCCGCGCCGAAGACCTGACCCAGGAAGCCTTCGTGCGCGCCTGGCAGGCCCTGCCCAAGTTCCGCTTCGAGAGCGCCTTTGCCACCTGGCTGCATCGGCTGGCGGTCAACACCGCCTTGATGGAGCTGCGCACGCGCCGCGCCCAGCCGCTGTTCGACGATGACGAAGAACGCCTGGACGACCTGGGCCTGGCCGATTCGGCCGGGCAGAACACCGCTCTGAGCATGGACCTGGAACGCGCTGTGGCTACGTTGCCGCCACGCGCCCGCGCCGTGTTGGTGTTGTACGACGTGGAAGGCTGGAAACACGAAGAGATCGCCAGCGAACTGGGCATGGCGGTCGGCAGCTCCAAGGCGCAATTGCACCGCGCGCGCCAGTTGCTGCGCGAAAGATTGGGAGAACAAGCATGAACCAGAATGACGAATCGCTGCGTTGGAAGCTGCGTGGCCTGCGCCAGGATCAACCGCCCAAGCGGGATCTGTGGCCGGACATCAGCGCCCGCATCGCCGCCCTGCCGCCCCGGCAAGCCGAAGAACCCGTGCAACGCCTGTCGGGCGTGCGCCGCTTCGCACCCTGGGCGATGGCCGCCTCGCTGGTGCTGACGGTGGGTCTGGCCTGGCAGGCCACCCGCGTCGCGCCACAGGATCCGGTGATCCCGCGCGAAGCCGCCTCTCTGACCCGCGATTACCAAGGTGCGCTGGCGCAGATGCAGGGCGCCGAGGCGCACCCGGAATTCGGCGTGGCCCTGCAGGAGCTGGATCGCAGCGCCGCGCAGATTCGCGCCGCCATCGAACACGACCCCAACGCCACGTTCCTGCTGGAACGCCTGCGTCGTACCTATGCCAAGCGGCTGGCGCTGACCCAGCGCGCGGTCATGAGCTGAATTCCAAGGAGACTTCCATGCGTGCCCATTCTTCGTCCTTGATGTCGACATCCCTGTTGTTCCTGTCCTTGCTGGCGGCGCTGCCCGCATTCGCCGGCACCCCCATCAATGAAAGCCGTCAGCTGGATGCACGCGGGCGCGTGGAAATCAGCAACGTCAAAGGCCGCATCCAGGTGCGCGCCTGGGACAAGCCCGAGGTGAAGATCACCGGCACCCTGGGTGATGGCGTCGAGCGCCTGCGTGTGGAAGGCGACTCGGAAAATCTCAGCGTGGTGGTGGAGTACCCGCAGAACAATTGGGGCGGCGGCAAGGCCGGCCCCACCGACCTGCAACTGATGGTGCCGCTGCGCGCCGAACTGGATATCAGCTCGGTGGCCGCCGATGTGGATGTGGAGGGCGTGGCCTCCGGTGAGCTGTCGATTGACGCCGTCAGTGGTTCGGTCAAGGCGGTGGGCGCGCCGCGCTCGGCCGACATCAACTCGGTCAGCGGCAGCCTGGATCTGGTGTTGAACAGCGCCGATGTGGAAGCGCAGACGGTCAGCGGCGATCTGAAGTTGCGCGGTCGTCTCAATGGCGACGTCAGTGCTGAAACGGTGTCTGGTGGCATCGAGATCGCCGTCAACAACGAACGCCTGCGGGAGCTGTCGGCCAACACCGTCAGTGGCAGCATCCGCGTCAACACCGGCCTGGCGCAGCGCGGTGAAATCCGCATGGAAACTGTCAGCGGCGACGTGCTGCTGATTCTGCCTAAGAACCTGTCAGCACAGGTCCGGGGCGAAACCTTCAGTGGCGATTTGCGCGCGACCGGGGTGACCATCGAGAAGCGCCGTGGTCCGGGCGCCAGCTTCCAGACCCGTTACGGCAGCGGCGAAGGCGATGTGCGGATTGAGACTTTCTCTGGCAGCGCCGAAGTGCGGCTGGAGTGAGGGTGGGTCAACTGGGGCAACAAAAAAGCCGCGCAATGCGCGGCTTTTCTTTTGAGCTATGCCGAAGTGGCAGCGCTCAAAGATCCTGTTCGTACCGCACGTAAGGCACGGTGCCTTCGTCGGCGCTGTCATTGGTCAGCGAGAAGGGGTTCTTGCCGCGGCTGATGACGTTCTCCGCACCCACGGTCAGCTGGCCGCTCCAGGGCATGCGCCAGGTCACGCCCAGGCCCAGGCCTTCCCACTTGCCGGGCTGGCCGGGTACGTCCACCACGCGACCAATGATGTTGGCGCTGAAGGGGCCGTAGCCACCGCCCACGGTGATGCTCTTGCTGTTCCAGCGATCGGCCAGGGCCGGCAGATCCGAAGCCGGCACCAGGCGGGCCTTGGCTACCGTACCGCCGATGGACACAAAGCCCTCGCGGCCGATGTTCTTCTCGCCAAACACGGCCAGATCGTTCTGCTCAATACGGTTGCCGGCGGTCCGGCCGGGCGAGAGCCAGGCGGGCAGGGTGTCACGGCCGCTGCCGGCCGACAGGCCCAGGCGACCGCCCGGTCGATTGAGGGTGGTGCCCACGCTCAGACGCTGGCTGCCGTGATCCTTGCTGTAGTCGTCATCCATGGCCGCCAGCATGCAATGGCTGGCCAGGTTGCCGATGTTGCCGACGATGCCGCTCTGGCGATTGCAGACCAGGCCCAGCGAGTCACCGGCGTCCAGCCCGAAGGCGGCGTCCAGCGTGTTGCGGCCAAAGCGCCAGCGGGCGCCGGCAGTGGCTTCGCCGGTGGGTTCCAGCAGCAGCACGGCTTCGACCTTGCCGCTGGTGTTGTTGAAGATGGGCAGCGCGGTGGCGTTGCCCTGCTTCTGCGGCTTGCTCTGCGCAGACGCGCCCGTCGCCACGCCCAGGGCGAGCAGAACGGCTAGCGGTAGTCGCAGATTTCGCAGTTTCATGGCTCGCTTCAGACCCCGGATCAGATTTCGGAGTTCCCCTCCCGAAGGGGAACTGATGCTATGCCGTTTATGTTTCTTTAACAAGTCCCCGCGCC
>Ga0160436_1000174_pt1 | contig 32191 bp, 50 predicted proteins | sample HID1973M_E0MG_FD_108264 | JGI IMG/M metagenome (GOLD analysis project Ga0160436, IMG submission 108264) | Enriched mosquito-associated microbial communities from UW Madison campus, WI, USA - HID1973M_E0 MG | ecosystem: Host-associated > Arthropoda: Insects > Digestive system > Unclassified ...
GGCGATGTCGTAGCCGAAATCGGCCATCGGCGACTTGAAGAACGGCGAGATCCAGATCGCATCCACGCCCAGCGACGCCACGTAGTCCAGGCGCTCGATGATGCCGGGCAGGTCGCCTACCCCATCGCCGTTGGCATCCAGGAAACTGCGCGGATAGATCTGGTAGATGACGGCACCGCGCCACCATGGAGTCTGCGACATGAAGCCCCCCTCCGGGCTGCGAAGGCGCCCGCGAAGCGGCGCCGAGAAAACCCGGTTAGCTTAGCGTCGCCTCCTGCGGGCGGGGCTGGCCTGCATACGTATTCAAGGCTTCTAGGCAGTTTCCGCACAATGCGGATCGACCTTCCGGTCCTTATTGGGTGGGCAACGAAACCAGCGTGACACCTTCGATCTCGCCGACGACCTTGCCATTGCCTTCGGTCACCAGTCCTTGCGCTTCCGGCGAATCGGCCGATCCCGGACAACCGACCAGGGTGCGCGTGTGATCGAGATGATCGGCGACGGCAGCGGTCTCCCCCATCCGTCTACAGGCATCGCCCGCCCGCGGGTAACCGTCACCGAATGGCCGCAATGAAGCCGGCCAGGCGAATGGCGCAGCGGCAGCGGGCACCCCGTCCACCGCGGCGCCCGCTGGCGCAGCGGCCGGCGGCTCAGACCTGCCCTCCGCTGCGGCGGAAGATGATTCCGCCGCCCGCTCCGCCCGGCATCCGGGCAACAGCAGCAACAGCGCTAATACGGAGGCGACCAATACTCGGCCGTCGACATGCGTCTGCTCGGTCATCGTCCTGCTCCCGCCTCGATCCAGGCCTGGCCATACGGCCGGTGGCCCATTATCGGTCGGCCGCCGTACCCGCGTCGTGGAGATGCCCTGGAAGGTCGCCACCGCTTGGCGACGCCTGCGCCGGGGCGTAAGGTCGGCACATCCCCGTCTCCGGACAGAGGTCGCCATGAAGTGGCTGCTCTACGTCTTGCTGGGCACGACCTGCGGCCATGCGCTGGCGACGGCCATCACCCCGGAACAGCGCCTGCAAGCGGCCAACGCGCGCCTGCGCGATGCCTGGCTCGGGGAAGATCCCGCGGCGCTGCAAGCGGCCTACGGCGACGACGCCATGCTCATGCCCGAACACAGCGTCGCACGACGTGGGCGTGCAGCCATCGGCGACTACTACCGCCAATGGTTCGCCGCCGTCGATGTCGCGTCCTATCGCCGGACGCCACGCGAAGTGCTCGCCTACGGCGACTACGCGATCGAGATCGGCCACTACCGTCGGGCCTTCCGTCGCGGTGACGCCGGCAGCTACGACTATGCCGGCAAGTACATGACGCTGTGGGATCTGCGCGGCGCCGAGCCAATGATCGTCTCGGAACTTTGGGGCGCTGATGCGCCGTTCGAGCGTGCGAAGCTGCCCGAGGTCGCGGCTGCCGTCTCACCGACCAGCGGAGCTTTCGCCAACGACGCCGCCCTGTCAGCCGAGATCACGCAGCGCAATGCATTGATCGGCACCCTGGTCACCGAACGCCGTGGCGGCGAACACGCCGAGCTGTTCTTTCCCGATGCGATCTACCTGACCTACTACACGCCGATGTTGGTCGGCATGGACGAGATCCGTCCCTATTTCATCGAACACGAAAAGCCGGGCACGGTCAGCATCGATTCGCTGGACCTGCGCAGCGGCCATCTGCACACGCTGGCACCGGATACGGTGTTGGAAGAAGGTTTCTATCGCGTGGGCTGGCGTGCCGGCAACGATGCGGGCGTCGTCGAGGGCAAGAGCCTGAATCTGTGGAAGCGTGATGGCGACGGTGAGTTCAAGCTGTATCGGCAGGCGGTCAATCACGATTAGCGCCTACCACCAAGCAGAACACCTACATCAGATCGAGCGCAACAAGTGCCCTAATCCAATGGACCATGCATCGCGGCCGACCTTAGTCTTTGCTCGCGGAGACTGAAAACTCCCAAACACACCTCAGCGCCATGCCAGCAGACGGCCGACCAAGCCATGCAACGGTAATGCTGGGCGAACGGAAGATTCCCCCTTCGGGGCAACCCACCGCCGATCGTGTGTTTTCGGTTTTCGAGGAACTGCAACGATGTCCATTGATCCGCATGACGGCGACCTCGCCGACACTCACTCCGCGTCCCATGGCCCCGGCTACTATTTGCCTGAACACGCCCAGCACCAACTCCTGCGCGTGCAGGACTTTCTGGAATTCCTGGCTACCACAGTCGAACCACGCACCCAGCAAGATGACACCGCAGGCAGCCTGCGAGTGACGCCCGCCCAGCTCGCCTACTGCTTTCGCATGCTGGCGGGCCAACTGAGCCCCATACTGAACGAGCTCGAAGGGCCGGCACATGTGGCGTTGACCTATGCGGAGCCGCTGCGTTGAACCGGCGGCGTGACCTTCACCTGTCCGCACCATCTCCGGCGCTAGCTTGAGCACTCCCCACCTCAAGCTGCCGACCATGATGCCCACCACGCCTCGAACGGACCCGCCCGACGCGGGCCAGGATCGCGATCCCATGCCGAACCGCGGCGGGCTCAACGAAGAGTTCGGCGACCTCGACCCGGCTGATGCCGAGGAGGAGGACGACGGCCACCTGCCCGGCCACTTGGGCGGCGGCCTGGCTGGAGGCTAAATCTGAAGCGAAAAAGCCGACCCAAGGGCCGGCTTCGAGTCACTCGGCGCACTGTGCGCCGAAGTGGTGGGCGGTACAGGGTTCGAACCTGTGACCCCTACCATGTCAAGGTCAGGGAAATCCAGTCTCAACAATGACTTAGGCGATCTGGACGATCCAGAAAACAGCAGAGAATCAGGGTGGAAAACACCTGCGCGTGTTAGTTGCGTGCTAGCCCGTTCCTGCCTCCAGACCTCTCCCATCCCGTAGTTGCCTCGGGCCTCGCGTCTGAGGCCTGAGCGCACCTGGGCGTGTAACAGCGCCAGGCCCAGGGCGGCGAAAGCCCGCGCTCAACGATGGGATCCCACGCCGCATACCCACCGGACTGATCCGGCAATCGGCATGGGCCTCCCTCACGGAGGACGTGAATGAAGAAGCTCCTGGTATTGCTCCTGGCCCTGCTCCCGCTGTCCTGCTTTTCCCAGACCACGGCCAACGGATGGACGAAGCGTTTCGACTTCCCGATACAGACCTACAACGGGTACGGCGCCCGTCCGCAGGCGATCGAGGCCATCAGCGCGGATGAGTTGCTGATCACCGCCCATTATGGCGACAGCGTCTCCCGGGCCTTCAAGGTCACGACTGCCGGCGTGGTAGAGGGGTCGTTCACCTTCCCGGCCCCCTACAAGCACGTGGCAGCCATCGCGCGGCGCGGAGATGGCTCGTGGTGGGCTTCGGAGTACCTCACCGGCAAGTTGCTGGAGATCGACCTGGACGCCAGCCTGTCGAGCGGTACGGCGGTCATCCTGGAGGAGCGTCCCTTCGGCTGGGCCTCCACGTGCTGCGCGATGGAATGGGCTCCCGTCGACGATGCCGAATACCTACTCATGGCCGAGTACCGGACTTCCGGCGCGCCGGTGATGACGATCCTGCACAACGAGGTCGGCCGCAGCCTGTCGCTCAGCTACCGAGTGCAGGGAATCGCCTATCGGGACGGTCTGCTCTACATCGCTTCCAACGTGGTCACCGGACAGACCCCGCAGGTGGGCACGGTGCAGGTCATCGATTTCGACACCTATATCGCCTTGGGCGCGCGGGAGGATTCCTGGGAGACCTACGTGGTTGACCAGTTCCCCGCGCCATCGAACTACCCCGAGGACCTCACGTTCACCGCTGACGGCACCCTATGGACGATGACCGAGGGCAATACGTCGACCGGCACCGCTGGGTGGCTGTCGGTCTGGTCGCGCTAGACCGGCCTGATTGCCAAGGTGGCCGCCGCCCATCTCGTGGTGGCGGCCATCGTGAAAGCTCCAGGGTCCAACGTTCCTGCCGTTGACACCGTGCTGCAAGAGATAACTCGGCAGTTCGTGGCGCCTCCTGATGTCGTGGTGACTTGATTGTCTGGCAGCGACCACACCGTTGGCGCGGCGGCGCCGTTACTACCGAAGCACGCGAAGAACAGGACGTTGAGCCCGCTCCACACGGTAGACCGGCTGGGCGGGTCAGGATTGAAGCCAGAGGCCGAGTCGGCGGCAAAGGTTGCCACGGGTGTCCCGCTCCATGTGCCGGCCTGGATCTGGACGACCTGCGCGTCCACGCTATCCATGCCAAGGGCGGTTGCGAAATCGACCGTCGTACCTCCCTCGGTGCCCGTGGCCGTCTTCCGGAAAATGTGGAACTGCGTGGTCGAAGCGCCGGTGAGCATCTTCCCAATGAGGGTGAAGCCAGCGGCGGTTGGCTCCATGATTGTTGAGCCGCCTGGAGAATACCGGGTTGTAATCAGCACAATGAGCAGATCCCCCGCGCTGACCATTGCGGGCATCTGCACAGGGTGAGAGGCTGAAACCGTCGAAAACCCCGTGTGCGTGTTGCTCAGGACCACCGGCACCGACGCCGACATATTCGCCAGAAGAATTTGCTGAAGCATTAGGTCAGCCCTGTGCCGGAGATCATCCAGCGGGTGCTTGAGATCTTGATGGCCGTCGCAATGCCATTAGCAGCAAGAGACCTGCTTCCAGTTGTACCAGCGCCAGAAAGAACCAGCGTATCCGTTGTGATCGCGATGGTAATGACGCCTGCACCGGTGTCGTTTACGAAGGTAACCATCGTCCCAACTGGGAAAGCCACTGAACTGTTCGCGGGAATCGTCCAGATGCGGGCCGTGGTATCTGCTGACGGGTGATAGATGTGCTTTCCAGCATCGCCGATCAATAGCGTATATGCCGATGACTGACTATTCTGGTCAGCCTGCTTAATAGCGGATACGGTGACGCCGTTCTTTATAAGCTTTCCGGTGCTACCGTCGAATAGGGCAACCGCAGAATCAGTCGCACTGCTGGGGCCAACAACATCACCCGAGCCGCTGCCGCTACCTAGATCCGCGATGTCCTGTGCAGTGCATTTGCGGGCTGCACCAGCAACGTCCAATTCCAGCTCCTCGGCTCCCGTGAGTGGCAGCGTTGCGCCAGTCAGGTCTGAAATTCGCTTCAATGCCATTAGTCGGTGATCCTCAGGTCGCCCTCAGCCGTGACACGGATGTCGCCGTCTTCGGTGATGCGGTTGAACACTTGAGGCGGCGCGGTTTGCCCGGCCTCCCACTTGCTGGTGCTGGCGTTCCACACCAGGCTGTCGCCATCTACGAGGCCGGAAAGGTCCACGTCGGAAAGGGTGGGGAGCGCCAACTCATGCCACCCGCGCGCGCCGCCTGCATCGGTGCCGTAGTAATAGGACGCGCTGGGAGTGGCCTCGTCGCCGTCCAGCATGACCTGCACGAAGCCGTTCGAAGGCGTGCCGACCACGCGGACAGATTGCGGACCGGTGAGCGTGAATCCACCGCCCAGATCTGCGAGTTGCTGAAGGATCGCGTTGATCTGCGCTTGCAGCGCGTCATTACCCTCAGCGGCCTCCAGCGCCTGCTTGAGGTAGTCGTACCACTCAGGGGTCGGCAGGCCGGCGCCGCCCACCATTGGCGACTGCGGCTTGGGAATGAACCGGGGCATCAGGGTTTCGGCCCGATCACATACCAGTCGAACGCAAGCGCGCCGGTGATCTCCGCGTTGCTCTGGCCGAAGTCGTCCGTATCGAACTGCACCCCGAATCCAGTGGTCGACTTGGAAGTCACCGCGGCGACGCCGATTTGGCCGCCGGCGGTGTGGGTCGCGTTCGTGGGCGTCACCCCCACCCAATGCGGATTCCCGCCGAATGCCGTTCCGAACGTGATGGACACCGAGGTCTGCCGGAAACCAGAAGCTGGCGCTGTGCCCGTGCCCCACTGATGCATCGTGTCACCGACGATCGTGTAATTCGCGCCGTCCTCGATCGGCACCTCTGGCGCCGCGGGCGGAGGGATCCACTGCACGTTCACCCCATCGGTCGACAAAATATACCCATTCGAGCCAGATGGATCGGGAAGCTCTAGGCGCTGATCCCACAGCAGGTTCGAGCCATCGTTCGACAAGACCGCACCGGCCACCAGCGCGGGAATAGACTGCGTGGCGTCGCCCCCCAGGCGGACATTGTTCCGGGTCCAGATCACGACGCCGGCGGCGTCTTTCAGGACCGCCCCGTACTCGCCCTCCCCCCAGATATCGGTTTCCGAGCGCCCGGCCGCGTCCAGCTCGACCGGATTGGAGTTCATGACGGTCAGGTCCGGATCGGACCAGGTGTCCTTGAGCGTGGTCAGGTCGGTCTCGTAGAAGGTCAGCGAGCCGCCGGCGTTGACCTTGCCCGAGGGCAGCAGGTACTGGGGGGCCTGGTCCAAAATTCGAAAGGCGGACATGGGGTCTCCAAAAGAAAAGCCCCGCACTTGGCGGGGCCGGTAATAAAAACCCCGCCGAAGCGGGGGTGTTGGGGACTACTTGAACAGGTCTCGGTGCCGCTGGGGCGGCACTGATATTCAAGGGAATTTTTCAGCCTTTGCAGAGTTTCGGTGCCGATCGGTTCGGCAATTACCCGGCATAGCCCTATGCCACCATTGCAGGCGCTTCAATGCCGTACCAGGCGGCCACGAACTCGGCGAACACTGGCGAATACCGCCCCGCGTGCCGGACGAGGCATCGCTTAGTTTCGAACTCCCTAATCTCTTCGCTCTCTGCTTCAAGCCGCTCCAAACAGCTGAAGCAAAGAACCATCCGGAAGGAAGCCGCCGCAGTGTCGAAGGACTTGGCCCGATACAACGGCCCCAACACTTGTTCGCAGCAGTCGCATGAAGCGTGATACCGCGGGAACTTGACTCCTAGGGGAGTCGGCGTAATCTCTGCCATTGAAATTTCCTCGCTTGGAATTTCACCTGAAGCCCCTGGTTGCCGCCGGGGGCTTCCTCGTTTTGGTTCTTCACTTCACGAATTCCAGCATCCGCTGCACAAAGGAGGCCAGCTCAGCCCGAGCAAGCTCCGGAGTCGAAGCGAACATGTCTTCATACAAGGCAACTGCAGTTTCGTAGGCGACCTTTCTTGGCGACAAACCCTCGGCCTTGCACTCCATGAGCGCGTCCTCGGCCGCCTGAAACCCCGAAATAACCGCTTGATCCAGGTCGGTTAGCGGTTTGGGCCGCAGTTCGACGACATTGCTCATGCGGCCTCCGGATCGGTCAGGCGCTCAATTACCGATTCCAACCACTTCACCTGCTGCACCGGCGTGCCGCTGTTGTGACGCTTCCCGGTGTCGAGCAGCACCGCGAACGGCTTACCCGCCGCTGTCGGCTGCCAGTCACCATGGATGTTCTTCACCTGCAGCCCGGCCCTCTCCAGGCGCTTGTTGAACGCCTGAGCCGATTCGCCCAGCTCCTGGCCCAACTCAGTCGGCGTGTACTGCCGAACTTGCTCGGCGGCGATCAGGTGCGTCTGCCCGATCAGGGCCAGAGGGTTGGTGCCCGTCAGCTTCTCCGCTCCCTGCGCCGCCGCTAGGGTCGCCTGGTTGCCCTTGAGACCGGACAGCTTGGCGATGGACAACAGCGCCCGATATTCGCGGGCCACCGGACCGGCGATGCCGTACTCGGCCGCCTTGCGGACCGTCGCCCTCTTCGCTGCCAGGAAGGTGTTGATGACCTCCAGGTGGAACTTGGGGCTGATCCAGGCGGCGTAGGCCACCACGACCTGCTCCACCACCCACGTCCCCCCGCTCCGGCCCTCCAGAGAAACTACCGGCTGGCCGGTAGTTTCCAGTTCCTGTACCAATTCGGCGGCCTGTGGACTGGCGAGAAAGTACGCCGGCCCGTGCCGCTTCTCTCCTCCGGCGGCTCGGTGCAGGTCATTCAGGCTGAATCGGCCATCGGTGTCGCGGCGGATGTTGGTTCCTACGATCGTGAGTCCATTCATCACGCGGCCTCCTTGAGCCCAAAAGCCTGCTTGAGCTTGTCGTTTATCACCCAATGGAGGCTCCGATCGATTCGGTTTGCCTCGGCCTGGGCCCGCCTCCGCACCTCCGGCTCCATCCGGAGGGGGTAAGGAGCCCTCAGCCGGATAGCGTCCTCTTTCTGGTCGCTCATGATTCTCTCCGACTGGCACCATGCCAGCGTGGATCCTATTTGACGCCCACATCATGTGGATGTCAAGTGGACTCTTTGCGGAGATTCTATTTGAATCCCACAATCCCGCCGCATGGCAGATCGGCATCAAACCAAACCCTATCCCCTCCGCATGGCGGAAGACCTTCGAGGGCGACTCGAAGCTGCTGCCCAAGAGGCGGGCCGGTCCCTCCATGCTGAGATCCTGGCGCGGCTTGAAGACTCCTTCCCCGTGGCGATCGAGGCGCAGCTCCTGCAAGCGCGGCACGACGAACTACGCCGCGTGCAAGGCGAGATACAGATGCTCAACGCGCAAATTGCGGATCTGACGCTGCAACTTCGCCAGCCCAGCAAACGCAAGATTCGTGGCGAGATCAACGAAGTGATCGCGCAATCAAGCCGACGCGTTCTCCATCTCGATCGAATCAGAGAGGCAATGGAGCGTGATATCGGAAGCCTCCAATCATTCGCCCCCGCCCATCAGGACAAGTGACATGGACTTTGCAACTGCCCTCGGATATGAACTCTCAAGCTTCCTCATTCCAGCTATTCCTGCGTACGCTCTTCTCAGGTTCGCTGGGTCGCCGAAGCGCGCACGTGTCACGGCAATCATTCTTCGTTTGGCAGCCATTGCCATTGTCGGATTTCTGACCTATGCGTCTTACATAGGCGGCGGGCGCTTTGGGATCGGCGCTGCTCTCGCCCTTGTTCTGACTCTGGCTTGGGCTGCCAAGCAGCAATTCTCAAAATCTCCACGTAGAGAGGTTTGACGTGGATTGGACTATCCCCTTGACCGCCGCCGTCGCCCCTTTCGTTGGAAAGGGCATCCACTGGCTGATCGAAAAGGATCTGGAGCGGGAGAATAGACAGATTGCTGAATGGGAAGCCGAACAAGCGGAGAAGCGCCGAATCAAGGCTGAAAAAAAGGCTGCGAAGCGTGGCGTCTACTACACCTCAGCGACCGTTGTTCCTCCCCCTCGGCTCGGGCACGGGGACAGCGGAAGTTCCCGCAGCGACAGCGGGGCCGACCGCGACGCCTGATGGGCCCGCGAGCCGAGCAAAATAATTTGTGATTGCGGGCCTCGCCTCTGAGGCCATGACCCGCGCCAACCAGTTGCTGTTGATGGCACGCCCTCCCGAAAAGCCGACCAAGCCTGGCGCGCCGTAGCCGGGCCAATTCATCGGGTTGAGCATTCCGCCGACAAGCATGTTCTCAGCAGTGCCAGAAGTCGGCGGCGGCTTCATCGCCTGGCCAATTCGGGCAAGCTCTCCCAGCTCACCCGCACGGCCAGTGGCCATTGCAGACTTGCCTGCCTTGTCTGCTGTTACTCGTCCCATAAGCTGGGCTGGCGTGAGCGAACCGTCGACAGCTTTAGCAACCAGCGGCTCTACCGTCTTCAGATTCCGGTACTGACCGCGTGCTGTAGCCCATGCCTGCTTTAGTTCCTGCGGGATGGAGGTATCCATCGCCTCCCGAACGGCATCCCGCAGCTGCCCCAAGAACCACGCCTTCTCGCCTCCGCTAGCCATCAGCTTGCCAAGCTGGCTATCCAGGCTCTTGTACGCAAGGCCTGGCAACTGACCATCCTTGCTCTGGGTCAGAAGTCGATCGATCATTGAGTTAACGGCGCGGATCGTCCCATCCTCACCAACCTCTTTGGCATCTTGCGCGATGCCGCCCAGCTTGTTCAGCAGATCGTCGTCGATCTTCAGAGTACTCTGCGCTGAAAGCTGGTCGAACTGATCGCCTATTCTCTGCCTAGCCTGCGCGAATACCTCCGGAGTGATCTTGGGAGCATCGGCCCCAAAGGTGCGTGATACCGCCTGATTGAATTGGTCTACCTGGCGCTGCCAAGCTGCGTTTGCGCCAGTGAATGGCATGTTCCGAAGGATGTTCTGCGCACGCTTGACGAACTGGCTATCGGAGAGCTGATGCGGAAGCAGATCGATGCCCTTGTCCTTCGCGGAGTTGTAGAGGGCCATGACCTCTGGAGACAGGCGCGCACCAAGGCGGCCAATCGCTGCTCCAGCGGCTTCTCCTGCTGCGCCACCTATAGCACCATAGGCCGCGTTCCTAGCACGACCACCGGCCTCATCTTCGGCTTGCAGCCCCCCCCAGCCAGCACCGAGACCGGCGCTTGCGAGCATGCGGGCACCAAAGGTTGGGAGCTGCGTAACTGCCCTTCCAGGCAATGCCGTCATCGCCACGTCCGTAGCGAACTTCCCCGCGGACGTCGGCAAATCCCCTGCGACTACTTGGTTGGTATCCCGGCTGGCTGCATCCATCCCAGGTGTACTGGTGCCGGTCAGCTGACCGATGCCGCGAACCACGCTATCCACGGCCTGGCCACTGCCCACAAGGCCGCGAAGTGCCGGATTCCGACCCTGGTAGTCAGCCTGGCGCTCTTCCAGCGTATTGCCCTGGATCGGCGCCGGACCCGCGAAGAAGTCCACCACCTTGTTGAAGGTGCTGTCGGCATAGGGGCGTGGCACGTCCGGCTGTGGATTCGGCATCACCTGCGAGGTCACGCCGGAGAAGTCAGCACGCGGCGCGTCATCCCATACGACCTGAGAGGGATCGATCGCAGCGGGAGCTGCTTGCTTGGGCTCATCCCATTGCACCTGCGACAACTCGGCCGGATCAATCGGCATAGTCGGTGCTCCCGTCACTGTACTGGACCACCTTGCGCCCGTTCAGGGTTCCCGTGCGCACCGCCGTACGGCCAGCTGGCGCCGGCATGGTCTCACGATTGCCGTTTGCAACCGGGGCGCGCTGCGGAGCCTGCGGAGGTGCAAAACCACCACGCTGCTGCAGCGAGTCCATTGCCCGAGATTGGTTGCGACGCAGGATTGTCTCGATCCGGCCTAGCGCATCATCCAGGTCTTCATGGGTCTGAGCCGTAGTCAGGTTCGCCATTGAGGCTTGCAACGCGGCGCCCTCCTTCTCGGTGAGTGAACCGAAACCAGATGCGCCAGTCGAAGAAGCCTGCTTCAGCGCCGACAAGGTGTTGATGAGTGCCTGTGACTTAACAGTCTCAAGCCGCGCCTGCGCGCCCTTTGCATCTGTGCGAATCAACGGCAGCGCAGTGGCCGCGTCCCCCTGAACGGTGCCCAAGGAACGGTAGCCTGGGTGGCTGCGCAGCTGCTGGATAGTGGAGAGCGCGTCATCGGTACTATCCAAGACGCCTTGTACCGCCCGTTGCTGACTGATCTGCTTCTCCTGCGCCGCAGCCTGCCGGTCGGATAGTGCCTGTGCGGCAGCCTGTGCTTGCAGGTTGAAGGCCGCATCTGCCCGAGCATCATCGCGCATCTGTCCGCCCAACTGAGCCTGCTGGTAGGGGGTAATGATCTGGCTGGGATTTTGGCGTGGCGCGATGAGCTGCTGTCCGCCGCTGTACGGCTGACCTGAAGCTTCCGACGCCCTGATCTGCGCCTGAACTTCCGGAGGAAGCGATGGATCAACAGTGAATGGCTGCCCCTGCGATCCAGCCTCTTTCAATGGAGACGCCGAACCGGTGCGCAGGTCAATAATCGATGGGGCGATTCCGGGCTGATCACGCAGTTGGGTGCGCGGGTCGGCCTTGATTCCCGTATTGACCAGCTGGCCACCCTGAATTGCGTAGAAGTTGCCATCGGCACCGATGCGTAGGCTCTTGAGGACGTCGCCGCCCGTTGCTGGCGCCCCCGCCAGCCGCGAATCGATCGAGGCGACGAACTGGTCGAAAGCCGGCCCCATCGTCGCCTCGTCATATGCGTCCGGCGCAGGCTTGCCGGTGACCTGCGACATGAAGGGGCTGATTGTCTTGAAAGCGGTCTGTACTGCTTCCGGGTTGCCAGACTGACGCGCCTTGCTGAAGTAATCGGCAGCGCCCTTTGCGCGACGCAGCTGGGCGTCGCCGGTGGCCTGCAGGGCATCGGTGCCTTGGGGGTTGATCACAGCCCCCTGAGAGACCGCATTCGGATCACCCGCCAGGATCTGCGGCGCGATGCTACGCCAGGCGTTGCGATCCTCTTGCTGCTGCTGGACCTGGCGCGTCTGCTGGCCTGCCTGCTGTCCCTGCATGAAGGAGGCGAATGCGTTGGCCATTAGGATCCATACCCCTTGTAGTAGCCATAGGCGCCAAGGCCTGAATTGATCGCGTCGTTCACGGCGCCCGCCGTCTGCCCGTAGGCGCTCCCGCGTGCATTCGCGACGGCCCACTGGTTCTGTCCATACTGGTTGGCCTGCTGCTGGCCGTAGGCGCCCAGCTGGTTCGCAGTCTGCTGTCCGGTGCCAGAGAGCCCGGCGAGCTTGTTCCAGTAGTTGCCCAGGTTCTGGGTCGCCAGCTGCTGGCCGAACTGGATCCGGTCGGCATCGGCGCCACCGCCCCACAGGTTGCCCTGCGCCGTCGCGCCCGCGTCCAACTGCTTGGTGCCGAGGTCGCGCGCGGCCAGATAGTCGGGGCTATTGAGGAAGCCGGAGTAGTCGCCCTGCAGGACGCGCTGCTGCTGGCCAAGTGCCGAGCTGCCGGCCTCCAGCCACGGCTGCAGGTTGTCCTGGGTGATGTTGAACTGGCGCGCCTGTTCCTCCGTGGCATTTCGCCCGGCGGCCTTGGCGGCACCGGCTGACTTGTTTGCAGACCAGGCGTTTGCAGCGGCGCCGAGCAGCGCGCCTCCACCCACCGCAGCAGCAACGAAACTCATGGCATGTCCTCAATCAAAGGGGTTTCGGGAACGATGAACTTAGCCTCGATCGCGTCGAGGTCCGTCAGCTTGGTCGGCAGCACGTTGAGCCAGCGGATGTCTTCCAGCACCAGCGCAACTTTCTTGCTGCCGGGCGGCGTCACGTAGACCGCCGGCGCGGTCATTTCGCGCACGGCGCCATCTGCGTCCGTGACCTGGATTCGGCCGCAGAGCAGCACGTTGATCGTCGAGAACCGGTGGACCTTACCGACCAGCACCGTGCCGGCGGCCGCGAACATTTCCCGGCCATATAGCCCATCAGCCCAGTGGTGGGTGATGGGGCAATCAGCTTGGGGATGCTTGAGCAATTCGGCCTCCAGCGCCCGCACCTGGGCATAGTTCGGCCGCGGCGCCGGCTCGACGAGCGCCGTTTCAGCAAATGGAAATTCCATCAGTTCTCCGTGGGAGCGAAGTTGCCCACCAGCGCCAGCACATCGCGCCGGCGCGGGCTGCTGCATTCGAAGCGGTAGACGCGCTGGCGTGAGCGCCCCAGGCGAGTCCAGTAGATGCGCAGGCCGTATTGACCGACCTCGCCGATATCCGCCTCGTCCCACTCCGACCAGTTTGGTTGGCCGTCGTCGGAGTAGCTCATGCGAACGGCATGCGAGGTCATGGCAGCTCCAGTATCAAATCGACGTAAACGACGCTGATGCCGCTGCCATCCGCCTCGTCGTTGCATCGAATCGCAATGACGTTCTCGCCAGCCACCAAACTGCTTGCCGGAACCGAGAAGGACTGACCGATCCCACCGCTGTGATCTGGGGGGGTCGACACGATCAGATCGCCATTCACATACACATCGCAGTGGTCTTCAATGAACATGATCATGTTCAAGTCCCCCGCAGGAACAGCAGAAAGGTTCAGCTTCCGTCGCAGCCATAGGCGGGTATGCGTTTCCCACTCGGACTCGAACTCTTCCGCGAATCTTCCGTCATACAACGGCGCGTAAATCAGGCCGGTCGGAGCCCCCTCAGCTTCCTGCGAAGGACCCCAACCATTTTCCCAAGAACCGAATGGTGCAGTTCCTACTGACCAGCCAGAGTCATCGAAACCGACACCCGAATAATCCGTAGGATCGTCGCTTTCGACTTGCAGGTATCGCCAATCAGAGAGTCGAGGCGGAAGGATTTCCGGCACCTCGATCGTGTCTGTCAGCGACGCCCAGAGGCCATTTAGGTCGGTCACCCTGGGCGTAATCGTCATGCTACCGGCCGCTGTCGGTACGCCACTGAGTGTTGCCGTGTTTTGATCCCAGGCTAGCCCCGGCAGCAATGCCGACTCGTCAATCGTCGTCCGCAGGATTGAAGAGCTGCCTTCGGTGGTTGTGTAGCTATAGCTGTATGCAACGCCAACCGCCCCATCGGGTGCGCTCCCGGAAATGGATGGCGGAATTTGCTGGATCGGAAATAGCGGATCCGGAGGCGAATTCGATACACCTCCGGTGTCCATGACCAGTTCGAGCCGATGGTGGATAAGCTCGTTCTGGTTGTCATGTATCACTGGAACGGTGAACCCAGACACGAATTCTGTGTCGCCCTCCCATGGGTAATTCCAGTCGATTCGCCAGATCCGCCCGAGCTGAAAATCACCGGCGAACCATTGACCATTACTTCGCGTCGTGCAATTTACACGCCAGCGTTCAAGCCCATACGACTCTCGGCGGTGCCACTCCTGTTGAGAGCAGTCCCAGATGAAGGTCAAGCCGGTGAGGAACGTCCAGCACACGCAGGTATGTCCTTCGGATTCCCACACGAAGGAGAACGCGTTCCACCAGTCCTGGCCGCGAATGGCTTGCTCGATAGGTCGAGTTGAGATGCGCTTGGCACCGTATCCGTCCAATTGATAGAAAAACCCATCGGACCCGAGCCAGAAAGCAGTGCTATCCGCCTCTGCGACAGTGAAGGGCCCGGCGCAACCTTTATCCAGAAACACGCGCTTGGAGCGATACGGCTGAGGATTTTGTCCTGTGTTCTGGAAAAACTCGCCCGAGTTCGCAGAAAGCAGGAGCAGGTCGCCGCCAACTCGTGCCATTGACACCAACCGGTCAGGGCGATATTCGGAAGTCCAGCGATCAAGCGTGTTGTAACTTGTCGCCTCTGCCGGCGCAGAGTTGAAGGCAAAGCGCCCCGCCGGGTCGATGCCCAGCATGTAGCCGTCCATGAAGCGAATCAGCGGCGACCCCGAGAAACCCGTGTCTGTGATCCGGCTGTAACCGCCGCTACGGGTGTCCAGGACGTAGCCTGCCGATCCATTGACAATCGTCAGTTGCTGCCCGCTGGCGCGCTGGTTGTGGTCCATGACCACGCGGCCGTTGCCAGGTACGTTGCCGATTGGGACAGCGATATCCGGCGAGCTCAGTCTATAGAGCGTCGTGCCGATCACGGCAAACAGTCGTCCCTCACAATCATGGATACCCCGCACCGGAGGGGCGTTCGTCAGTTCCAGCCATGGGAACAGCCCCGGGGGCGTCTTGAGCATCAGTGGAGATCGCGTACCCGTGCGCTCGGCCTTGCATGGCATGTAGTTCCACACATCCTGCTGCGAGAACGGCCGGTCCTCGTCGCGATAGAACCCCAGAGGCAATGGAACGGGCTGGTTTCGCATCAGGCCACCCAGGGCCCGAAGAAGCCGCCGCCGCGATGCGGAGACTCAGGAACGGGAACGTCCAGGATTGGCTGGATGGGCGCGGCCACCATCTGGTCGCGGCGCAGATCGTTCATGTAATCGTTGGCGCGCGCGACCAGCGCTGGAGAAGGAGTCGTCCCATACGACGGCGCCAAGTCGATCGCCAACGCGTACATGACTGGCAACTCTGCCTCCGCTGGCATCGGCAACGCGTCGGTCGGGCTAGCTACATCGGCCCAGCCCAGGGCGATGCCATTGGCCTCCAGGCGGCGCACGAAGCGGTTCAGGGCCCGGATGCCGCCGGCCATGTCCACAGCACGCACAGGCTGGCGCGCGTCGGTGGCCTGGATCTGCAGCAACGTGTCCTTGATGAAGTCAGCAACCTGCGTCATCGCCTGCCTCGATAGGTGAATGAGCCAACATGGCCAATATCGGCGGGGAGCATCCATACGCTTCCGCCCTGCTCGCGGTATCGCTGGCAGAACAGGTAGTCTTCGCCCCAGTACTCGCCATCGATGATCTCGGTGCGGAAGAAGGCCTTCGTGTCCCCAAACGTCGGCGCATCCATTGCCATCAGCGCGGCACGCGAGATCTTCAGGAAGCCCGTGGCGATGCCTTCGCATTCCCATGCCCCATCGCGCTCGTTGAGCGGATCCAGGGGGCGCACGTTGTACTTGCCCTCGCCGTTCTTCTTGACGTAGGCACTGCCGATCACGTCCTCGGGACGCTCCAGCAGGTTGAGCATGTCAGACGCTTCGAACACCAGGTCAGCGTCCAGGAACAGGAGCCAGTCGCGGCCCGACTCAAGGAATCGGGCCGCGATCTGGTTTCTTGCCTTGTCGATCAGGGAGCAGCCGGGAAGGACTTCGTACTCGATGTCCCACCCGGCCTCCCGGCATACCAGCACGCCGGCCAGGATGGAGTTGAGGAATAGCGGTTCAACGCCACCGTAGGCCGGAATGCCGATATAGACCGACTTCACGCAGAGGCCACCACGCCCAGCGCGATCAGCTGGGTGCGCAGGCTGTTGGCCAGCGCAATCGCCGTGGTGGTGTCCGTGGCGGCCGCAGCGACGGTAAGCGTGTTGCCGTCAGCGTCCACGAACTCGATGGGCTCGACCAGATAGCGCGTCTGGTCGGCACGGTCGGCAATGTTGCCGAGAGCTACCTTTGCCATGATTCAGTCCTCCTTAGGTCACGGTCAGGTTGGCGGGGTCGTTGGCGACGCGGCACGCCCACTGCGGCCGCAGGGCACCGAAGCCCCACATGATGTCGAAGCGCCACAGGTTGGTGTCGTTCTGGATGTCCGAGCCGCGGGTCAGGCGCATCGACACGCCTTCGAACTCGCGACGGCTGGTCTCCCAACCATCCAGCTCCGGCAGATCCACGGTCACGAACTGGAAGGCCTCCGGACGGAAGGCCAGGTTGATGCCGTAGGTGTCGGAGGCGGTGCCAGCGATGACCACATCGCCGCCACTGGTCGGAGACGCGGTGACGTTCTGTTCCGAGCCGCTGGTGATGACTGCGGGGAAGATGCCGATCACGCCGCCGGCCAGAGCCTCGGTCACCACGAACTGCCGCAGGTAGCCCAGCGACTGCTTGGTCTGCGGATGGACTGCCACGCAGCCGGCGAAGGTCACGATATCGCCGACCAAGATGGTGCCGGTGCCGCCCGTGATGGCGATGGAGTCGCCGGTCTGGTTGGCCGCGCCCACGTCCCACGAAGCGTTGCCCGAGCCCCGCTGATGCAGCGGGGCGACGGTGGAGCTGACCCAGTCGAAGCCGGCAGCCCGGCTGATCACGCCGTCCAGGTACTGATCGCTGATTTCCTTGGTCGGATTGAACAGGCCCGACATGTTCGGGATCAGCGTCGACTCGGCCGCGTTGTTGAGGATCATGTTCTTCTGACCCTTGCCGCCGCCGTTGTCCTCGATCAGCTTCTTGGCGAGGTTGCCATAGCCGATGTTGGTCCACTGGCCATCCGGCGTGCCCACCTGGTTCGGGGTCCACTGGTACATAAGGCGCTGCGCCTTGGCCTCGATGTCGACCACCAGATCGGGGACCTGCTGGCTCAGGTAGCGGCGGTCGAACTCTTCGATGTCCAGCGCCAGTTCGGAGCTGTTGAAGGTCAGATCGAAGCCCACCTGTTCGATGATCTCGACCGGACGGACGAGGGTCTGTAGGGGGGCCGGTTGCGCGACGCGGCCGGTGCGGATTACAGCGTGCTGCGGGATCGGGACGTCGACCTTGGCGCCGACCTTGCGCTCGCCCTTGAACTCGGAGGCATAGGTCTTCGGAAGGATCTTCAGCGCGGTAGCAGATTCGCTGAAGCGCATCAGTGCGCGGTCGACGATCTTGTCGGTAGTGAGCAGTGCGTTTGCCATTGCGGGTTCCTCTTGGGATTAGCGAGAACCCCGCGGCCTGCCCTTCTTCCACAGCGCAATGCGCTGGGCCGTGCTGATGCTCGGATCGTCCTCGGTGACTTGAGGCTGTCCGGCACCAGACACCGTCTTGGGCGGCGGCGGGGCGTTGGTCGTCTTCTTGGGAAGAGCCGGCGGCGGAGAGGCCGGCGACGCGGGGGGGGCGCTCAGCTGGGCATCGATCCGGCCAATAGCAATGGCCTGCTGGATCGGTGGAAGCTTTGCGATGGCGGCGGCTTCGTCCAGGTGCGTGGCGAGGTGGTAAGCGACGGCCGGGGCGTTGTCGGTCCCGAGCATCACTTCCGCCATGCTTTGCGTGATCGGCACGTTTGGCGCGTAGACCACGTCGCGGTAATCGGGATGCTCGACCTCGAAGGCCGATTCCTTCTCTCGCAACGTGCCCAGTCGGGCATGTGCCTGCTCTTGCTTGCGATCCTGGTCCCGCAGCCATTGGTAGTGGGCGCGGTTGAACTTCGACACATCGAAGTCGAAGTCCTCCAGTTTCGGTTCGCCAGCTTCCTGTACTGCCGCCCGCGCTTGCGGATCCTGCGCGGCCGGCGGCTCACCCTGTTGGGTGCGCATTGCCTGCTCGCGCCAGTAGTCCCGCTCGCGGAGTGCGTCGTGCCTCTCTTTGGTCAGCTCGTTGATGCGCTTGCCGACGCCCTTGTTCTTGGGCTTCGCGGGTGCATCGTTCCCGTCCGAAGTCGCCGGATCCTCGGGGAGTTCCGCCTCCGCGTCATCCGCTTCGCCAGTGGCCTCCACGTCCTGCGCCGGGGCTTCCTGCACCGGTTCGGGCTTGGGGGCTTCGGGCTGTGCATAGACGCTGGGCACGGCCTTGCTTTTGAACTCGACAGGCGTTGCCGCCTCCGCAGCAGGCGCTGCGGCTTGGTTGGTGTCAGTCATGCGTTCCTCGGGAACGATTAGCCCGGGATGCCGCCCGGTGCGGTGCCGCGCTTACTGCGGCGGGTATTGGCCATTGCCCACAAAAAAGCCCCCTTCCGGGGGCCGTTGGGCGGCTGGATTCGGCTGTGGAGGTGGAGGCTGAGGTGGGGCCGCGCCGACCTGCACACCGAACTGGTATGCGGTGATCTGCGTCTCCAACTCAGTCTGCTCGGCATCGGCCAGGCTCTTGCGCGCCGACGCATCCTTGGAGCGGGCGTCGGCGATGTCCTTGGGATTCGGCTGCGGCGGCTCGGGCGGCTGATCGTTGTCGCCGGGATCGAGCAGCTTCTGCGCCACCAGCACCTTGCGGGCCGCGGCAACGTATTCGTCCATGCCTGGCAGGTCCAGCGTCTTGAGCAGCAGGAACTGTCCAAGCGCGCCGAACGGACCCGGCTGCGCGGACAGCGCCTGCGCGGCCTCGGCCAACTCCATGCGGGAGGTGTCGAAGCTCTTGCCCACCGTGACCGTAACGTCGAACTTGCCACGGCTCAGGTCGTTGACGATGTAGACCTGACCCGTCTGCTCGTCGCGCGTCGGGCGATTCACCCGGACGAACTTCTCCGCGCCGTCCTCGCCCAGGATCCGGATGGACCGCTCGGCGTCGTAGTAATGCGGGATGGCGTCGACCAGGATCTGACCCAGGCGCTTGAGCGCCTTTACCTGGTTGTCGATGTAGACGAAGTTGGAGATCTCACCTTCGGACTGGCGGGCCAGAATGGCGCGGCCGCTGGTCTCGTTGGTGCGCGCGCCGATACTGGCGTCGAACACGCCCAGGTTGGCCTTGAGCTCATCCGTGGCCAGTGCCGACATATTGGCGAACGCGGCGGGGAACTGCCCCATCGGCTCGCGCTGCGGTCGGCCGCCAGGCGCCTGCGGGTCAACGTTGTAGAGAAGCACTGGCGGGTCGTCATAGCCCAGCCGCTCGTAGTAGTCATTAAGGCCCTCCACCATCTTGGGCGTGGCCGTCAGCGGACTGTTCGGTAGCTTGGCAATCACCTCGATCAGCGTGGACATCTCGAAGTTGTGGACTCGCTGGGAGTCCTTGCCGAAGCGGGTCATGCCCGAGTAGATCTTCTTGCCGTCGATCGTCAGGACATCGCCCCACTGGGGGACGATCGGGATCATCGTGCCGCCCCACTTGGTCGGCTTCTCCAACTGGCCAGCTCCGGACACGAGCGCCGAGTACACGCAGGGACGGATCACCTCGCGCTCGGACTTGATCGTCAGCGGGGGTCCGCCATCGGCTGGATTGGCCGCCTCGTCCTTGATCGGGTCGAACTCCTCGGCATCCACCACCGAGCCGTCGTCCAGCAGGTAGATCCGGCGCTTCTCGTCCTCGATGTACCAGTACTCGGCGATGCGCACGCTGTCGTCGAAGTACCACTCCCGGTCATAGTCGTCGGCGCCAGGCTGGTTGAAGTCCACCGGCTTCTGATCGGTCCAGCGGCGCTTGAACTCGTCCAGCGGGATGATCTCAGTGACCAGGACGTAGCGCGCATCCGACCAGTCCAGCTCACGGGACGCCGGGTCCGGCCACACGGTGAGCGGGTCGTGGACCGACTTGATCTTCAGGCACTGATCGAAGGTATCGCCAGGCTCGTAGTCGGCCACCACTCGCAGGACACCGAAGCCGCCGCCACATGACCACTGGAACGACGTGTCGTACGCGGTATCCGCTGACGACTGGACTTCGATGTTCTTAATCAGGCCGTTGTAGATGTCGGCGGTGTCGACGTCGCCGTCCTCGGTGGCACGCACCTTGATGTCCGGCTTGTTCTTGAGTTGCTGCCCCGTGACGCGGCGGATCAGCTGTCGAGTGCGGTTGAACTCGTAGCACGGCCGATTCCGCCGCTTCTTGGTCATGTGCGTGTCCCACTGCTTGCCGGGGACGAACGCGAACTCCATATCCTCTTTGACGCGGCGGCGCTGCTCCGTATCGAACGCAAACGCATCTGACGCCCGGCGCAACATCAGCGTGGTGAAGTCGTCACGCGATCCGTTGGCAGGGCTCTTCTTGGTCTTGGCCATCGTCATCCGTTGAGGATTGATGCCCGGCCGCCGAGGCCGCCGGAGCTAAATTGGGTGGTGAAGGTCAGCTTTGGTGCGTCGGCCACGTTGGTCAGGCTTTCCGCGTTGATGGCCAAGTAGCGATACGCATCCGCGCCATGGCTCCACTCGTCGTGCATCGGCCGGCCAGGCTCACCGGTGTTCGGCAGCGTGCGGCGGTAGCGCTTCAGGCACTCAAGCAGCCGCGCGCCCTTTGCCCGATCCAGGTAGGTCTGAGGGAGCGACATGCGCGCCTGCCGAATGCCCGTTTCAACCGGCTGGCTGGGCGTGATTTCGACCTCCCAGCCGAGTGCCTCCAAGATCTGCCGCGCGCTTTTGCCAGTTTTGTAGTCGCCATGCGCGCCGTCATGAGGCAGCCAAAGCTTTCCCCAGTTGTAGCGCCGCGTGCGCAGCTCGCCAGACCACCAATCAAGGGTCTTGTGCGAGTCCTCCAGGTACTCGATCACTCGCAGCGTCGACAGATGGCGCTGCACGAGGATCAGCGACATGGCGTCGTTCCAGCCCAGGTCCCAGACCACGTGCACCTTAAAGGCCGGGTCATAGACCACGTCGCATACCCGCCCCGCTGTGACCATCTCGGTCACCTCGTCGGCGTAGATCGCGCCGATTGCCGCCGGCCGGCACTTCCCTTCCCAGATGTTCTCGTAGTCCGCCTTGGGCATCGACGCCTGCGCGTGTAGCCGCTCCTGCTCAAGAACCGTCGGGAACCACGGGTTGTCGCGCCAGTTGATCCGCATCAACGTGGCGCCCGGCGGCGGGCTTTCCACGAAGCGGACCCACGTCTCGTCGGTGTCCAGCTCCGGATTCATGCTGATCCAGATCTCGGAACCGTCCTTGCGGATGGTCGGGATCAGGATGTCCCAGCTGCGCTTGCTGATCGCCTGGGCTTCTTCGCACCAGACGATATCCACACCTTCGAATGACTTGATCGACTCTGCCGTCAGGTCGGACAGGCCAGCAAATAGGAACTCCGTGCCGTTGGCGCCCTTGATGACACCTGCCTGCACCTCATAGAACTGGCCCAGCCCCAGCGACTGGATCTGGTCGCTCAGCAGCTTGTGCACCGAGTCCTTGATCGACTTTTGGATTTCGCGGGTGCACAAAATGCGAAGGGGCCTCTCGGCCCCCTTGATCAACAGTGCCCTGGAGAATCCCCAGGACTTGGCCCCGCCTCGACCGCCATAGGCGACCTTGTACCGCGCAGGACTGAAGAGCGGCTTCAGTGCCTCAGGGAACTGGATCAACTTCAGGCTCCTGCTGCGCAGCACCCACGAACGACACGGTCAGGTTGCTGTTGACGGTGCCGCCATGGTTCAGGTCGACCCTGTCGCCCCAGCGCTTCGGGTTGAACTTCGCCAGCAGCTTGAGGCGCGTATCGATGCGCAGCTTGGACCGCTGGACATGCTCGCCATTGAACTGCATGGCCTTCTCGTCGCCCTTCTCCGCAGCCCGCTCCATCCAATCGTTGCGGGCGTCGTCGGCGATCTCCAGACATTCGGCCGCCAAAGCCTCCTCGCCCTCCTCACGCGCGCGCGCGATGGCTGCGGAAACGCGCTGGCCTCGCTCGGTCTGCACGCCGGTCGAATCCACCTCATCCATCCAGTCCTTGACGGTCCGGTAGGCGGGCATGCCCTCGTCCCGGCAGATCTGCGCCAGCGGCTCGCCGGTGGATAGGCGTTCGACGATCTGGTCGATCACGGCATCGGTGTACTTGCTCGGCCGGCCCATTAGGCGGTCACCACAAATGGGCCGGCCGTCACCGGGCTGTTCTCGAAGAAGTACGGCGCATCGCGCACGGTGAACTCGAAGACCTGGTTCATGGTGTCGCCGTTATCCAGCGCCACCGTCGCCTTGAGGGCGCAGAAGCCGCCGAACTGGAAGTCAGCCCGCACGGACACGCACTTGCCATCACTTGCCACCGCCGGCGCGGACATGGCGCACACCCACGGGGAGGTGCAGCGCCACTCCACCGACTCGATTACCGCGTCCTGGTGGATCGCGCCGCGGAAGTCGGCTACCACCTCGCGTGACTCGTGCCGACGCAGCTGGGCCACTTGGGGGCGCTGCCGGTTGTAAGCCGAGACGTAGGCAGTGGTGACACGGCTGTTCACGGCTGGAGCTTCCGGATCTCGGTCATTCGCTGGTCGCAGTCGGTCAGAGCCACCACGTTGGCGTTGTAGGCGGCCACGACTGCCTCTACTGTCCGGGCCTTGGCCCTTACGGGGGCGCAGGGCTGCGTAAGTGAGGCCGGGAGCGCCACGGGCGTCTCGACCTGGACATGCACGACCTTGGGAATCTGCGGCTTGGTGGCCTGATGGCAGCCAGCCAGGACCAGCGCCAGGATGATCACAGCAACGGGATTTCGGGGCATAGCTCCATCTCCAGTTGCGCGGCGCAAGTTGGTTTGGCTCGCGCCTTCTCCAACGCATTGGCGGCAGCGGCGATTTGTTCCTCGCGCCGATCGCGGGATTGGCCGGCGCGCGCCTCGGCGGCGCCTGCGGCCTGCTTCCACTCAGCCGCCTTGCGTTCGGCCAAGCGCGTTTGCTCCGACACGTCGCTCATGGCCTGGCCGCAGGCGTTCGCCGCTGCCAGGTTGTCGACTGCGTCTTGCTGCGCGCCGGACAGCGCTGCGGCGTTGGCCTCCCGCTGACCCTGCTCGCCGTGCCTGCAGCCGGCAACGAACAGGCCTCCGGCGAGGACGCACCACAGTCCGAGGCGGATCAGCGCCAGGTAAGGCCGGAGCGGGTCAGGCAGTTCCATCGCGCTTGCCCCTCTGCTTGAAGCTGGTGGCGACCGGGACCAGCGCTGCGGCACCGACCGCCAGGTACGCCAGCAGGTTGAGCGTCCACTCTGGGAAAACGTCCTGCGCTCGCTGCGGCATCAGCGCGAAGGCGCCCAGCCCACCGGTGGCCGAGGCCGCGACGACCGCCAACCAGGTGCTGATTCGGCGGTGTACGCCGGCCCAGGCGAATCGCTTCACTTGAGCCCCTTCAGCTGCTTCAGCTCGTGGATGTCCTGCTTGTTCTGCTCGACCTGGATGGACAGTTCGGCGACCTTGAGTTTCACGGCCGCCACGTCCTGCATCTGGGTGTTGAGCTGCTGTACCTGGAGTTGCACGTTGGCGACCTGCTGGCTGGTGGTCTGCGAAGACACCAGGAGGGTCTGGACTGAACTGGCCAGCCAGAACCCGAAACCCAGCAGCGCCGTGCCGGAACCCAGCACAGCCCAGCGTTCGACTGGCCCGAGGGAGACGCGCTGCCGACCGTCGGTGGCGGGCGTTGTCTCCACGCTCATGCTCCGCCTGCCCTGACCGCCTCGACTGCCTGGCGGTAGAGGTCATCCCACGTGGTCCGGTGCGGCTTTCCCGGGCGCCAGGTCCGCAGGTACAGCTGCCAGCTCGCGGCGGCGTAGCCCGGCGCAGGCAACGGCTGCGGGTCGCTCCAGAGCAGCAGCCGGGCGAACGCACAGGCCAGTAGGTCGTCGTGCTCCAGGCGGGAATAGACCGCCGTCGCGTCCGGCTCGACCCCGCGTTCTTTGCAGACGGCCTTTGCCAGCGCCGCGGTCGACGGGTGGCGCAGGACGCCTTGGACGCCGCCGGCGCGCTCGAACTGCCAGAAACTGCGAGCCGGTCCGCCGATCTGGCGCCGATGTTCGAAGCGAGATTCCTGCAAGCCGATCGCCAGCAGCATGACGCGCGCACGGTCGCTGTCCATCTTCGAAGGCAGTAGTGCCAGGCCTGGCCCGACGACGCGGGACAGGATCACGTCGAGGTCGGACACGGTTTTCCCCCTGGGTCTGGAGCGGGCTGCCGGGGTCGAACCGGCGTCCACAGCTTGGAAGGCTGGTGCCTAGCCGCTCGGCCAAGCCCGCAAAAGCAAAACCCCCGGCTTTCGCCAGGGGCTTCTATGTCATCGTGCCCTAATTTGGCCATTGCAGGTGTCACCTGTCAAGCGGCTCGCTGCATCCCCGCCAACATTCCGTAAATGCGGTCTTCGCCGCGCCGCGCCATCTCCAGATAGGCGCGCTCGGTCATCATCGGGAGTCCCTGGTTGGCCAGAAGCAATAGCGCGGTCTCGAAGCGCTCGACCTTTCGCCTGCCCATCCCGCAGAAGTAGGCCCGCAAGACACAGGCCATAGCTCCATTGGATCGGGCAATCTCGGCAACGATGTCCTCGACAGCCTGAGCTCTCGCATCGGTCTCCAATGGCTTGTACCCCACATTCGGCGGAGGCATCTCGCCGCGGTGTTCGATCAGGATCTGGAGCATGTTCTTGGACTGATGCCCCAAATATTCACAGTCCCGGTGCAAGGCAAACTCTCGTCCCCAGTGCTCCAACTCGGCTCTAACGTAGACCCCGAAGGTATCGATCTGCCCGCTCATGCTGCCCTCCTCCAATTGCTGACGACCGCTGCTACCTCGTCTACGCTGCTGACCACGAAGACCTGACCTCCCCGCCAGTCGCGGGTGAAGGCCTTTTGATTTGAGTTGAGCCCGGCCTTCCCATACCTGGTCTCCGGGTTTTTGAACTCGACCAATCGATCGCGGCCAGTGCACCCCACCACCACGTCGGGCCACCCTGGGATGCCGGCGTGCGATAGATCCACCACCGAGCAGCCCATTTGCAGGAAGGCGCTGGTTAGGATGGCGTGGTTTCCATCCCGTTTGCGCGCATATCGGCTCAAGCGGATATCTCCTTGCGCCGTTCCAAGAGATCCGCCTCAATGTCTTCTAGCTTGGCGTGGCGGTTGTAGCTGCCCACCAGGTCGGCGTCCGGACGCATGTCTGCGCGCGGGTCTCGATTGGCCAATGCCTTGCCAAGCTCGGCGCCGGCTTTCTCCCGCATCCGGGCCTGCTCCACCCATGGGCTGCTCGACCGGGGGCCCGTTCGGCAAACGCGGAGGTTTTCTCGCTCTCTCGCGCAACCGTCGATGACCAACTTCAGCCATGCGTGCTGCGACAGCTCAGGAGTCGGCTGCAGGGTTGGCTTCTTCTGGTAGCGCCATGCGCCGTCGGGCGACCGGGTCATCAAACCGCAACCCGTCGGTACCTCCGCCTTGGAAATGAGACCTGCAGGCGTGGCGAATGTGATCGAGCCGGCGAACGCCCCGTACCGCAGGTACTTGCCGCTGGTGACGTCGCTCAGGAAGTCGGAGCGGCTGACCTTCACCTCGAACACGCGGGCACGCAGGGCGCTATACGTCTTCTCGATCGTGTAGACGTCCGGCCTGGCGCTGCCGGATGGGCCGAGCTGCATGTCGGTCCACACGACCATGGGAACGCTGTACCCCGCGAGGTGCGCGGCCAGGTCTTCGGCGAGCTGGTTGTGCGAAAGGTCGCTCACGCTGCCTTCCTCTGTTGGCTGAAGTGGGGATCCGACCACCGCACGCCACGCTCGGCGCCGAAGGCCTCGATGAGGGTCTGCAGGTCGCACATCTCGCCGACGGACATGCGGGACGTGCGCGCGCCGAGCATCACGAAGCCGCCCTCGATGCCCTGGGCGACGCGCTGGCCTTTGCGCAGGGCTGCGCTAAAGACATCCTTCCAGTCGTCCGGCGACAGGCGCTGCATCTGCCCGTCGACCGGCCACTGGACCTGTTTGGAGATATCGGTGAGCAGCGCCCACATGCGAGCGTTCTGGTCGATCGATCGCTTGGGCAGCGCCTCGGACACCTCGACCTTGGCGTTCTTGCCAAGCTCCAGGAACTCGCAGGCGAACTGCCAGGCGGCAGCCATGCGCTCCCGGGCGGTGCCGTCGGGGCGGAGGATGAAGTACGTCATGCGGCGTGTCCCACGTCGAAGTCTTGGCGCAGGTCTTCGAACGCCATGGTCTCGGGACGGAACCGCAGGCGTTTGTAGCCGGTCGGTCCGTGGCGGTTCTTCTCGATCAGCACCTCGGCGATGCCGGGCTCGGTTGTGTTCCGGTTGTAGACCTCGTCCCGGTAGAGCATCAGGATCTGGTCAGCCTCGCGGGTCAGTTCGTCGGAGTTGGCCAGGTCGCCGGCCGTCGGCCGCTTGTCGTTGCGCTGGTCCACTCCCTTGACGACCTGTGCGAGCGAGACGACCGGGATGTTGAGGTCGCGCGCCAGGTTCTTGAGACCTCGAGCGACCTGCGACACCTCAGTGATTCGGTCGGCGCGCGGAACGGTGATGCGCTGGGCGTAGTCGACGAAGAGGATCTGCACGCCGTGCACGTGGCGCCACTTGCGCGACACTCCGACCAGCTCGTCGAGCGTGACGGCGGAGCGGTCGTAGACCCACACCGGGCGATCGCGCGTCTGCTTGATGCCGACGGCCAGGCGCGACCATTCCTCCTCGTGGATCTGTCCGGACCGGATCGCCGTGGCCGACACCCCGGACGCCAGCGAGGCACGGCGAATGCCCAGCTGCGCCGCGGGCTGCTCGGCGCTGAAGATGCCCACCCGGTAATCCGCCGCCGCCGCGGCCTCGGCCAGGCCCAGCAGGAACGCCGTCTTGCCCATGGCCGGACGGCCGCCAATGATGGTCAGGTCCGAGGCGTGCCAGCCGCCGAGGATGTCGTCGAGCTCCCGGCTGCCGGTCGTGATGCCGGGCAACTTCCCGCCGTTGTTGAACGCCGTGCGGGTGATCTCGAACGCCATGTTGAGGATCTGCTTGCCGGTGAACTCGTGGTCGGTCACCTCGGCGTTGAGCGACATCAGGGCCGTGATCGCCTCGTTGACCGACTCGACCTCACGCGCTCGAGCGCCCATCAGCAAGCGCTGGCCGATGCCGGCCGCCTCGCGCATGCGCCAGTTTTCGCGGACGAGTTCGGCGTACGGCACCACCAGGCCGCTGGTCGCGTTGGCAGCCAGCTCCATGATCGCCGCCGCGTCATCGGGCATCGCGTCCATCAGCGTGACCACGTCGGCCGGCTCGCCGGCGACCACGGCATCGCGGATGGCGGACCACAGCTGCTGGCGGAACGGACTGGTGAAGTGCTCGGCGGCAACCAGGGCGGCGACGTCGTGGAACGCCTCGTTGCGTGCCATGACGCCAGCAAGCACCGCGTCCTCTGCGTGGCTCGGGGATTCCATCACAGCGCCCTCCTCCCGCCGCCGGGGCGCTGCTCGAGCGGGATGACGTTGCCGGCATCGGTCGGCAGCTTCGCCCAGTTCTCGCGGATCGCCTCCATGAGCGCGGCGTCCCAGTCGGCGTAGGTGTAGCCCTTGGCCGTTGCCTTCGACCGGAACGATTCCAGGTGCAGCTCGAGGCGGTTGTGGCCCTTCTCGGTTGCCCAGGTGCGGACACGATCGGAAATTCCGAAGTCAGCAGGCAGGACGGTTTTGGAGGGCGCGCGCTTGCGCGGAAGCTCTTTCTTTTCTTCTTCTCTTCTCTTCTCTTCTCTGGTCCGCAAAGTGTCCTCTTTCGATGCGGACGAATTGCGGACGGTTCGCTTCCTGTCGGCATCCTGTGCGCGGCGCTTTGCTGAGGCCCCGTTGTGCGCCTCGAACTCAGGCAGGGCAAGGCTTTCGCCGTCGTGCTCGAGCCAGCCCACGGCGATCATTGCCGCGGCAAAGCCCGGCCAGCGCAGATGTTCGTCGAGCGTCTCGGGCGCGTAGCCGTCCATGCGGCCATCGATTGAGTGCGCGTCGAAAAGACACCAAGCGGACATCAGTCCGCCGACCGTCCTCAGCGTGTCCGCTTTCAATGTGGACGTTATGCGGACAACCTTCGGATGCGTGAAAAGGTCCGCGCGCATCTTGATCCAGTCGCCAGCCATGGTCAGGCCACCTTCGGCAGGTCGAGCTGCAGCTTGGGCTGAACGCGCCGCGCCTCGGCACGCGCGTACTCTGCGGCGCAGCGGCTGCGGTGAGCGGCTTTCTCAATGTTGCTCATCGGAGCGCCACGGGCTGCCGTCTCGATGCAGCGAGCCAGCCATTCGATTGTCTCTTCACGGGTCATGCGGCCCTCAACAGTTGCGCCAGGCGATCGATGTCGCAGACGTCTTCCTCGACGTTCTGCAGCTCGATGTATTGGCGCAGGAGATTTGTCCCAGTCGCCGCGCAAAGCGGGCCTATCAGCTTCTTCGGAATGCGCCGTTCGCCACTGGCAAGCCGGCAGATGTAGCTTTCGGACTTGCCAACGCTTGACGCGATGTAGGCAAGTTTGTGGCCGCCCGAGCGGATGGCCACTGCGAGTGCTTGAGCCTCGTTTTCAAGCTGTACGACGAGCCTGATGGGCGCGTTCTTCGGCTCCCTATGGACGCCGAAGGCCAGCCTCAACTTGTCCTGGTTTCCAATGCTTTCCATGTCTTGTCTAGAGTTGCCAAAGGGCAGCGGATTGAATGGAAGGCATGAACCGACCGATCCATGCCTCGTTTGAATCAGCAAAGAAGCTCCCGCCCAACGTGACGCAGTTGGTGCGGGTGGGAGGGAATTGGTTTGCCCTGAGCAACCAGGCCGGGCGCATTGCTGTGCGGCTGGTACGCCGTGGGTGAGTCCGGGCGTATGCTCGTCAGCGCGGAATCGTCCGCACCGTTCAAGGAATGTCCCCGTGGCAAAGAACGAGAAGACCAGCCCGAAGGTCGCTTCAACGGCCAGCAAACTGCTTTCCGATCCGAAGTCGTCCAAGGCCGTGAAGTCGGTGGCAGGAGCTGCGCTGACCCAGGCGGCGGACAAGGGCAAGAAGAAGTAATCCGCGTCATTTCAGGGCCCTCAGCGACACGAGGGCCCTGGTCGGGATGGTCATCGAGCCTGCCCGCTGCGGGCTTTCCTCGACCGTCCAATGCCCGGCGATCGTTACCGAGCCCGGGGTGTACTCGATGAGTCGCCCGGCCGAGCAGCAGGCAAGGGCTGCAACCGACTCGGGCTTCGCCCGGGTCCACCCGTCGCTCCGGCTGGAGTCCAGCCACTCAGCAAATACCAGCCTCCCGACCAGCTTCCGGGCTTCCTTGAGCCTCGGTATCGGTCGTGCAGCCGTCATCTCGGGCGGAATTTCCTTGCTCGGTGGAGTGACTCCAACGGGTTGCCCAAGGCCCTTCAGCAGCCGGTACTGGGCCAGGGGGCTAAGGGGAGCGCTAGGCAGCATCCGACACCCCCTGTTCGGGGCCCGGGCCGAAGACGTCGGGGCGAAGCGCCCTCGCCTGCCATTGCCGGCCTTCCGGGATTGGCTCGTCTGCCGGCCACTGACCAACAGCCCACCGGCCAATGCCGAAGAAGCGAGCCAGGTCAGCATCGGTTTCGAAGCCCAGGGCTTCCTTTACTGCGCGTTTGGTCAGGTCCATGCGAGGTGAGTCTAGACCTCTAGACCTTGTTGTCAAGCGCTCTAGTCCGGTCACCGCCTACTTTTCTAGTCCTATGGACACGATGGCTGAACGACTTAAGCGAGCGCTGGCGCTCCGGGACATGACGCCGGCCGATCTGGTCGCCCGAAAGGTGCTCAGCAAGGCTGGGGTCTATTTCATCTTGGACGGCACGACTAAGGCGGACAAAATCCGGAGCGTCACCGTCGACAAGCTCTGCAAGGCGCTGGGGGTGAATGCGCAGTGGCTGCAGTACGGTCGCGGACCGATTGAGGGCTCTGCCGCCAACGACGCCGACGACGGATGGTCGGAGGTCACAGGCTGGTCGCAGTCTGCAGGCCTGGGCGCGGGCGCCGAGGCCCAGGAGTATGCCGAGACCCACAAGCTGAAGTTCAAGGCGAGTTCGCTGCGCCGGCGCGGCATCTATGGCCGCCCTCTCGCCGTCTACTACGGCAAGGGCGACAGCATGGAGCCGACCATCAATGACGGGGACGCAATCCTCTTCGATACCTCAGACACGAAGCCAGTTGACGGGGTGATGTATGTGATCCAGGCCGAGGGCTCAGGTCATCCGGAGTACTTCGTGAAACGAGCCATGGTTCTGGACGGCGTCACCTACTTCGAGAGCGACAACCCGAACGGCGACCATCATTGGAAGAAGCCCAAGCGCATGGATTCGAAGCGAACTCCGATCACGGTCATTGGCCGTGTCCACTGGATTGGAGGATGGGCGGACTAAGGCGCGGATGAGCAATCAGAGCATCAATATAGATGGACTAGAACTCAGCATCGACGATGCGGAGCGGTTTCTTACGTCTTTCGGAAAACCGAAACCATGCCCCGTTTGCTCAACCAATGATTGGAACATCTCGTTCAGCCCCGGCAATGGCCAGTATCTCCAGGTACCAACCAGAGATGAATCGTTCGGCATCCCTTTTTATATAGCTGAATGTCTAACGTGTGGTTACACGCACTTCCACACCATGCGCGCCCTGATGGAGTGGAAGATCCGCAAGCGGGGAGCATCAACATGAGTAACGTGCGGCCTGGTCCATGGCAGCCATTTGGCGGCTCGGTTGATCGTGGAGGCGGACCGCCCCATGATGGAGATATGGAAGCTCGGGTCGCAAAATTAGAAGCGTCGGCGGAGTACGTCCAGCGCGAAGTGTCTGAATTGCGTCGCTCCGTAGCGGACCTCTCTGCCGTGGTTTCTTCGATGCGGCAGGACGTCGCGACCATCAAGGAGCGTTTGAATCACACTCCCACCTCCCTACAGATGTGGCTTGCCGTACTCGCGGTGATTGCTCCAATCGGCGGCGGCTTATGGTGGATGGTCCAACAATACCTAGCGCCGATACTTGCCAAGGCGGCCGGCCTCGCTGGATAGCTGAACAAATTCTAGACTGTTCATAATTTTCTGCGCGGGAAAAGTCTAGTTCTCTTGACTATGCGGTCTAGTTGTCTAGACTCCCTCCATCGCCCCGAGACACCGGCATCCGCCGAGGGGCATGGAGATCGAGCAGTGGCCGCCAAGAAGACCAAGACCGCCGAGGCCGTCGAGCAGGAAGTCATCCAGTCCTATAAGGGGTTCTACCAGAACCTGCAGTGCCGTGAATTCCAGTACGAGGTCGGCAAGGAATACGTGCACGACGGCGAAGTCGCTGCCTGCCAAGGCGGATTCCACGCCTGCGAGTACCCCCTCGACGTTCTTGGCTACTACTCGCCGAACGAGTCGCGCTACTTCCTCGTCGAGCAGTCCGGCGTCCTTTCCCGCCACAGCGATGACTCCAAGGTCGCCAGCCAGAAGATCAAGGTCGGTGTCGAAATCGGCCTGCCGGGCCTGATCAAGGCCGCGATCGAATACACCTTCAAGCGCGCAGTCACCGAGGGCGAAACCGCCACTGGCGACCAGGGTGCGGCCAGCGCCACTGGCGAACGGGGTGCGGCCAGCGCCACTGGCGACCAGGGTGCGGCCAGCGCCACTGGCGAACGGGGTGCGGCCAGCGCCACTGGCTACCAGGGTGCGGCCA
>Ga0160436_1000176_pt1 | contig 31961 bp, 31 predicted proteins | sample HID1973M_E0MG_FD_108264 | JGI IMG/M metagenome (GOLD analysis project Ga0160436, IMG submission 108264) | Enriched mosquito-associated microbial communities from UW Madison campus, WI, USA - HID1973M_E0 MG | ecosystem: Host-associated > Arthropoda: Insects > Digestive system > Unclassified ...
ATCGCCAGCACCGCTGAGAACGACAGCAGCACCAGAAGCGCGAAGATCGACGAGATCACGATGCCGGCCACCGCGCGACCACGACCACGCAGACCCCCGGCAGCGGTGTCGCGGATGCCGCGCACACCCAACCGGATGGCGGTCGTCGCGAGCACCCCCACCACGAGGAGCTTGATGCCCTCGAGGAACAGCGCCGCCTCGAGGAGCCGAGCGGCATCCGACACCAAGAAGACGACACCGAACGTGAGCGCCCCGATCACCGTGTTCGCCAGCACCACCAACGCCGCGAACTGAAGGCTGCGAGTCGCGGTGACATCCGCCGGCGCACGCCCCGCTCGCATCACCACCACACGGGCACCGCAATGGGAGCAGAACGGCTCCCCCGGATCCGAGGAAGCCCGGCAACGCGGGCACGAGACCCCCGCGCGGACGCGCTCGATCGTCGTACCGAAAGGCAGACGTTGCGTGGGGGCAGCAACGGACATGACCCCCATTGTGGGGGTACCCGTGCGCCACGGCAAGGGGGGCCGGCGACTCTCAGCAGACGGGCAGGTCGCAGGGCGCACCCGCCGCATCCGGCGCTGCGAGACTGGGAACATGATCGCCGCCCGGCTGCTCGACGTGCTCCTCGTGCTGGTGCTGCTCGTGTACCTGGGCGAAGGATGGCGAAACGGCATCGTGCGGAGCATCAGCGTCATCCTCGGCATCGCCGCCGGCGGAGTCGCCGCCTACCTGGCGGTGCCCGTCGTGGCCGCCGCCATCCCGTCGCCCGAATGGCGCATCGGCATCACGGTGACGCTCTCCGTGTTCCTGCTCGGCGCGGGACACCTCATCGGGGTCGTCGTCGACCGCGCCATCCGCGGCCGCCGAAACGACGACACACGCGGCGTGCGCGACCCATCCACAGCCGAGCGCCTGCTCGGAGCAGTCGCCAACCTGCTGACAGCCGCCCTCGTCGTCACCCTCGTCGCCGGCAGCGTCGCGCAGCTCGGCGTGCCCGTGCTCTCCCAGGCGGTCAAACGCTCCGTCGTCGTCGGCACCATCGAACGCCTCACGCCCGCCCCCATCGACGACGGCCTGGCACGCGTGCGCGCCGCGATCCTCGAACAGGGCATCCCCACGATCGACGAAGCGCTCGGCGGCGTGGCCGACGGGCAGCAACCGCCGCAAGTCGACACAGCGACCGACCCTCTCGCTGCAGCGGCCCGTTCGGTGGCGCGCATCAGCGGCACCGCGTACGCGTGCGGCCAGAACCAGTCCGGCAGCGGATTCATCGTCGCGCCCGAACGCATCGTCACCAACGCGCACGTGGTGGCCGGGGTCGACAACCCGATCGTCGAACTGCCCGACGGCCAGACACTCGACGGACGGATCGTGCTCTTCGACCCCCAACTCGACGTCGCCGTCATCGCGGTACCGGCACTCGACGGCGCACCCCTGCCCGTCGTCGACGCCGGCATCGGCATGCGCGGAGTCGTCGACGGCTACCCGCACGGTGGGCCGTTCACCTCAGCCCCCGCCGAGGTGCGCGCCATCTCGCAGGAGCGTGTCGTCGACATCTACGGCGACGGCTCGAACACCCGAGAGGTGCTGACCCTCGCCGCCGACGTGCAGCCCGGCAACTCGGGGGGACCCTTCATCACAGAAGACGGACGCGTGGGCGGTCTCGTCTTCGCACGCAACTCAGAGCACGCGAACGTGGGCTACGCCACCAGCACCGCGCAGCTCGCGACAGTGCTCGACGAGGCCGCGGGCCTCAACTCCGCGGTGTCGTCGGGGCGCTGCGTGAGCGGGTGACCGGAACTACGCCGAATCGGGGTGCTTCATGTACCACTCGGTGAACCGGCGGGCGCGCCCCTCGGCGTCGAGCTCGATCACCCAGAGGTTCGCGTACCGCCTGCCGTCGCGGTAGTCGGTGCGCCCCTCGACGAACCCGGTGTCGCCGTCGACGCCCACCACCTGCCAGGAGAACTCGGCGTCACCCGGCTGATCGGCGTACTCGAGCCACTTCGTCACGATCTCGTCGTGGCCTCGCCATGGCTCGTCGAACGGTGCCGTGAGGTACTCGCCGTCGGGCGTGAAGAGGGCGGTGATGTCGGCGGGCGCGTTCGACTGCCATGCGGTGCGGTAGAGCGCCACCCATCGATCGAAGGTGTCGTGATCGGTCATGGGAATGGTCTACGCCCCGCCGCCGACATCCGCCGGGGTTGACTCTCACGGCAGGCGGGTGCACCCTGGATGCAGCAGTTCAACTCATCGCCCAGAAGAGCCGGAGTCATCGACCCGCCACTGGGCGATGAGTCTGTTCGGGGCCGATTCCGATTCAATGGACGGCATGACCTCGACGGCATCCACCTGGGACGTCCGCCCGCTCACGGAAGCGCTCACGCCCGATCAGGTGCGGCAGTGGCGTCGCACCCATCGCGAGGTGAAGTCGGGCGACCCGACGTCGATGTGGGCGCTGCTGGTCGTGGCGCCGATCCTCATCGTCGGTGTGCTGGTGGCGAGCTCTACCTGGACGAGCGCGCTGCAAGGCGGAACCGCATCCCGGCCCGTGTTCGGCCTCCTCGTCCCCCTCGGGATGCTGGTCGTCGCGGGAGTCATCGTCGTCGCCACGATCCGCTCGACGCTCGGCCGCAACGAGCGCCTCATGCGGCTGTACCGTTTCGCGGAGGCGAACGGGTTCATCTTCAGCCCCCGCCAGTCCGATCCGGACTACCCGGGGATGGTGTTCGGCATCGGCCGGCGGCGCACCACCATCGACCACATCGTCCGCGGTGCCGGGCGTTTCCTCGACATCGGCAACTTCCGCTACACGACCGGCTCCGGCAAGAACCAGAAGACCCGCACCTGGGGGTTCATGGCGTTGCACCTCGACCGGCGGCTCCCCCACATGCTGCTCGACGCACGCTCGAACAACGTGCTCGGGATGAGCAACCTGCCTGCGACGTTCTCGAGGGATCAGGTGCTCTCGCTCGAGGGCGACTTCGATCGCCACTTCACCCTCTCCTGCCCGAGAGAGTACGAGCGGGACGCGCTCTACGTGTTCACCCCCGACCTGATGGCGCTCCTCATCGACGAGGCGGGCGCCTTCGATGTCGAGGTGATCGACGACTGGATGTTCGTCTACTCGACGGCGCCCTTCCGGATGGGCGACCCGTCGACGATGCTGCGTCTGCTGCGGATCATCGACACCGTCGGTGCGAAGACCGTCACCCAGACGGACCGCTACGCCGACGAGCGGATCGGTGACCCTGCCGTGAACCTCGTCGCACCGAAGGGGGCGCGATTGCGGCGCGGAGTGCCCTGGGCGACCATCCTGATCGGCGCGGTGTTCGTCGCGGTCTGGCTCGCGATCACCTTCGTGCGCTGAGCGGCGCGGATCAGGCGGGCCGGGCTGCCGCGTGCAGGGCCTGACGCGACGCGGTCACCCTTCCGAGCAGCTCCTGCTCGTCGCGCTGCGCGCCGATCCGGTCCCTGCCCGTCACGATGCGCTGGCGCGTGAACGCGAGGCGGGTGGCATCCCGGATGTAGGCCTTCATCAGCGGACCCATCCCGTTGGTCTTCGCCCAGGTGAGCGCGTAGCGCCGGCCCGCCGGCGAACCGAGCGTCGCCACCTCGGAGGGGCTGAACCAGCCCGCGTTCGCGTACTCGGCGAGGCGCTCCTGCGTGAGCTTGGCCTCGCGCTTGCGCAACTGGACGACCAGCACGATGGCGCCCGCGAAGAGCGGCACCTGGATGAGCAGGTAGACGACGAACCAGCCGACGAGGCCCAACAGCGCCGTGGCGTTCCAGATCCCGTGCAGCAGCATCGCCGGCAGCAGTCCGACGAAGAACCCGCCGATACCGCCCGCCACGCTCCGGCGACCCCACAGACCGATGAAGAGACCCGTCATGGCGGTGAACATGGCGTGCGCGAACGGCGACATGACACCGCGCACGAAGAAGGTGAGCGCCGCATCCGTCGACAGAACACCCGCGTACGAGATGCTGTCGGCGAAGTAGAGGATGTTCTCGGTGAACGCGAATCCGCCCGCGACGACCGCCGCGTAGACGATGCCGTCGACCGGGCCGTCGAAGTAGCGCCGTGCGACCAGGAAGATCAGCAGCACGCCGAGCCCCTTCGCGGTCTCCTCGACGACCGGCGCCTGCACGACCCCGCCCAGCACATCCGTGACCGAGGGGTCGGTGCCGGTGGCGTAGACGGCAACCTGCACGCCGATGTCGACGATGAGCGCGAGCGCCACCGACATGCCCGCGCCCCAGAGGAAGCCGAAGATCAGCAATCCGCGGGGTTCCGGCTCCCAGCGGTCGATCCACATGACCCCGAGCAGCACGACCACCAGCGGGATCAGGGCGAGGAAGCCGCTCAGCAGGAGCAGCCCCGGCCCGAGCGCGAGCAGCAGGTAGGCGAGCACCGCGAGCACTGCGATGCCGACCACGATGAAGCCCGCGATCGCCCAGCCGAACAGGGCGTTGCGCTGCTTGACGGGCCGCGCGAGCACCGGCTGGGGCGGGGTCTGGGTCTGCGCCTGAACCTCGATCGGCGCGGCGGCCGGCTGCGCGGCAGGCTGCGCCGCGTACGGGTTCGGGTTGTACGGGTCGGTGGTGGGCTCCGTCATGCGGCCACTTTATCGGCGCGGGTGAGACCCGCGCCGGAGGCTACTTCTGCTGCTCGCGCAGGATCGCGAGCGCACGGCTGACGCGGTCGCGGAGCCCCGGAACGTTCTTGCGCTGAGGGATGCGGGCGCGCTCCAGCAGGGCGACCACCTCGGCCCGCTGCGCCTGCCGCACGGCCTCGAACGCCGCATCCCGCACCGCGGATGCCCTGACCGCGACGATGAACGCCGCGACGCTGAGCGCCGCAGCGATGATCGCCGCGACCGCGAGCCCGGGCAGCCCCTCGGCGAAACCGAAGATCGCCGACGCGACCCCGATGCCCAGCACCGCCAGCAGCGCGACGAGACGCAAGGTGGGCCCGGCAGCCGAGCGCCGCGCACGCAGGCGGTCGGCCTCCGCGAGGCGTGCGTCGAAGGCCTCGAGTTCGTCTTCCTCCAGCTGGAGCACCGAGCGGTCGCGCAGGTCACGGCGGAGGCGGGCGTAGGTGGGCCGGTCGCGGCGCACGACGGCGAGGATCGCGAGGGTGCCGATCGCGAAGGCGACGAACGCGACGAGAGCGAGGATGAGGAACGCGGTGACGGGGGCGCTCGCGTCGAAGAGCAGCCGGGCGGCGGCGTCGACGCCGAACGCCACCAGGACGGCCGTGATCGCGGTGACCGCCATCATCCAGGTGAGTTCGCGGACGCTGCTGCGCGTGATGACCTCGGGGTCGTCGGTGTCGCGCACCCGCCGGGCGTCGATGAAGCCGGTGACCGCGTCGCCCACCTGAAGCGCGAGGATCGACATCTGCAGCAGCAGCGCGACGACGAGCAGCGGGACCAGATCCACCCTCCGACCCTAACCGAGAGCGGATGCCGCGAACGGCGTGGTCGACCGCGGCTCAGGCGGTCGGGGTGTCGATCGCTCCGCCGAAGCGGCGGGTGCGGCTGCCGTACAGCTCGATCGCCTGCCACAGGTCGGTGCGACTGAAGTCGGGCCACAGGGTGTCGAGGAAGACCATCTCGGCGTAGGCGCTCTGCCACAGCAGGAAGTTGCTGGTGCGCTGCTCGCCGGAGCTGCGGACGAAGAGGTCGACGTCGGGCATGTCTGGCGTGTACAGGTGCCGCTGGATGGTCTTCTCACCGATGCGGTCGGGGTGGATGCGCCCCGCTGCCGCATCCGCCGCGATCTCGCGAACCGCATCCACGATCTCGTTGCGGCCGCCGTAGTTGACGCACATGGTGAGGGTGAGGGTGGAGTTGTGCGCCGTGAGACGTTCGGCGAACTGCAGCTCATCGATGACGGAACGCCAGAGCCGCGGCTTGCGGCCCGCCCAACGCACCCGCACACCCCACTCGTTGAGCTGGTCGCGGCGGCGGTGCAGCACGTCGCGGTTGAAGCCCATCAGGAATCGCACCTCGTCGGGGCTGCGCTTCCAGTTCTCGGTCGAGAACGCGTACACGGAGAGGTGCGTGACACCCACCTGGATGGCACCGGCGACCACATCCAGCAGCGCGGCCTCACCGGCGCGGTGACCCTCGATGCGCGTGAGGCCCTGGCGGTTCGCCCAGCGGCCGTTGCCGTCCATGACGATCGCGACATGCTTCGGGACGGCGGATGCGGCGAAGACGGGCGGATGCACGCCCGTCCAGTCGAGCGGTACGAAGTCGACCGCGTCTTTGTGGGTCTTGGGAACGCGCGCCACTACGCGATCGTCCTGTCGACGTGCTCGAGCGAGCGCAGCCCGCGCTCGAGGTGGAACTGGGTGTACGCGGCGGTGACACCGCTCGCCTGGGCGCGGGTGCGCTCGTCGGCGGCCTCTGCGGCCTGCCAGTCGCCCGAGAGGAGCGCCGCGAGCAGTTGCAACGTGGCGGGATCGAGGCGCGGCGAGCCGGGAGGTGCCGCGGCATCCGAGACCACCCCGCCCAACTGCACGACGAACGCGCTGTGCGGGCCGGGCTCGCCGGTGACGGCGCAGTCGACGAAGCTGGGCGCCCATCCGGCGATCGACAGCGCGCGCAGCAGGTAGGAGTCGAGCGTGAGCCCCGCCGGATGCTCGCGACGCGAGAGCGACCGCAGTGCCCCGACGAGCAGCAGGTAGTGCTGGAGTCCCGCCTCGTGGTCGGTGAGGCGGTCGGCGGTCTCGGCCATCGCCGTGGCCGCCGTGTAGCTGGCGTAGTCGCCCACGATGTCGCCGCCGTACGGCCCGAGCGTCTCGGCCTGCTGCACGATGTCGAGGCTGCGGCCCACGTAGCACTGCACGTCGACCACCATGAACGGCTCGAGTCGGGCACCGAACCGCGAACCCGTGCGCCGGACCCCCTTCGCGACGGCACGGATCTTGCCGTGCTGGCGGCTCAGCATCGTGACGATGCGGTCGGCCTCACCCAGCTTGTGGGTGCGCAGCACGACGGCTTCATCACGGTAGGTGGGCACGGTTCATTATCGGCCCAGCCCCCGACGTTTCCCTGGGATGTCAGGATGGGGGCGTGGCGGAGGTGTCGGGTCTGGAGACCTTCGAGAGCGTGCGCCCCCGGCTGTTCGGCATCGCCTACCGGATGATGGGCACCGTCGCCGAGGCGGAGGACCTCGTGCAGGAGGCGTGGCTGCGCTGGCAGCGCGCCGACCGGGATGCCGTGCGCGAGCCTGCGGCGTTCCTCGCCACTACCGTCACCCGGCTCGCCCTCACGGAGCTCGACTCGGCCCGTGCCCGCCGCGAGCGCTACGTGGGGCCGTGGCTCCCGGAACCCGTCGACACCGCGGCCGACCCGGCGCTGGGAGCCGAACGCGCCGAGGCCCTCTCGTTCGCGGTGCTCGTGCTGCTCGAGAAGCTCACCCCCTCCGAGCGCGCCGCGTACGTGCTGCACGAGGCCTTCGACTACCCGTACCGCCGGATCGCCGAGGTGCTGGAGGTGAGCGAAGCGAACGCGCGACAGCTCGCGAGCCGGGCCCGCACCCACCTCGCCGGCGCGCGCACGGCATCCGTCTCGGAGGCGGAGCGTCAGCGGCTGCTGGGCGCGTTCATGGCCGCCGCGCAGCACGGCGACCTGGAGGCGCTCGAGGCGGTGCTGGCCGAGGATGTGGTGGCGCTGTCGGACGGCGGCGGCATCGTGCTCGCCGCGCGGAAGCCGGTGCTCGGCCGCGAGCGGGTGGCGCAGTTCCTGCTCGGGGTGCTCGAGAAGTTCGCCGCGGATGTCGAGAACGTTCCCGCCGAGTACAACGGGGAGCCCGCCTTCGTCGGTCTCCGTGATGGGGAGCCGATCGCCGTCTGGGCCCTCGACTTCGGGCCCGACGGCATCCGCGGTTTCTACAACGTCATGAATCCGCAGAAGCTGTCACGAATCGTGGGTGCGTCCGGTCAGAGCAGGTGACCTCACCGAAAGGACACCCATGACGACTCTCGTCACCGGCGGCACCGGCCGCCTCGGCCGGCCCACCGTCGCCGCCCTCCGCTCACGGGGACACGACGTGCGCATCCTGAGCCGCCATCCGGGGGCCGGCCACGCCGTCGCCGACCTCGCCACCGGTACCGGTCTCGCCGATGCGCTCGACGGCGTCGACACCGTCGTGCACCTGGCGACCTCCCGCTCGAAAGACGTGGACCAGACCCGGAACCTGCTCGCCGCGATGGCCGGACGCGACACGCACCTCGTGTTCATCTCGATCGTCGGCGTCGACCGGATACCGTACGGCTACTACCGCGACAAGGTGGCGAGCGAACAGGAGATCGAGGCCTCCGGCGTGCCGCACACCATCATCCGGGTGTCGCAGTTCCACGGCTTCGTGTCGGAGTTCCTCGACGCGCAGCGACGCCTCCCGGTGACGCTCGTGCTGCCGATCTCGGCCCAGACCATCCACATGCCGGATGTGGCGGAGCGGCTCGCCGATCTCGTGGCGGCCGGACCGCAGGGGCGCGTCGACGACCTCGGCGGCCCCGAGCAGCTCACGCTGAAGGAGTACGCGCGCCAATGGCAGGCAGCCCACGGCATCCGGCGGCCGATCTGGACGCTGCACCTGCCCGGCAAGATGGTGCGCGCCTTCCGGGAAGGCCATCACATGCCGGGGCTGCCGGGCGCGGGCCGCGTGACCTTCCACGAGTACCTTGCCGAGGAGGTCGCGCCGTGACCCCGCTCATCAGGGTGATCGCGGGCCTGCTCGCGATCGTCGAGCTCGTGATCGGGGCGTGGAACCAGTTCTGGCCCGAGCACTTCTACGAGAACTTCCCGACCGTGGAACTGACGCCGCCGTTCAGCGAGCACTACGCCCGCGACTTCGGCGGGGCAACCCTCGGCCTCGCGGTGGTGCTGATCGCTGCCGCCATCGCACCGCGGGGACTTGTCGTGACCGTGGCCGGGCTCGCCTACACGGTCTTCGCCGTGCCCCATTTCGTGTTCCACGCGGCGCACCTGGAGCACGCGACCAGCGCGGAGGCCGCATTCCTCATCGTCGCGAACGGTGCGGCCGCCGCCCTCGGTGTGCTTCTCGCCGTACTGGGCGTGCTACGAATGGGTCGTGAACGAGCACGTCTTCGCCATCCCGCTGTGGATCGACCTGCTGGCGGTGGGGATCGGCAGCGTTCAGGGGGCGGCGTTCGCGGCCCAGTTCCGTGACCGGCGCCTCGACCTGCTGGGGGTCGCGATCATCGGCATCGCCACCGGCTTCGGCGGCGGCATCATCCGCGACGTGCTCCTGAACCAGGTGCCGCTCGCGCTGCAGAGCAACTGGTACCTGCCGGTCGCGACGGCAGCCGCCCTCGTCGGCATGCTGCTTCAGCGGGTCGTGCACAAGCTCGGCGTGACCATCAACGTGCTCGACGCGGTGACGATCGGCATGTTCGGCGCGATCGGCACCACCAAGGCGCTCGCGCTCGGACTGCCGGTGATCCCGGCGATCTTCGTCGGATCGGTGGCCGCCGTCGGCGGGTCGATCCTGCGCGACCTGCTGCTGAACCTGCCGATCGCGATCATGCAGGTCGGCTCCCTGTACGCGGTCGCGGCGATCGTCGGCACCTCCACCCTCGTGGTGCTCGACGCCCTCGGCGTGGAGGTGTTCGTGGCCGGTCTCGTGTGCGTGATCGTCACCTTCGGTGTGCGGGTGCTGGCGGTCGCCTTCCACTGGACCCTGCCGGAGCAACGGCACCTGCCGACCGGCCCCATCCGCTGGATCCGCCGCACCAAGGGCGACGGACCCGCGGCGGGCTAGGAGCGCGGGCGGGAGCGGATCGCGACCCAGCCCGCGGCGACGCCGAGCACGAGCTCGACGGCGCCCGCGAAGGCGAGTGACGCATCCGGCGCGCCGTCGGCGATGGCCGAGATGAAGCGGCCGACCGCGTAGCCGACGAGCACGAGTGCGGCGATGACGGCGGACGGGAAGACCCAGCGGCGCCGGATCGCGCCCGCCGCGACGGCGATGCCGAGCAGCAGCAGGGCGAATCCGGCGGCGCGCAGCTCGTTGGCGAGCGCAGGGGATCCCACCACCTGGATGCCGTATCCGGCATAGAACGCGGCCGGGGCGAACGCGGATGCCGCACCGACGACGACCAGCACGAGGGCGGACGCGCCGAGCACGACGCGTTCGAGGGTGCGGGCGATCACGCGTGGGCTCCCGTCGACGCGGCGACCAGGACGTCGCGCAAGGAGCGGGGCTCGCGGCCGAGCGCCTCCTGCACCCCGCGCGCGAGGGACTCGTTGCGCCCGTCGAAGACCTCACGGCAGAGCTCGGTGAGCAGCTCGGCCGCATCCGGTCCCTCCTCCGCCTCGACCGCGGCGTGGAACTCGTCGAGCGACAGCGGCAGGTAGGCGACCGGATGCCCGCGCAGTTCGGTGAGCAGCGCCGCGACATCCGCGAACCCCAGCAGTTCGGGCCCCGTCACCTCGAAGACCCGGCCCACGTGCCCGTCGCCGGTGAGCGCCTCGACCGCGACCTCGGCGATGTCGTCGACGTCGACGAACGGCTCGCGCCGCTCCCCCGCCGCGATCGCCACGAACCCGGCCTCCACCTGGCCGGCGAGCATCCCCTCGGTGAAGTTCTGCGAGAACCACGACGCCCGCACGATCGTCGCGTCGACACCGGATGCGAGCAGCACGTCCTCGGCGGCGCGAGCGCCGTCCTCGCCGCGCCCCGAGAGCAGCACGATCCGCTGCACCCCGGCGGCATCCGCCACCCGGGCGAGGCGGGCGATCGCATCCGACGAGCCGGGCGCGGCCAGGTCGGGCACGAACGCGACGTACAGCCGGTCGATGCCCGCCAGAGCCGCCGGCCAGCCGCCGGGCTCGCTCCAGTCGAACGCGGGCTCGGTGCCGCGCGCACGTCGGCGCACGGTGCGACCGCCCGCCTCGAGCAGGTCGGCGACGCGCCTGCCCGTCTTCCCTGTCGCGCCGATGACGCCGTAGCTGGTCGTGTCACTCATGTCATTGCCTCCTCCCCGGCTGGACCATCCGGCCGGGTTCGTCCAATGTGCGAGACGAGGGCAGGGGTCACAATGCTCAGGAAGCGGCGACAATATGCCGATCGTCCAGGCAGGGCGACGCACGGCACATCGGCATGGGATTGTGGACGCATGGTCAATCCCCGCGGCTTCGTCGCCGAACCCGACGCGCTCGGCGACTCGCTCCACATGCTGCACCTCACGGGCGCCCTCTACTGCCGCGCCGACGCCGGCGCCCCCTGGGGCGTCGAGCTGCCCGCCCTCCCCGGATACCTGACGCTCCCCGTCGTGCTCTCGGGCTCCTGCATCCTCGAGGTCGACGGCGACCACTACCCCCTCGCAGCAGGCAGCGCCGCCCTCCTCACCCGGGGTCGGGTGCACCGGATGCTGAGCGCCGACGACGCGGAGACCATCCCCCTCTTCGACATCCCCGCCGACCAGATCAGCGACCGCTACGAGCGGATGACGTTCGGCGGCGACGGCCCCCGCACGCGGATCGCCTACGCGGCCCTCCGCACCGACGACGTGCTCACCATGCGTCTCGTCGCCGAGCTGCCGGATGTGATCGTCGTCGACGGGTGGGACGACGCGGATGCCGGCGCCTTCGCATCCGTACTGCGCCTGCTCGCGAACGAGGCGAGCACCACCCGCACGGGCGGCGAGACGATCATGACCCGCCTCGCCGACGTGCTCGTCGTGCAGGTGATCCGCTGGTGGCTGGCCAATGGGCGTGTCCCGGAGGAGGGCTGGCTGGCCGCCCTCGGCGACCGCCACGTCGGGCGTGCGCTCGCCCACATGCACGCCGACGCGGCGCACGCCTGGACCATCGCAGAACTCGCCGACGACGCGAACCTGTCACGCTCGGCATTCGCGGAACGGTTCACCGCCCTCGTCGGCACACCACCCATGAGCTACCTCACCACTTGGCGGCTCGAGCAGGCACGGGCCGAGCTGGTGCGCACCGACCAGCCCATCGCATCCGTGTCGGCGAGGGTCGGCTACGCCTCGGAGGCGGCCTTCAGCCGCGCATTCAAGCGCCACCACGGGATGACGCCGGGCGAGGCGAGGCGTGCGCCACGCGAGGAGCCCGCGCTGCATCGCCCGTGAGGTTCCGCGAGAGTACGCGCCTGGGGAGGCCTTGTGGGCCGATACGAGCCCAAGGCACGTACTCTCGCGGAGATCTGTGCGGCGCCGGTCAGACGGCGGCCAGCTCGCGATCGCCCGCGTCGAGGCGCACCGCGCGATTCACCGCCGACACCACGGCCTTCAGCGACGCCGTCGAGATGTCGGCATCGATGCCGACACCCCACAGGCGCTTGTCGCCCACCTGAAGCTCGACGTAGGCGGCCGCCTGGGCGTCGCCGGATGCGCTGAGTGCGTGCTCGACGTAGTCGTAGAGCTTGATCTCGTGGCCCTGCGCGTCGAGGATCCCGAGGAACGCGGCGATCGGACCGTTGCCCTCGCCGTGCGTCTCCGAGACGTCGTCGCCGACGCGCCAGCGCAGGTCGAGGTTCACCACTCCGGTCAGCTCGCTCGCGGTGCGCGTGGAGAGCAGCTCGTAGCGGCCCCACTTGTCGGATGCCTCCGCCGCGGGCAGGTACTCGTCCTGGAAGATCTCCCAGATCTGCTCGCTCGTGACCTCGCCGCCTTCGGCATCCGTCTTCGCCTGCACGACGGCGCTGAACTCGATCTGCAGCTTGCGCGGCAGGTCGAGGGCGTGGTCGGTCTTCAGCAGGTAGGCGACGCCGCCCTTGCCGGACTGCGAATTGACGCGCACGACGGCCTCGTAGCCGCGGCCCAGATCCTTCGGGTCGACAGGCAGGTACGGAACGGCCCACTCGAGCTCTGAGACCGGCACACCCCGGCGGACGGCCTCGGCATCCATCGCCTCGAAGCCCTTCTTGATGGCGTCCTGGTGGGACCCCGAGAACGCCGTGTAGACGAGGTCGCCGGCCCACGGGCTGCGCTCGTGCACCTTCAGCTGATTGCAGTACTCGGCGGTCACCCGGATCGCGTCGAGGTCGGAGAAGTCGACCTGCGGGTCGATGCCCTGCGTGAACAGGTTGATGCCCAGCGCCACCAGGTCGACGTTGCCGGTGCGCTCGCCGTTGCCGAAGAGGCACCCCTCGATGCGGTCGGCGCCCGCCTGGTAGCCGAGTTCGGCTGCGGCGATCGCGGTACCGCGGTCGTTGTGCGGGTGCAGGCTCAGGATGACGTTCTCGCGGTGGTTCAGGTGGCGCGACATCCACTCGATCGAGTCGGCGTACACGTTGGGGGTCGCCATCTCGACCGTCGAGGGCAGGTTGATGATGACCTTGCGCTCGGGGGTGGGCTCGAAGACCTCGAGCACCTGGTTGCAGACGTCGACGGCGAACTCGAGCTCGGTGCCGGTGTAGCTCTCGGGCGAGTACTCGTAGAAGACGTTCGTGCCGGGCACGGTCGGCTCCATCTCGCGGCACTTGCGCGCCCCGGCGAGTGCGATGTCGATGATGCCCTGTCGGTCGGTGCGGAAGACGACGTCGCGCTGCAGCACGCTCGTGGAGTTGTAGAGGTGCACGATCGCGTTCTTGGCGCCGCGGATCGACTCGTAGGTGCGCTCGATGAGGTGGTCGCGTGCCTGCGTCAGCACCTGGATGGTGACGTCATCCGGGATGAGACCCTCTTCGATGAGCTGACGCACGAAGTCGAAGTCGGTCTGGCTCGCCGAGGGGAAACCGACCTCGATCTGCTTGTAGCCCATGCGCACCAGCAGGTCGAACATGATGCGCTTGCGTTCGGGGCTCATCGGGTCGATGAGGGCCTGGTTGCCGTCGCGCAGGTCGACGGCGCACCACATGGGGGCACGTTCGATGCGCGTGTCGGGCCAGGTGCGGTCGGGCAGCTCGACACGGAACTGCTCGTGGTACGGACGGTAGCGATGCACGGGCATCGCGGAGGGGGTCTGGGTGTTCTTCATGGTCTTCTCGCTCTTCCAGGTCGTGTGCGGCCGACGACGGACTCCGCGACGGGGAAGGCCTGAGAACTAGGACCCGTCGCGGCGGCTAAGAAGGAGAAGGCCGAAACGCACCCGACCAGGCTAGCACCGTCGCGCGGAGCGGACGCGCGAGGTACCGGAAAAGTTGGGCTGCGCCCGGGCCCCACGACTCCCGATACTGAATCCATGTCTCGTCGCGCCGCCGCGTTCGCCGCCGTCGTGGCCGCGTTCGTCCTGCTCACCGGGTGCACCACCACCGCACCCGGCGGCTCCGATGGCCCCGGGTCCGTCCCGCCGCCCTCGGATGCGATCGCCGCCCCCGGACAGGTGATCGCGCAGGCGACGGTGCTGCAGAAAGACGCCGAGGAGCCGCAGCTGTGCCTCGGCACGGTCGCCGAGTCGTATCCTCCCCAGTGCAGCGGGCCCGAGATCACCGGATGGGACTGGGACGCCGTCGAAGGCGAGGAATCGGCCAGCGGTGTCACCTGGGGCGCCTACGCCGTCACCGGCACCTGGGACGGCACCACGTTCGCCGCCGAGTCGGTGGTGCTGCTCGCGCTCTACGACCCGATGCCGGTGGTCGACCCGCTCACCGACCCCGCGAACGCGGGCGACACCCCCGACGACGAGCTGCTGTCGATCCAGGAGGAGCTGACCACCTCGGCTCCCTTCACCGTGCTCACCTCCGTGCCGCAGAACGGCTACCTCTTCGTGACGGTCATCTACGACGACGGCACCATCCAGGCGTGGGCCGACGAGACCTACGGCCTCGACAAGGTCGCGGTGCGTAGCGCGCTGCTCGACATCTGAGCGCGCCTTCCGCGGGCCACGACATCAGGCGACAGCACGTGACAGGGGCGTGACAGCGGTGGGCGCGCATCCTCGGATGCATGACCACCAATGCCATCGAGGCCCACGGCCTCACCAAGACCTTCGGGAAGACCCAGGCGCTCGCCGGGATCGACCTCGAGGTGCCCGAGGGCCGCGTGCTCGGCGTGCTCGGCCCGAACGGGGCCGGCAAGACGACCGCCGTCCGCATCCTCGCGACGCTGCTGCGACCCGACTCGGGCACCGCGCGGGTCGCAGGACACGACGTCGTCAAGGAGCCCGCCGCGGTCCGCCGCTCGATCGGTCTCACCGGCCAGTACGCGAGCGTCGACGAGGATCTCACCGGGGTGCAGAACCTCGTGATGATCGGCCAGCTGCTACACCTGTCGACCCGCGACGCGAAAGCGCGTGCCGCCGAGCTGCTCGAAGAGTTCGACCTCACGGATGCCGGACGCCGCCTCGCGAAGACCTACTCCGGCGGCATGCGCAGGCGTCTCGACCTCGCCGCGTCGCTCGTCGGACGGCCGAGCGTCGTCTACCTGGACGAGCCGACCACCGGCCTCGACCCCGCCAAGCGCGACGACGTCTGGGAGATGGTGCGGGCGCTCGTGCGCCAGGGCACCACCGTGCTGCTCACCACCCAGTACCTCGAAGAGGCCGACGCGCTCGCGCACGACATCACCGTCATCGACCACGGGCGCGTGATCGCCCACGACACCCCGCAGGGGCTGAAGCGCCAGGTGGGCGGGCAGACCCTCGAGGTGCGGCCCTCGTCGATCGACGACATCGCCCGCGTGACCGAGCTGCTCGGGCACGTCGGGACGCGCGCCCCCGAGCACCCCGCACCCGACCTCGTGTCGGTGCCCGTCGCGTCCGAGCTCGCGCTCACCGAGACGGTCGCGCGGCTCGCCGCCGAGAGCATCGGCGTCACCGAGCTCTCGCTGCGACTCCCCAGCCTCGACGAGGTGTTCTACTCGCTCACCGGCCATGTCGCCGTCGAGACCCAGACCCCCGACCAGACCGCAGCATCCCGAGAAGAAGACGAGGCCGCCTGATGTTCCGCGACTCCCTCATCCTCGCCAAACGCACCGTCACCAAGATGGTGCGCAACCCCGAGCAGTTCATCGACGTGACGCTGCAGCCGATCCTGATGACGGTCATCTTCGTCTTCATCTTCGGCGGCGCGATCGCCGGCGACACCACGAAGTACCTGCAGTTCGCGCTGCCCGGCATCATCGTGCAGACCATCATGTTCACCTCGATGACCATCGGCGTGAACCTCAACACCGACCTCAAGAACGGCGTCTTCGACCGGTTCCGGTCGCTGCCGATCTCCCGCTCTGCGCCCCTCATCGGCGCGGTGAGCGGCGACATCGTGCGGCACACCATCGCGGTGGGCGTCAGCATCCTGTTCGGCGTGATCATCGGATTCCGCTTCGAGACCCCGTGGTACTGGGGCCTCGGCGGGGTGCTGCTGATGGTCGTCTTCGCGGTGAGCCTGTGCTGGGTGTCGGTGCTGATGGGCATGCTGGCGCGCTCGTCGGGCGCGGTGCAGGGCCTGTCGTTCCTGATCGTGTTCCCGCTGACGTTCGGCTCGTCGACCTTCGTGCCCGCCGACACGCTCCCCGACTGGATGCAGGGCTGGGTGGCGATCAACCCCGTCACGCACGTGATCGATGCGCTGCGCGGCCTGTTCCTCGGCACCGAGGTGATGCCGGCAGGCACCACGCTCGCGGGAGAGATCGGCTGGGTCGCCCTCAGCTGCGTCGTGCTGGTGGCGATCTTCTTCCCGCTCGCGACCTGGGCCTACCGCCGCAAGATCTGAAGCAGTTCCGCGACCGCATCAGAGGCGGCGCCCGCAGGTTCTCCGGAGCCGGTGGGTGCCGCCTCGATCGCTGTGCGAAGCGACTGTTCGGCGTTGTCAGAGGGGTCGGGCGCGCCGCGCAGCCGAGCGGCGAGATCGAGGGCCGCTCGCGCCGAGTCGAGATCTCGACGCGCAAGCGCGAGGTGCCCGATCGCGATCGCCACCGACGCCATGATCGGCCGGTCGAGACTCTCGCCTGCCGCATGAGCGGCGACCTCGAGCGCCGACTCCGCCTCAGGCAGTTCGCCGCGGAGGATCCGGATGCGGGCGCGGGCGACGTCGAGGTGCGCGACGGCCTGCGGAGGTAGCCCGGCGCGGCTCCCCGAGCCCGGCCAGTCGCCCTCCCCCGCCCACTCGAGGCCTCCCTGGTCGGCCGCATCGAGATGCCGCTGCGCAGTCTCCGTGTCTGCGAACTCGATGTCGAGCAGGGCGTGGGTGACGTGGGCGAAAACCACCGACCGCGACGACCCGCTCGCGGTGGCCTCGTCGATGAGCCCATCCGCACGATCCCGGGCTTCCTGCTCGCGCCCCATGCGCAGCAGCAGCATCACCCCGAGTCCCTGCTGCTGCTGGAGGTCCCACGACGATGTGATGGCACGTAGGTCCTCTGTCGACTGATCGGCGATGAGCAGAGCCTCCTCGAACCGCCCCTCGAGCGCGAGCCACTGCGAGCGCATCTGTCTCGCGAGGGCGAGACCCCACAGGTCGCCGATCTCCTCGAACAACCGCAGCGAGAGTTCGCTGGCGACACCCAGCTCCTGCGTCTCCCCGCGGTTGTGGGCCATCGCCGCCCGGACTGCCGCGATCATCGCCCGTGGCCACGGCCGCAGGTCGAGCTGCTCATCCGGCGGGAACCGCACCGCGGCCGCCCAGTCGGTGGTCGAGATCGCGGCGGCGAACGCGGTCATCAAGATGGGCATCACCTGCAGGATGTCGTTGTCGCTCGAGCGCGCGAGCAAGCGGAGGCGGTCGATCTCCGCTGGGACGTCGATGTCGTCGGTGAGGGAGTCCGCCTCCGCCATGCCCGAGAACGCCCGCACCATGAGCGTGACGGTTCGCACCAGCAGCGCCGCGTCGCCGTCGAGCCGATCGGCGAGCGGACCGACCTGCGCGAGCCAGGTCATCGCGTCCTCGTTGCGGTCGCGGATGATCCAGTACCAGGCGGTGCCCGCCACGATGGTCACCGCCTCCTCGTCGAGGCCCGACGCCACGGCGTAGCGAAGCACCCCGGCGAGGGTGTCGTCTTCGATGTCGAACCAGGCGAGCGCGTCATGGATCGCGGCACTGCGCAGCCGCGCGTCCTCACGGCCCACGACGTCGGCGTAGCGCCGCGCCTGCTCGCGGCGCCGGGCGTCGAGGGCTCCGCTCTCGCCGAGCCGCTCGAGCCCGTATTCGCGGATCGTCTCGAGGGCGCGGAAGCGTCCATTGGTGCGCTGCAGCAGGGACTTGTCGACGAGTCCGTCGAACGCGGTGGAGCGGATGCCGTGCACACCGGCGACTGCTGCCGCGTCCTTCGCGGCGATCCCGGCCGGGTAGATCGCGACCACCATCAACAGTTCGCGCTCGTCGTCGTCGAGCAGCGTCCAGCTCCAGTCGATGAGGGCGCGGAGGGTCTGATGGCGCGGCAGCACCGCCCGCAGCCCGCCGCTGAGCAGCGAGAAGCGGTTGTCGAGGCCGGACGCCAGCTCGTCGATCGACAGTGTCCGCGCTTTCGCCGCCGCGAGCTCCAGGGCGAGCGGCAGGCCGTCGAGGCGGTCCCGGATGCGGGCGGCCGCGGGCTGTTCGGTCTCGTCGAGAGGGCGCCCGCGAGCCGCGAGCACCCGCTCGGCGAAGAGGCGCTCCGCGTCGGCCGCGTCGAGCGGCCCGAGGGGCACGAAGGCCTCCCCCGCGAGCGCGAGGGGTTCGCGGCTCGTCGCCAGGATGCGCAGGCGCGGCTCGAGTGCGAGCAGTTCGCCCGCGAGGGCTGCGACCGCGTCGATCACGTGCTCGCAGTTGTCGAGGACGAGCAGCAGCTCGCGCCCGTGGATCGCCGCGATCACGCGTTCGCGGACGCTCGCGGGTACCGACGCGGTGTCGGTGCGGATGTCGCGGCCGAGTGCGCCGAGCACGGCCTGCCACACCTCGTCGGGCCCCGCTGGTGCGAGTTCGACGAGCACCGACCCGGGCCGCGAGCGGGCCGCTTCGACGGCGAGTCGCGTCTTGCCCGCACCGCCCGGGCCGAGGATCGTGACCAGCCGCGAGATGCCCAACTGCTCGCCCACCCGTGCGAGCTCGTTGTGGCGTCCGACGAGAGCCGTCAACGGCGCCGGCACGCTCACCGTCGGCGTTTCGGCGCGACGACGCGCGATCGAGCTGACGGCGGCGTGATCGCGCGCCAGGTCGCGCTCCAGCCAGTCGTAGCCCGCATCCGGAGTCCACGGCTCACCCGCCCAGAGTTCAAGCGCCTCCGCGGCGAGCCGCGCCGCCTCATCCGGCTCCTCGGTCGCCGACGACGCGGCGACGAGATCCTGGAACCGCACCGCATCCACCGCGTCGCGCGGAAGCTCGAGGCGGTAGCCGCCTGGGGTCGACATCACGATGTCGACGGGCAACTGCGAACGCAACCGCGACACGAGCGACTGGAGCGCCGCCCTCGGGTTCTCCGGCGGGTCGTCGGGCCACACATCTTCGGCGATGGCCCGGTAGCCGAGATGGGTCTGCGGATCGAGGGCCAGCCGGAACAGCAGGGCGCGCTGCCGATCGCCGACGATGTCGACCGGCTCCCCGTCATGCTCGGGGGCCCAGCCGCCCAGGATCCGGATGCGCACCCGTCAACCCTAGGACGGGGAAACGCCGCCCGGTGCAGGCACGGAGGCCGGCTGCACCGGGCGGCGTCGATCAGCCGGGGTCAGTCGACGGCGAGCGCCGTGACCGGGCTGACGCGGGTCGCACGTCGCGTGGGGGCGATCGTCGCGACGACGGTGAGCACGGCGGCCGACAGCACCACCGCCCCGAGCACCACCCACGGGACGCCGGGAGCCACGATGCCGGGCGAGCCGTACATCGAGCCGAGCAGCGACTGGGCGCCCACCCAACCGTAGAAGGTGCCGAGCAGCAGGCCCACCACCACAGCCGTCGCCGTGAGCTGCAGGCTCTCCGAGAACACCATCCGGCGCAACTGCCCGCGCGAGAACCCGAGGGCGCGCAGCAGCCCCAGCTCGCGCGTGCGCTGCAGCACGCTGAGCGAGAGCGCATTGACGAGGCCCACCGCCGCGATGAGCGCGCTCACGCCCACGAGGGTCGAGAACACCGCCGTCACGGCATCCAGAAGCTGCTCGGTGCCCTGATACACCTCGGGCTGCGCCGCCTGCGCCGCCTGGATCAGCAGGCGGAAGCTCGCGATCGCCACACCGAACATGGTCACGAGCGTGACCCCGATGACGACGCCGATCGTCGTGCGGGAGGAGCGTTCCGGGTACCGCAACGAGTTCTCGGCGGCGAGCCGGGCCGACGGCGAGCGGCCGAGCATCCGCCCGACGAGACGCAGCGCCGGGGGCATGATCAGGTGCGCGCCGAGCACGAGTCCGGTGAAGGACAGCACGCCGCCGAGCACGCCGATGAGAACACCGAGCGGCGAGACGAGCCCCACCAGCAGCCCGAGCACGAGCAGTGCGCCACCGATCGACATCAGCACGATGGCGACCGCGTTGCGCCCCGGGCGCGCCCGCAGCTCCTCGTTCGAGAGCGGCTGTGAGCCGCCGATCGCCTGGAGCGGGGTGACCGTGAGCACCCGGCGGGAACCGATCCACGACGACAGCCAGGTGGTGAGCACGACGGCCACCACGGGAAGCAGCAGCACCGGATCGATCCAGCTGTGCGCGATGTCGGGCAGCCAGCCCGCCGCCACCGCGATCCGTTCGAGACCCAGGGCCAGTCCGGTCCCGGCGACCGTACCGGCCGCCGCGCCCAGAAGTCCGACCAGCAGCCCCTCCCGTGCGACCGCGCGCCGCTGGGCGCGCGCACTCGAACCGATGAGCCGCAGCAGCGCGATGAGACGCGCTCGGCCGGCGACGATCGTCGCGAATGTGTTCACGGTGACGATCGCGCCGACGTACACCGCGATCACGATGAACACGAAGGCGACCACCTGCAACATGAGAGCCACCATGGCGCTCGAACCGGCGACGTCGTCGGCCGCGATGACATCCGCGAGCACCCCCGTCACCTGCAACAGGGCGACACCGAACGCTGCCGAGAGGCCCGCGACGAGGATCGACGAGGCGTGCTCGCGCAGCCCGGATGAAGTCGAGACGGCCATCAGGACACCTGCTCCATCGCGAGCATGTAGTTCGCGATCTCGGATGCGCTCATGCCGGCGCGGTCGTCGACGAGTCGACCGTCGGCCAGGAACAGCACGCGGTCGGCGCAGCTCGCGGCCACCGGGTCATGGGTGACCATGGCGATCGACTGACCGTAGCTGCGGGTCGCCGACTGCAGCACCTGCAGTACCTCGCGCCCGGTTCGGGAGTCGAGGTTGCCCGTCGGCTCGTCGGCGAAGACCAGCTCCGGACGGGTGACGAGCGCGCGGGCGATGGCGACGCGCTGCTGCTGGCCGCCCGAGAGCTCCTGAGGGCGGTGGCTGAGGCGCGAGTCGAGGCCGAGCACCGTCTCCAGTTCGTCGATCCACTCCCGCTCGCGCCCGCTCGGGGCGCGCCCGTCGAGCTCGAACGGCAGCAACAGGTTGCCCTCGACGTCGAGGGTCGGAACCAGGTTGAACGCCTGGAACACGAAACCGACCCGTCGACGACGCAGCAGGGTCAGCTGGTCGTCGCCGAGCGAACCGATCTCGGTGTCGCCGAGCCACACGCGGCCCGAGGTCGGCGAGTCGAGGCCCGCCATGATGTGCATGAGCGTCGACTTGCCGGAGCCCGACGGCCCCATCACCGCGGTGAACTCACCGCGCCGGATGCCGAGGGTCACCTCCCGCAGGGCGTCGACGCGGGCGCCGTGGGCGCCGTAGCTCTTGGTGAGGTTCTCGACGCGCGCGACGAGGCTCGCGGCCGCGGGATCCGGGTTGATGGTCGGAATGCTGGTGGTCAGGTCCATGCATCCGACGCTATGGACCATGCCGGGTGCCGCGCGTCGGGCGGTCGGCGCATCCTCATCCGTCCCGAGGATGACACGGGGGGCGCCCGACTAGTCGATGATGCGGTGCTCGAAGGCGTAGACGACGAGCTGCACGCGATCGCGCAGCGACAGCTTCGCCAGGATGCGGGAGATGTGGGTCTTCACCGTCGCCTCGCTCACGAACTCGGATCTCGCGATCTCGGAGTTGCTGAGGCCGCGCCCGGCGAGCAGGAAGATGTCGCGCTCGCGTGCGGTGAGCGCGGCGAACTCGGGCGGCTCCCCCGCCACGACGCTGCGGGAGTCGAAATGCTCGAACAGCTCGCGCGTGGCCGACGGGGCGAGCACGGCGGTGCCCGCGTGAACCGTCCGGATGGCGGCGAGCAGGAACTCCGGATCCGAATCCTTCAGCAGGAACCCGCTCGCACCCGCGCGGATGGCCCGCGTCGCCGCCTCGTCGAGGTCGAACGTGGTCAGCACGATCACCCGCGGGGCGTCACGGCCCGCCGCCGTCGACGCCGAGATGATGCGCTCGGTCGACTCGATGCCGTCCATGATCGGCATCCGGATGTCCATGAGCACGACATCCGGCTGGGTCCGGGCCGCGAGCGCCACCCCCTCGAGACCGTCGCCGGCCTCGCCGACGAACTCCAGATCGTCTTGCGAGCTCACGAGCATGCGGATGCCGGTTCGGAACAGCGCCTGATCGTCGACGAGGGCGACGCGGATGGTCATCGGATGGTCTCTTTCTGGGTGATCGGGACATGCGGGGCCGTCGGGGTGTACGGCAGCCACGTGGTGACGACGAAGCGATCGCCCTCGACGCCGGCCCGCAGCCAGCCTCCTGTGAGGGTGGCGCGCTCGGTCATTCCGGCGATGCCGTGCCCGGCCACGACCGCGCCGAGCGGGATCATGCCCGTACGGGGACGCAGCTCCGGCAAAGCGCTGACCACCGCGAGCTCGAGCCCGTGGGAGGTCCACACGAAACGCACCACCACATCCCGTTCGACGTCGGCATGGCGCAGCGCGTTGGTGAGCGACTCCTGCACGATGCGGTAGACGGCGATCTGGTGCGCGGCCCCCAGCGGCTGCGGGGTGCCGCTGTCTTCGCGCACGATCCGCAGCCCCGAGGCGCGGAGCTGCTCGAGCAGGCGATCGAGGTCGCCCAGGGTGGGTTGCGGGCCGTCCTCCTGCTGGTAGCGCAACTGCGCCAGCAGCACACGCACGTCGCCGAGCGCCTCCCGCGCGGTCGCCGCGATCGTGCGGAGGGCCTCTTCTGCGGCGGACGGATCGGCGCGCGCCGCGTACCGGGCGCCGTCGGCCTGCGCGACGACGACCGCCAGCGAGTGCGCGACGACATCGTGCATGTCACGGGCGATGCGGGTGCGCTCCTGCTCGGCGGCGACCTCCTGCTCGGCCGCGATCGCCGCCTCCCGGCTCGCCCGGGCGCGGATGCGGGTGCGCATGAGCTGGCCGATGGTCCACGCCAGCAGGAAGGCGAACGCGAACGCGATGAACCATCCGGCGGCACGGATCGCCAGGTCGGGGACGTAGCTCGCGCAGTAGTCGTACTGGAACTCCAGGCACATGCCGAGCTGCGACCAGCCCTGCGTGGCGAGGATGTAGACGGTGATCGTGACCGGTGCCACGAGCGACGACGCGAGCGAGAGCCAACGTGTCAGCGATGTTCCGTAGGCCGCCGACGCGTAGACGATCGGGAAGACCGCCACATCCATGGGGTTCGGGTCGACGCCCGCGACCATCTGGAAGACGGCCACCAGCCACGCGATCCCGAGCGCCAGGCCGGGAGCCTTCCGGCGGAACGCGAGGGCCACCGAGAAGCCCGCCGCCACGAAGAGCTCCCACTGGCTGTAGCGGAAGTAGGCGACGAAGAAGACGAGGAAGTACGCGACCGCGACGAGGACGTCGACGACGAGCTGGGTCGTCGTGAGCCTCCGGAACATGCCATCACGGTACGCGCCCGCCCGCGTGCGACCCGCATCCGCCGACGAAAATCATCCCGCGGATGTATCCCGCGGGATGCGGAGGGCTAGAAGCCGAGGCGGGAGAGGTGCTTCGGGTCGCGCTGCCAGTTGGGGGCGACCTTCACCCGCAACGAGAGGAAGACCTGCTTGCCGACGAGCGGCTCGATGCCGGCACGGGCGCGCGCCCCCACCTCCTGCAGGCGGGCACCGCCCTTGCCGATGATGATGCCCTTCTGGCTGTCGCGCTCGACCCACAGGTTCGCGTAGACATCCACCAGCTCCTTGTCGTCGCGTTCGACGATGTCGTCGATCGTGACGGCGAGCGAATGCGGCAGCTCGTCGGAGACACCCTCGAGCGCCGCCTCGCGGATGAGCTCGGCGATGCGGTGCTCGAGCGTCTCGTCGGTGACCGCGTCGTCCGGGTAGAGGGCCGGCGACACCGGAAGCAGCCCGATCAGCTGCGACAGCAGCGTGTCGAGCTGGATGCGGCTGGTGGCCGAGACGGGGATGATCGCCTCCCACTCGCGCAGCTCGCTGATCGCCAGCAGCTGCTCCGCGACCGCGGGCCGCGACACGGCGTCGATCTTGGTGACGATCGCCACCTTCTTCGCGCGCGGGAACTGGTCGAGCTGCTCGTTGATGAACCGGTCTCCGGGGCCGATCTTCTCGTCGGCCGGGAGGCAGAACCCGATCACGTCGACGTCGCCCAGGATCGACGTGACCACGGCGTTCAGCCGCTCGCCCAGCAGGGTGCGCGGCCGGTGGATGCCGGGGGTGTCGACGATGATCAGCTGGCCCGTCGGGGTGTGCACCACCCCGCGGATCGCATTGCGGGTGGTCTGCGGCTTCGACGAGGTGATCGCCACCTTCTCGCCGACGAGGGCGTTGGTGAGCGTCGACTTGCCGACGTTCGGGCGCCCGACGAACGTCGCGAACCCCGCACGGAACTCCTCCTGCTGCGTCATCGCTCCTCCTCCGTGTTCGCGAACGCCTCTTCGGCGTCGATGAGGGTCGCGTCGCGTTCGACGACGACCGTGGAGAGGTGCTTGCGGCGCCCCTCCGTGCGTTCCGCGGTGAGCACCAGCCCCGACACGGTGGCGACCGATCCGGGAACCGGCAACCGGCCGAGCGTCTTCGTGAGCAGCCCGCCCACCGAGTCGACGTCGTCGTCGTCGAGCTCGATGCCGAACAGGTCGCCGAGCTCGTCAGTGGGCAGCTTCGCGCTCACCCGGTAGACGCCTTCCGCGAGCTGCACCACGTCATCCGTGTCGCGGTCGTACTCGTCGGAGATGTCGCCCACGAGCTCCTCGATGAGGTCTTCCAGGGTGACGAGGCCCGCGATGCCGCCGTACTCGTCGACCACCATCGCCAGGTGGGTGGAGTCGAGCTGCATCTGCCGCAGGGTGTCGTCGGCCTTCTTCGACTCCGGGACGAACGACGCCGGACGCGCGAGATCCTTCGCGCGGATGGATGCGGCATCCAGGGGCTGCTCGTGGCTGATGCGCGCCACGTCGCGCAGGTAGAGCACACCGAGCACCTCATCGGTGTCCTTGCCGATGACGGGGATGCGGGAGACGCCGGTGCGGAAGAACTGGCCGAGCGCGGCGCCGATCGTGGCATCCGCATCGATCGTGACCATGTCGGTGCGCGGGATCATCACCTCGCGCACCACCGTGTCGCCCCACTCGAAGATCGAGTGGATGAGCTCGCGGTCGTCCTCCTCGAGCACGTCGAGCTCGGTGGCCTCGTCGACCATCGACAGCAGCTGCTCCTCGCTGGAGAAGGTGACCGCCGTCTTGGGCCTGCCCGGCGTCACCCGGTTGCCGAGCGCGACCAGCCCGTCGGCGATCGGCCCCAGGATCACCCGGATGGCGCGCACGATGAGCGCCGAGAACGACACGATTCCCTTCGCGTGCGCGCGGCCCACACTGCGCGGGCTCGAACCCACCAGCACGAACGAGGTGCCCGTCATGACGACGGCGGAGGCGAGCAGCACCCACCACCAGTCGTCGAACACCTCGGCGAAGGTGAGGGTGACCATGACCGCGGCGAAGGTCTCCGAGACGACGCGCATGAAGTTGACGGCGTTGACGTGCGCGCCGATGTCGGCCGAGATCGCCAGCAGCGACTTGCGGGCGCGGTGATGCGCGGCAAGGTCGACGAGGTCGGTGCGCGAGAGCACCGAGAGGGCCGCGTCGACGGCCGCGAGGAGGCCGCCGAAGGCGACGGCGACGACCGCGGCGGCGATGAACAACCCGATCATCGCCGGCTACCGTCGTCGCTGCGTGTGGGCGTAGCCGACGAGGATGTCGCGCTGCAGCCCGAACATCTCCTTCTCCTCATCGGGTTCGGCGTGGTCGAACCCGAGGAGGTGCAGGATGCCGTGGGCGGTGAGCAGCTGGAGCTCATCCTGCGTGGAGTGGCCTGCGGTCTTCGCCTGCTCGATCGCGACCTGCGGGCACAGCACGATGTCGCCGAGGAGCCCTGCGGGGGTGATCTCCTCCTCCGTGCCGGGGCGCAGCTCGTCCATCGGGAAGCTGAGGACGTCGGTGGGGCCGGGCTCGTCCATCCACTGCACGTGCAGCTGCTCCATGGCGGCCTCGTCGACCAGCACGATCGCGAGGTCGGCATCCGGGTGCACGTGCAGGAAGTCGAGGGCGAACACGGCGAGACGCTGCAGGCCGGCCTCGTCGACGTCGACCCCGGATTCGTTGTTGATCTCGATCGACATCGTTATCTCTTCCCCATGCCCTTGCCCATGCCCTTGCGGCGATCGGCGCGATTCGCGAACTCGGATGCCTCGCGGCGCTCGTGAGCGCGCGCCTGCTTCTCGGCGTCGTACTTCGTGTAGGCGTCGACGATGCGGCCGACGAGCGAATGCCGCACGACGTCGTCGCTCGTGAGACGGATGAACTCGATGTCGTCGATGTCGTCGAGCACCCGGGTGACGAGCTGCAGGCCGGAGGCTCCCGCGGGCAGGTCGATCTGGGTGATGTCGCCGGTGACGACCATCTTCGTTCCGAAGCCGAGACGGGTGAGGAACATCTTCATCTGCTCGGGCGTCGTGTTCTGCGCCTCGTCGAGCACGACGAACGAGTTGTTGAGCGTGCGGCCGCGCATGTACGCGAGCGGCGCCACCTCGACGGTGCCGGCCGCGAGAAGCTTCGGCACGAGCTCCGGATCCATCATCTCGTTGAGCGCGTCGTACAGCGGCCGCAGATACGGGTCGATCTTGTCGGTGAGAGTGCCGGGCAGGAAGCCGAGCCGCTCCCCCGCCTCGATCGCCGGGCGGCTCAGGATGATGCGGTCGACCTCCTTGCGCTGGAGGGCCTGCACCGCCTTCGCCATCGCCAGGTAGGTCTTGCCGGTACCTGCGGGGCCGATGCCGAAGGTGATCGTGTGGTCGTCGATCGCGTCGACGTACGCCTTCTGCCCGAGCGTCTTCGGGCGGATCGCCTTGCCGCGGGCGGTGAGGATCGCCTGGCTCAGCACCTCGGCCGGAGCGCCCCCGCTGTCGAGGATGCGGCGCGAGGTGGCCACCTCGCCCGGGCCCAGGTCGACGCCCTTCTTCACCAGCTCGACGAGCTCGGCGACCAGCCGCCCGGCCGCCTCGACCTGCGCGGCGGGACCCTCGAGCGTGACGTGGTTGCCGCGCACCAGCACCACGACATCCGGGTACTGGTGCTCGAGGGTCGTCAGCAGGCGATCCTGGGGGCCGAGCAGCCGCACCATGGCGACGCCGTCGATCTCGAACTCGACGCGCTCGTTCGGCGTGCCGGGGGTCGGGGTTCCGTCAGACAAGTGAGCCTTCCGAGAGGGTGCCTGCGAGCACGTGCGCGTGCACGTGGAATACGGTCTGGCCGACGCCAGCGCCGCTGTTGAACACGAGACGGTAGTCGCCGTCGGAATGCTCGGCGGCGAGCTTCTTCGCCACGGCGACGACCTCGGCCAGGAGTTCGGGGTCGGCGGCGGCGAGCGCCGCCACATCCGGATACGCGGCCGTCTTCGGCACCACGAGCAGGTGCACGGGAGCCTGCGGCTTGATGTCGCGGAACGCGATCACCCGGTCGTCTTCGTAGACGATGTCTGCGGGGATCTCGCGCGCGATGATGCGCTCGAAGATCGAGGGGGAATCCGGCATTGCTCCATTCTACGGAAGCGGGCTCCGGCGTCGCTCGGGAAGTCGGCGCTCAGGTGGCGTCCCACAGCTCCCGGTAGAAGCGGATGCGGTCGGCATCCGGTGCGATCCCGTACGCCGCGAAGAACTCGGGTTCCCACCCGTCGCCGTAGTTCCAGCCGAGGCTCATGCTCGACACGGCCAGGTCGGCCCAGCGGTCGGCTGCGCCGAGGGAGGCGAGGTCGACGTGGCCCACCCACCGTCCATCGTCTCCGATGATCGTGTTGGGCGCGCAGGGGTCGCCGTGGCACACCACCAGGAGGTCGATCTCGGGCGTCGGACCGAGCCGTGCCGCATCCGCATCGGTGCCCGCCACGGCGAGGCGGGTCGCCACGCTCCAGTCGTACGGGATGGCATCGAGGGGCAGGTTCTCGTGCAGCGCCCGGAGACCCTCGCCGATCGCGCGGACGGCGGCGCGGGGCTCGGCCTTCCAGCGCCGGGTGACGGCTCCCTCGCCGGGCAGCGCCCGCGTGACGAGCAGTTCGCCGTCCTCGGCGGAGACGAAGTCGAGCACCTCGGGAACCGGATGATGCGGCCGGGCCCAGGCGAGGCGCTCGCGCTCCACATCGAGCGAGATGCCCGTCCCCGCCGGATTCCACTTGAGGAAGCGGTCGGCGGCGCGAAAGGTCAGGCCCCCGAGGGCGTTGCGCCAGACGGCCACCGCATCCGGCGCGATGCGGCGCACCGCATCCGGAACCTCGACAGGGCCGTCGGGCTCCGCCGCGAGCGGCATCACCAACGCGCGAGCCGCGCGTTGAGCACGGCGAGCGCCGCGGGGCCCGCCGTGGAGGTGCGCAGCACTTCGGGACCGAGGCGCGCTGCCACTGCGCCCGATTCACGAAGGCGGTCGAGTTCGCGGGGCGAGACGCCGCCCTCCGGCCCGACCACGAGCGTGATGAGTTCGGCGCCATCGAGCGCGACACCCGTCAACGGAACCTCGGCGGTGGGCTCGAGAACGATGACGAGACCGTCGAGGGCGGCGAGCTGCGACGTCGACGCGAGGGACGCCACCTCGGGAACCCGCGGACGGATCGCCTGCTTGGCCGCCTCGCGCACGATCGAGCGCCAGCGCTCCTCGCCGCGGGCCACCTTCGCCCCCTCCCAGCGGGAGACCGAGCGCTCCGCCGCCCACGGGATCACGCCCGCGACGCCCAGCTCGGTGGCCGCCTGCACGGCGAGCTCGTCGCGGTCGCCCTTCGCGAGCGCCTGCACGAGCCACAACGCCGGGGTCGGCTCGGGCTCGTGCACGACCTCCTCGACCTGCAACGCGAGCACCCCCTGCGGCGCTTCGACCACCGCGCCGCGCACGACCGTGCCGCGGCCATCGCCGATCGAGAGACGCTCACCGGGGCGCACCCGGGCCACCTGCAGCGCGTGGCGCGCCTCGTCGCCGGTGACCTCGACCCGGGCGCCGAGCACCGCATCCGCCTCGGTCAGCTCGTGGAGGTAGAGGCTCGCCATGTTCCCACTCTCCCACGGACGCGGTTGTGCAGGAGCGCGCCCGTGTTGTTCAGGACCCGGATGCCGCGCTGGGCTCCCCGCCCAAGAAACCCCTGGTCAGGTGGGCCACACACTATTGGGCCCCGGCAGGATCCTGAACAACCGGTGGGGGATCCTGAACAACGGCACACGCGGGATGCTGGAGCTAGCCGAGGAAGCGATCGCGCAGCTTCGCGAACAGCCCCTGCTGGAACTTCGAGAACTGCGGCTTCGCCGGCGGGCGCTTCGAGGCGAACTGCTTGATGAGATCGAGCTCGCTCGAGTTGAGGCGCACCGGCGTCTGCACGTGCACACCCACCTTCAGGTCGCCGCGGCCGCCACCCCGCAGGCGCGTGATGCCGCGCTCCTTCACCGTGACGATGTCGGCCGACTGGGTGCCCGGCTTGATCTCGATCGAGACGTCGCCGTCGAGCGACTTCAGGTTGACGGATGCGCCGAGGATCGCGTCGGTCATCTGCACCTCGAGGGTGGCCAGGAGGTCGTCGCCGGAACGGCTGAAGATGTCGTGGTGGCGCACCTTCACCTCGAGGTAGAGGTCGCCGTTGGGGCCGCCCGCGGGGCCGGCCTCGCCCTCACCGGGCAGGTGCAGGCGCATCCCCGTGTCGACACCCGCCGGCACGTCGACCGCGACCTTGCGCTTGGCGCGCACCCGGCCCTGGCCCGCGCACGTGGCGCACGGGTTCGGGATGATCGTGCCGTAGCCGCGGCAGGTGCCGCAGGGGCTCGAGGTCATCACGTTTCCGAGCAGCGAGCGCACCGAGCGCTGGATCTGGCCGGTACCGCGGCAGATGTCGCACGTCGTGATCGAGGTGCCCGGAGCGCAGCAGGAGCCCTTGCAGGTCTCGCAGAGCACCGCCGTGTCGATCTCGATCTCGTGCTTGGTGCCGAAGATCACCTCGTCGAGGTCGATCTCGATGCGCAGCAGCGCGTCCTGGCCCCGCTCGGTGCGGGATCGCGGCCCCGCCGTGCGGCCCTGCGCCGCGCCGAAGAAGCTGTCGAAGATGTCGCCGAACCCGAAGTTGCCTCCGCCGAAACCGCCGGCGCCGCCCAGGTCGTAGCGCTCGCGCTGCTCCGGGTCGCTCAGCACGTCGTACGCGTGGGTGACCGACTTGAAACGCTCGGCGGCGTCTTCGGACGGGTTCACATCCGGATGCAGCTCGCGCGCGAGCTTGCGGTAGGCCTTCTTGATCTCCTCGGGCGAAGCCGAGCGCTCCACACCGAGGACCTCGTAGTGATCTGCCAACGTTCCTCTATCTGATCTCGTCGTCGCCGATGAGGCGCGACAGGTAGCGGGCGACCGCGCGGACCGCCGCCATGTTGCTCGAATAGTCCATGCGGGTGGGGCCGAGCACGCCGAGGCGCGCGACCGCACCCCCCGGGCCCGCGTAGCCGCTCGCGAGCACACTCGTCTCGCCCAGCCCGAAGTCGTCGTTCTCGCGGCCGATGCGGGCCGAGACGCCGATGTCGTCCGGGTCCATCTCGCCGAAGAGGCGCAGGATCGTGACCTGCTCCTCGATCGCCTCGAGAACCGGGTAGATCGATCCGGTGAAGTCGCGCTCGGTGCGGGCCAGGTTCGCGGCACCCGCCATCACCAGCCGGTCGTGGCGGGTGGCGGCGACCTGCTCGGACAGGCTCACGATGAGCGGAGCCGCCGTCTCGCGGTCGGCCGGCTCGATCGCCTCCGACAGGCCGCGCAAGGCCGTCGCGGCATCCGACAGGGCCTTGCCGCCCAGCTCCGCGTTGAAGCGCTCGCGCAGTCGGGCGAGAAGTTCGGGATCGTCACCCGCGGTGCTCTCCGCCGTGCGCTGATCCACCCGGCCCGTGTCGGTGATGAGCACCGTCATGACCCGGTTCGGCGTCAGCGCCACCAGCTCGACGTGGCGCACCCGCGCGGTGCCGAACGAGGGGTACTGGGCCAGCGCCACCTGATTGGTGAGCTGCGACAGCAGGCGCACGGTGCGGCCGAGCACGTCGTCGAGGTCTGCCGGATCGCCCAGGAACGCCTCGATCGCGTTGCGCTGCGCGGGACTCAGCGGCCGGAGCTCGGTGAGCTCGTCGACGAACACCCGGTAGCCCTTGTCGGTGGGGACCCGGCCGGATGACGTGTGGGGCGCTGCGATCAGGCCGTCTTCCTCGAGCTGCGCCATGTCGTTGCGGATCGTCGCCGACGAGACTCCGAAGGAGTGGCGCTCGACGATCGACTTCGAACCGACCGGTTCGCTCGTGGAGACGTAGTCCTGCACGATGACGCGCAATACGGCGAGACTGCGTTCCGAGACCATGTGCACCACCTTTCCGCAGGAGCCGCCCCGCGCCGGTGGGTTCTGGCACTCCGGGTACGTGACTGCCAATACTACCGTGCGGTGCGTCGGCGAGCCGTTGCACGCGCGGAACGGCGGGCGCTAGCGTGTAGGCGCTCCCCCACGCTTGCTCATCAGAGAGAAAGGCACCACCACCATGACCGATCCCGCGCAGCCCGCGCCGCAGCAGCCGCAGCCGGCCGC
>Ga0160436_1000177_pt1 | contig 31536 bp, 24 predicted proteins | sample HID1973M_E0MG_FD_108264 | JGI IMG/M metagenome (GOLD analysis project Ga0160436, IMG submission 108264) | Enriched mosquito-associated microbial communities from UW Madison campus, WI, USA - HID1973M_E0 MG | ecosystem: Host-associated > Arthropoda: Insects > Digestive system > Unclassified ...
GCCACCGAACATGACGAAGACCAGCCGGTGCACCTGCACGTGCTCGACCCGAACATCTGCGTGACGCGCTGCGCGGTGGAGTACGACAACCCGTGCACGCGGTTCTGCCCGGCAGCTGTCTACGAGATCGTCGACGACGCCGCCGCAGCCACCGGCAAGCGCCTGCAGATCAACGCCGCCAACTGCGTGCACTGCAAGACCTGTGACATCAAGGACCCGTACGAGATCATCAACTGGGTGACCCCGGAAGGTGGCTCGGGTCCGAATTATCAGAATCTGTGAACATGACGGCCTTCCCGCAATCCGCTCGTTCCACTTTATTTCGGGCACTGCGAGCGATGTTCCGCGCATTGCCACTGAGTGACGGCACGCGGGATCGTTGGCGCACCAGCTTCCTGGATCGCCATGGCGATTGGGCACCAGCGTCGGAACGCGGACGTATCCCACTTGGCTCCGCAACACGCCAGCCCCGTGTACGCGCCGACGAGGCGGCGATCGGCCACGTCCCCTATCGGCACGAAAAGCTCCCCGGGAAGTTGCCGGCCCGCCTGATCGCATTCTACCTGCCGCAGTTCCATGCGATTCCCGAGAACGACCGGTGGTGGGGGCCGGGCTTCACCGAATGGCGTAACGTGAGCCGGGCATTGCCGCAGTTCGAGGGTCACGCACAGCCGCGGTTGCCGGCCGACCTTGGCTTTTATGATCTGCGCGATGTGCATGTCATGCGTGAACAGGCACGGTTGGCCACCGAGTACGGAATCGGCGCATTCTGCTTCTATTTCTACTGGTTTGGCGGCAAAACGCTACTCGAACAGCCTCTGCGTCAATGGCTGGCAGATGATGCAATCACGCTGCCATTCTGTTTGTGCTGGGCCAATGAGAACTGGGCGCGTCGCTGGGACGGACGCGATCAGGACGTCCTCATAGCGCAGCAGCATAGCGCCGCGGATGACCTCGCCTTCATTGCGCACGTCGCCCCCTATCTGCGCGATCATCGCTATCTGCGTGTCGAAGGCCGGCCAATGCTGCTGGTGTATCGCCCGAACCTGATGCCGGACGCCACAGCCACCGCTCTGCGCTGGCGCCAATGGTGCCGCGAAAACGATGTCGGAGAAATTCACCTCGCTTACGTACAGGGCTTCGAAAGGCCTGATCCGACCGACATCGGTTTCGATGCCGCTGTCGAGTTTCCGCCCAACCTGAGTACGCCACCATCGGTGGCCGGCGCGCAGACGCTGATCAATCTAAACTTCAACGGCGACGTCCTCGACTGGCGTGCATTGGCCGCCGACATGGTTGGTCGCCCTTTGCCGAGCTATCGTCTTTACCCCGGCGTCAATCCGGGTTGGGACAACGAACCACGCCGCTCTGGACGCGGACGCGTGCTTTTGCACGCCTCGCCGCGCGGCTACGGCGATTGGTTAAGCCGGACCGTGCACGAACGCATTGCGACGCAGCCACAAGAACACCGGTTAGTGTTCATCAACGCGTGGAACGAATGGGCCGAAGGCGCAGTGTTGGAACCGGATGCACGCCTGGGCTACGCATGGCTGGAGGCGACCAGGCGGGCTCTGGTACCGGCTCTCCCCCCATCGCCAAGCCGCGTCGCAACGGTCATCCATGCTTGGTACGTCGAAGGCCTGGCTGACCTCCTGCTTGCCAGGCGCGACAGCGCGGTGCCCGGGAGACTATTGATCACCACCTCCCCGGACAAATCCGCCGAAGTGAGGGACATCCTCCACAAGCTAGGGGTCGCAGCCGAACTTGCCGTACACGACAACCAAGGCCGCGATGTGTTGCCATTCCTGCGCGTCGCCGATCGCCTGTACTCCGAAGGCACGGAAATCGTGCTGAAATTGCATACCAAGCGATCGCTACACCGTCCCGATGGCGAGCATTGGCTAAGCGAACTCCGACAGGCATTGCTGCCCGCCGAAGGCGCCGCGCGCCTATGGGAAGCCTTTGATGCGCACCCCTCGTTGGGGCTCGTCGCCCCGGCAGGGCATCTATTGCCGTTGTCGCATTATCTCGGAGGCAATGCCGAGGCCATGGATTTCCTCCAGGCGCGCATCGGCATTCCATTGCGCATGGACGATGCGAGTTTCGCGTCGGGCACAATGTTCTGGCTACGGCTGGAAGCATTGCGCCCGCTGCTGGACGCACATCTTGCCCCGAGCGAATTCGACATCGAGGACGGCCAGATCGATGGCACTCTGGCGCATGCGCTGGAGCGGGCTTTCGGCAGCGTAGTGCGCGCCAGCGGCTTTGCGCTGGCTACCAGCGACGACCCCAGACCCGGAGCACACGCCAAGACGACGCACGGGTATCGTTATGCCCGCGCGTCGCCTTGAGCTCAGCGACCGAACGACACCCCGGTCTTCCGCTTCAACTCTTCGTCATCCACGCCCTCGGCCGTTTCCACCAACTTCAGACCCTCCGCTGTCACATCAAACACCGCCAAGTCGGTGATGATCCGATCCACCACACCCACGCCGGTCAGCGGCAGGTCGCACTGCGGCAGGATCTTGTGGCCTCCGTCCTTGGCGACGTGCTCCATCAGCACGACGACGCGTTTGACCCCGGCCACCAGGTCCATCGCGCCACCCATGCCCTTGACCATCTTGCCGGGCACCATCCAGTTGGCGATGTCGCCCTTGTCGGTCACCTGCATCGCGCCGAGGATCGCCAGGTCGATATGGCCGCCACGGATCATCGCGAACGAATCGTGGCTGCCGAAATAACTGGCGCCGGCGCGCGCGGTCACCGTCTGCTTGCCGGCGTTGATCAGGTCGGCGTCGACCTCGTCCTCTGCGGGGAATGGACCGATGCCGAGCAGGCCGTTTTCCGACTGCAGCCACACGTCCACGCCCTCGGGAATATGGTTGGCCACCAGGGTCGGCAGCCCGATGCCCAGGTTCACGTAGGCACCATCGGTCAGCTCACGCGCTGCACGCGCAGCCATCTCATCGCGGGTCCAGGCCATTACTTCGACTCCTTGCGCACGGTGCGCTGCTCGATGCGCTTTTCCGGCTGTGCGTTGACGACGATGCGGTCGACATAGATGCCCGGCAGGTGTACCTGGTCCGGATCGATCTGGCCGACCTCCACCAGCTCCTCGACCTCGACGATGCAGACCTGCCCCGCCATCGCGCAGGCCGGGTTGAAGTTGCGCGCGGTCTTGCGGAACACGAGGTTGCCCGAGGTATCGGCCTTCCAGGCCTTCACCAGCGAAACATCGGCACGGAGCGCGGTCTCCATCACATATTGCTTGCCGTCGAACTCGCGCGTTTCCTTGCCCTCGGCCACCACCGTGCCGTATCCGGTCGCGGTGTAGAACGCCGGGATCCCCGCGCCGCCAGCGCGCAAGCGCTCGGCCAGCGTGCCTTGCGGATTGAACTCCAGTTCCAACTCGCCGGACAGGAACTGCCGCTCGAATTCCTTGTTCTCGCCCACGTAGGACGAAATCATCTTATGGATCTGTCGGGTCTCCAACAGCAACCCGAGGCCGAATCCGTCCACGCCGGCGTTGTTCGAGATCACGGTCAACCCCTTCACGCCACTGTCACGCAATGCAGCAATCAGCGCCTCGGGAATGCCGCACAGGCCGAAGCCGCCGACCGCCAGGGTCTGTCCATCGGCCACCACGCCGGTCAATGCCGCTGCCGCGCTGAGGTAATGCTTGCCGCGCGTGCCGGCCTTCTCTGCCGTATTGCCCATCACCGCCCTCACCTCGTTGATGTAAGGCGGCCATTCTAGCGGCTGACCGTGGCCTGTCCCGTTGGTCGAAAGGACTAGGCCCCCGTGCGCCGGACCGGCTCGGTTCGTTAAACTCGGGGTTCCCCCAGAGCCCAGGAGTTCCCGCATGACGTTGCCCGCCTTCAAGGCCTACGACATCCGTGGCCGCGTGCCGGATGAGCTGGATGAGTCCCTTGCCGGCCGTATCGGTCTTGCGCTGGCGGATCTGCTGGAGCCCGGCGAAGTCGTCCTGGGGCACGACGTGCGGCTGAGCAGCCCGGCGCTGCAGGAAGCGCTGTCCAATGGCCTGCGCGCCGCCGGCCGGGACGTCATCGACATCGGCCTGTGCGGCACCGAGGAGGTCTATTTCCAGACCGCCCACCTGAAGGCGGCCGGCGGCGTGATGGTCACCGCCAGCCACAACCCGATGGACTACAACGGGATGAAGCTGGTCCGCGAGCAGGCCAAGCCCATCAGCGGCGATTCGGGCCTGTTCACCATTCGCGACTTCGCAGCCGCCCACAAGGGCGAGCTGCCTGCCGCGCGCGGGGGCACGCGCGACTACACCGACAAGACGGCCTATATCGAACACCTGCTGAGCTACGTGGACCGCAGCCAGCTCAAGCCGTTGAAGATCGTCACCAACGCCGGCAACGGGGGCGCGGGCCTGGTCATCGACCAACTTGCGCCGCACCTGCCGTTCGAATTCATCCGCATCCAGCACGAGCCGGACGGCAGCTTTCCGAACGGCATCCCCAACCCCTTGCTGCCGGAAAACCGAGCGGCCACCGCGGAGGCAGTGCGCACGCACGGCGCGGACTTCGGCATCGCCTGGGACGGCGACTTCGATCGTTGCTTCTTCTTCGACGCCCAGGGCCGCTTCATCGAGGGCTACTACCTGGTCGGCCTGCTCGCCAAGGCGCTGCTGGTCCGGAGCCCTGGCGCCAAGATCATCCACGACCCGCGCCTGGTCTGGAACACGGTGGAAATGGTCGAGCAAGCCGGCGGCATCCCGATCATGAGCAAGACCGGCCATGCCTTCATCAAGGAACGCATGCGCGCGGAGAATGCCGCCTATGGCGGCGAGATGAGCGCGCACCATTATTTCCGCGATTTCGCGTACTGCGATTCGGGCATGATCCCCTGGCTGCTGATCGCCGACCTGGTCTCTCGCACCGGCACCTCGCTGGCAGACCTGGTCGAAGACCGCATGGCGGCTTTCCCTTGCAGCGGCGAGATCAACTTCCGCGTCTCCGATGCCAAGGCTTCGATCGAACGCATCCTGTCGCACTACTCGGCCCAGAATCCAAGCCTGGATTACACCGACGGCCTCAGCGCCGACTTCGGTCAGTGGCGCTTCAATCTGCGCAGCTCCAATACCGAACCGTTGCTTCGCCTGAACGTGGAATCGCGCGGCGACGCCGCGCTGATGCAGGCGCGCACCGACGAAATCTCTTCCCTTATCAACGCCTGACTTCAGCAAGGACCTGTGTCGATGAACGATATTCTTCCCGTCATTCTTTCCGGCGGCTCCGGCACGCGCCTATGGCCACTGTCGCGCGAAGCCTATCCGAAGCAGTTCCTGCCGTTGACCGGCGACCTGACCATGCTGCAGGCCACCTGGCATCGTGTCGCGCCGATCGCCGGCCGTCCCCCGCTCGTCGTGGCCAACGAAGAACATCGCTTCGTCGCGGCCGAGCAGTTGCAGCAGGTCGGCGCGACGCCGCAGGCGATCCTGCTCGAGCCGATCGGCCGCAATACCGCGCCTGCGATCGCCGTGGCCGCGCTGGAAGCCACCCGCGACGGCGGCGATGCATTGCTGCTGGTGCTGCCGTCGGACCACGTCATCACGAATGAGCAGGCCTTCCAGCGCGTGGTCCAGGAGGCCGCTGCCGCCGCCGAAGCCGGCAAGCTGGTGACGTTCGGCATCGTGCCGACCGGCCCTGAAACCGGCTACGGCTACATCAAGGCTGCCGCGGGAACCGGCACCCGCGGGGTCGAGCGCTTCGTGGAGAAGCCCGACCTGGCAACCGCGCAGGGGTACGTTTCCTCGGGCGAATACTTCTGGAACAGCGGCATGTTCCTGTTCAAGGCCTCGCGTTACCTCGAGGAGCTGAAGAAGCTCAACCCGGCGATCCTCGACGCCACGCGCAAGGCCTGGGACGCCGCCAAGCGCGATGCCGATTTCGTGCGCCTGGACAAGCAGGCCTTCTCTGCCGTGCCCTCGGATTCCATCGACTACGCCGTGATGGAAAAGACCGCCGACGCCGCGGTCGTCCCGCTCGACGCAGGCTGGAGCGACGTCGGGTCGTGGACCGCACTCCGCGACGTCTCCCCGCAGGATCCGGACGGCAACGCCCACCATGGCGACGTGATCGCCATCGACTGCCACAACACCTACGCCTATGGCGATCGCCTGATTGCGTTGGTCGGCCTGGACGACGTGGTCGTGGTCGAAACTGTCGATGCCGTGCTCGTCGGCAAGAGCGAGCGGATGCAGGAGGTCAAGGAGATCGTCGCGCAGATCAAGCGGGACAAGCGCTCAGAGGCCACTTGGCACCGCAAGGTCTACCGCCCGTGGGGCGCCTACGACTCGATCGACAACGGCCAGCGTTTCCAGGTCAAGCGCATCACCGTCAAGCCCGGCGCCACACTGAGCCTGCAGATGCACCACCATCGCGCCGAGCACTGGATCGTGGTCAGCGGCACCGCCGAAGTGACCCGCGGCGAGGAAGTGCTGCTGCTCACCGAAAACCAGAGCACCTACATCCCACTGGGCGTCACCCATCGCCTGCGCAACCCGGGCAAGCTGCCGCTGGAACTGATCGAAGTGCAGTCCGGCAGTTATTTGGGCGAGGACGATATCGTGCGATTCGAGGACACTTACGGGCGGGCTTGATCGCCCTGAGGCTTGAAAGCAGGACGGCGACAGTCACTCGTCGCCGTCCTGTTTTTTTGGCGACATGGCCAGTTCAGCGTGCGGCTGCGATCTCGGCCAGCACCCGGGGCACGCCCGCTTGCCAAGGCGGCAGGATCACGTCGAAGTCCCGCACCAACGTAGTCGTGTCCAGGCACGAGTAAGCCGGCCGTCGCGCCAGAGTTGAATACTCGGCCGTCGCAATCGCAGTGACCTTCGGTATCCGCTCGATCAGCCCGAGCGCCATAGCCTGCTGGAAGATCTCCTCGGCAAAGCCATGCCAACTGGTCTGCCCGGATGCGGTCAGATGCCAGGTTCCAGAAAGCACATGCTCTGCAATGGCCAGCGCGTGCGCGGTAACGTCCGCGATCAGCGCCGCCGGCGTCGGCGTGCCCACTTGGTCCGCTACCACCTTCAGTTCATCGCAATCAGCACTCACGCGCAACATCGTGCGCAGGAAGTTGTGTCCATGTGACGCATAGACCCATGCTGTGCGGAAGATCAGATGCTGCGCGCCGGATGCCCGGATGGCCTGTTCGCCCGCCAGCTTGCTTTCGCCGTACACGCCCAGCGGCGCGGTCGGCGCGTCTACCGGATAGGGCACAGAACCCCGGCCGTCAAAGACGTAATCCGTGGAGTAATGCACCAGGGGCACGCCGTTGCGCGCGCACCACTGCGCGATGACGGCAGGTGACTCGGCATTCGCACGGAAGGCGGCCTCGCGATCATGCTCAGCGCGATCGACTGCGGTATAGGCGGCAGCGTTGACCACGCGAGTCGGGCGAAGCTTGTCCAGTACCGCACACAGCGATTCCGGCACATCAAAATCAGCCTGTTCGCAAGGGGCGCCGTCGGGCAAATCCCCCTTACGCGTCGTCGACTGCAGCTGCCCCAGGGGAGCCAGCGCGCGCATAAGCTCCTGACCGACCTGTCCGTTGCCACCGAAGATCAGCGTGCTCACGGCGTATAGACCGGCAAGCGCTCAGGCGCGATGTCCTCAAGCAAAGGTGCGGCCTCGTCCTTGGCTGAAAGCATCGGCGCACTGATCGGCCAGTCGATAGCAATCCTGGCATCGTTCCAGCGCACCCCCGCATCCGCTTCTTTCACATACACGTCTGTACACAGGTAGCTGAAAACGGCACGTTCGGAAAGAACCGCGAAGCCGTGTGCAAAACCTTCCGGGATCCAGAACTGCTTCCGATTTTCTCCGCTCAGCACGATCGCTTGCCACTGCCCAAACGTCGGCGAGCCACCACGGATATCCACCGCCACGTCGTAGACCTCGCCTTCCAGCACGCTGACCAGCTTGCCCTGAGGGCGCGGCCATTGGTAATGCAGGCCACGCAACACGCCACGGCTAGAACAGGAAATGTTGCTCTGCCTGACTTGAAAGTCGACACCGGACGCAGCATACCGCTCAGCGTTCCAGCTCTCGAAGAAAAAGCCTCGTGCATCACCATGAACCGTCGGTTCGACCACGACGCATCCCGGCAAAGGAGTCTGGATTACTTTCAAAGCATCTTCCCTCGGTGAGCCAAGTCATACAGGTATCGCCCGTACGCATTCTTCGACAAGGAAGCGGCGAGCATTTCCAGTTGTTCCGCATCGATCCAGCCGTTGCCGAACGCGATCTCCTCGGGACAGCAGACTTGCAAACCCTGCCTCGCCTGGATCGTTTCGATGAAATTGGCCGCCTCGTGCAGGGACTGGTGAGTTCCGGTGTCGAGCCAGGCATAGCCACGACCGAGCGCCTCCAGGTGCAGCGAGCCGCGTTCCAGGTAGCAGCGATTGAGATCGGTGATCTCCAGCTCGCCACGCGGCGAAGGCTTGAGCTCGGAAGCATAATCGCTGGCACGGCCATCGTAGAAATACAGGCCGGTGACCGCGTAGTTCGAACGCGGTTGCGCCGGCTTTTCCTCGATGCCGATGACCTTGCCGGCAGCGTCGAACTCGGCCACGCCATAGCGCTCCGGATCGTTCACCCAATAACCAAAAACCGTCGCGCCCTGCTCGCGCGCGTCAGCTCGCTTCAACGTTTCGGTCAGCCCATGACCATGGAAAATGTTGTCGCCCAACACCAGGCAACTCGGTTGGCCGGCAACGAAATCCCGGCCGATCAAATAGGCCTGCGCCAGACCGTCCGGACTCGGTTGCACGGCGTACTGGATGTTCATGCCCCACTGCGAGCCATCGCCCAGCAGGTTCTGGAACAACGCCTGCTCGTGCGGGGTGTTGATGATCAGCACGTCGCGGATGCCGGCCAGCATCAACACGCTCAGCGGGTAGTAGATCATCGGCTTGTCGTACACCGGCAGCAGCTGCTTGCTGACGCCCTTGGTGATCGGATACAGCCGGGTGCCGGAACCACCGGCCAGGATGATGCCCTTGCGGTTGCTCATTTCCATCGCTCCTTGATCAGGCCGTCGTACCGATGCGTTCGAGGCGGTAGCTGCCATCGAGCACGCCGGCCACCCAGCCCTGGTTGTCCAGATACCAATCCACCGTGAAAGCGATGCCTTGCTCGAACGTATGCTTCGGCTCCCAGTTCAGTTCGTTCTTGAGCTTGGAAGCATCGATGGCGTAACGGCGATCATGGCCAGGCCGATCGGTCACGTAGGTGATCTGGCTGGCGCGCGGCTTGCCGTCTTCGCGCGGGCGGCGCTCATCCAACAGCGCGCAGATCGCCTGCACCACTTCGATGTTCTGACGCTCGGAGTTGCCGCCGACGTTGTAGGTCTCACCGACCTTGCCCTTGGCCAGCACGGTCCGGATCGCCTCGCAGTGGTCGCTGACGAACAGCCAGTCGCGGACCTGCTTGCCATCGCCATAGACCGGCAGCGGCTCTCCGGCCAGCGCCTTGGCAATCACCAGCGGAATGAGCTTCTCGGGGAAGTGGTAGGGACCGTAGTTGTTCGAGCAATTGGTGGTCAGCACCGGCAGCCCGTAGGTATGGTGGAAAGCGCGGACCAAATGGTCGGACGCGGCCTTCGAGGCCGAGTACGGCGAATTGGGCGCGTATGGCGTGGTCTCGGTGAACTTGCCGGTCTCGCCCAGCGTGCCGTACACCTCATCGGTGGAGACGTGCAGGAAACGGAACGCGTCGCGGCGGCCATCCGGCAGCGCCTTCCAGTAGTCGCGCACCGATTCGAGCAGGCCGAGGGTGCCGACCACATTGGTCTGGATGAAAGCGCCCGGACCATCGATCGAGCGATCGACGTGGCTCTCCGCGGCGAAGTTGAGGACGGCATCGGGCTGATGCTCGGCGAGCAGCTGAGAGACCAGCTCCCGGTCGCCGATGTCACCGTGGACGAAGACGTGATTGGGGCTGCCCTCCAGGGAGGAGAGCGTATTCAGGTTACCGGCGTAGGTCAGCGCGTCGAGATTGACGACCCGAGCGCCCCGGCCTACTGCCTGGAGCACGAAGTTGCCGCCGATGAAACCGGCTCCGCCGGTCACAAGCCAAGTTGCCACTGGTTTCGTCTCCGAAGGCGCCATGCCCATCCAAAAGGGCAGAAAGAATAACGGGTCCCCCTCCGCGCGTGGGATGCGCGCACCGCCGCTGCATGGTGCAGGGCAGCAAACCATACGCCATCGCACGGAACCCCGTTGCCGGTTAAAATCGCCCCAATGCCCCGTGCCAGCCGCCGCGGCCGGGCCTTTCCGTAAAGCTGAAGGATTCCCGCAAGATGAAAATCCTCGTCGCCTACAAGCGCGTGGTGGACTACAACGTCCGCATCCAGGTCAAGCCGGATGGCTCCGGCGTGGTCACCGATGGCGTCAAGCTGTCCCCGAACCCCTTCGACGAAATTGCCCTCGAAGAAGCGCTGCGCCTGCGCGACGCTGGCATCGCCAGCGAAGTCGTGGTCGTCACCCTGGCCCCCGCCGACGCCGCCGCGCACCTGCGCAACGGCTTGGCGATGGGTGCCAACCGCGCCATCCACGTGGTCACCGATGCCGCCGTGCAGCCGTTGACGGCCGCACGCGCCCTGCTCAAGCTGGTCGAGAAGGAACAGCCGCAGCTGGTGATCCTCGGCAAGCAGGCGATCGACGACGACGCCAACCAGACCGGGCAGATGCTGGCCACGCTGTGGGGCCGCCCGCAGGCGACCTTCGCCTCCAAGCTGGCGATCGCCGACGGCAAGGCCACGGTGACCCGCGAGGTCGACGCGGGCCTGGAGACCCTGGAAGTCGAGCTGCCGGCCGTGGTCACCACGGACCTGCGCCTGAACGAGCCGCGCTTCATCAAGCTGCCGGACATCATGAAGGCCAAGAGCAAGCCGCTGGAGACTGTGCCCTTCGCCGACCTGGGCGTGGAAACCAACGACAGCCTCAAGACCACCCACTACGCGGCACCTGCAAAGCGCAGCCGCGGCGTGATGGTCAAGGATGCCGCCGAACTGGTGGCCGCACTCAAGCAGAAGGGGTTGCTGTGATGTCCAAGGTTCTCATCGTCGCCGAACACCTCAACGGCCAACTCAACGCCTCGACCGCCAAGACGGTCAGTGCGGCACAAGCGCTGAAACCCGAATCCATCCACGTCGTGGTGCTGGAAGCGGCCGCCGGCACCGAAGGCGAAACGATCTGCCAGCAGGTTTCCGGCATCGCCGGCGTTGACCGCGTGATCTCGGTCAGCCACCCGGCCAACGCGCACCCGATCGCACAGGTGCTGGGCCCGCAGATCGCCCGCCTCGCCGACGGCTACAGCCACGTGTTCGGTCCTTCGACCACCTTCGGCAAGGACTTGATGCCGGTGGTCGCCGCCCTGCTGGGCGTGAACCAGGTATCGGATCTGATGGCCGTCGAAAACAGCCATACGTTCAAGCGCCCGATCTACGCCGGCAACGCCATCATCACCGTGGAAGCGCCGGCCGACCAGGTCGTGGTCGCCACGGTGCGCGCTGCCTCGTGGCAGGAAGCGGCGCAGGGCGGCAACGCCGAAATCGTGGCCGTGTCCCTGGACGGCACCACCTTGCCGAGCCACACCCGCTTCGTCGAACTGGCCGCAGGCAAGTCCGACCGACCGGACCTGCAGAGCGCCAAGCGTGTGGTCTCCGGCGGTCGCGGCGTCGGCTCGGCCGACAACTTCAAGGTCATCTACCAGTTGGCGGACAAGCTCGGCGCGGCGGTCGGCGCCTCGCGCGCGGCGGTCGACGCCGGCTATGTGCCCAACGAGCTGCAGGTGGGCCAGACCGGCAAGATCATCGCCCCGGAGCTGTACGTGGCCGTCGGCATCAGCGGCGCCATCCAGCACCTGACGGGCATCAAGGACGCCGGCACGATCGTGGCGATCAACAAGGACGGCGAGGCGCCGATCTTCGAGATCGCGGATATTGGCCTGGTGGGGGATTTGTTTACTTTGCTGCCTGAATTGGAGAAGGCATTGGGCTAGCAGTGGGTGGCTCGTCCCGGCTTGAGCCTGGACGGGCCTTCGGTCACATTTTAATTGGCCTTGGGCGCCCGGCATCCCCGATGGCGATTAGCGGCGTTTGTCGAGCATAATCGGGCCAGTCCTTTGGGGGATTGGCGCATGTCTCAGTTGTCTGCAGATGCAGTTAAGTGGGCCTACCGGATTCTTCTCGATAGAGAACCCGAAGACGAGCAGGCGGTGGCGGCGAAGGTCAACAATCTTCGTTCGACGCGTGAATTGCGCCTCACCATCCTCGGTTCGGCCGAGTACGCCGGCAAACAAGAGCACCCGCTACAGATCGGACAAAGTCCTTTCTACCACTATGCCAGTACGTTCGACCCGCTCGCGGTCATGAAACGGCATGCGATCAGCGATCCGCAGCCACGGCCTGGCTACCTGACCAATTTCCTCGGCGTAGCGATCGATCCGAAATTCTTCCCTACCATTCTCCAGGATCGCGCTGGCCAGGTGGAGGGAATCCCGATTCCGGCCAACTGGCACGCCGACATCGCCGAATGGGGCGCGGCCTTGCGCGCAGTGGAGCTGGCCGGCACGCGATTCACAATGGTCGAGCTGGGGTGTGGCTGGGGTTGTTGGATGAACAACACTGGCGTGGCCGCACGCGCCAGCGGTCGTCTGGTCAACGTCATAGGCATCGAGGGCGATGCGGACCACCTGCAATTTGCCCATGAGGCGCTCGCCGTCAATGGTTTTTCCGAGGATGAAATCACCCTGCATCGGGGCGTCGCTTCAGCCGCGAAGGGATCAGCGCTATTTCCAAAACAGCATGTGCCCGGTACTACATGGGGCAGCGAGCCGATCTTCGACGCCACCGATGAACAACGCCTGCAAGCGCTGGAAAGTGGGTTCTACGACGAGATTCCGGTGCTGTCGCTTGCAGACATGCTCGCGCCTCACGATCGCATAGATCTCCTGCACGTGGACATCCAGGGCGGGGAAGCCGATCTGGTCGATCGCAGTCTCGCCTTGCTCAACGAGAAGGTCGCCTATCTACTTGTCGGCACCCACTCCAAGCCAATCGAAGGTCGACTGTACGCTACGCTCGAAGGCGCAGGCTGGCAGCTTGAAATGGAGCGCGCGGCGATCTTTGATATTGTCGACGGCAAGTCCCGGATACGCGTCGACGGCGTCCAAGCCTGGCGCAACCCCGTACTGTTGCCCGAGCTGAGCACGACGGACGAACTCAATGAAGTGCCTGGTGTCGGGGAAGAAGAGGGTCTGGATTTGACCGTGGAGGAGACCTCGGCTGTATCGACCTGAAGCAGGATCATTGCTTGAGGCATCCAGGACTCGAACTCCTGAAAGGGAAAGCCAGCTCATCAATCGCAATACGAACAAAGCATGCATTCCCTGCCGCAGAGGCGCTGCACTCGCGAGGACACATGGAAGCCCAAGCTTACGTGCAAATGGCGGAAAGCGAAGCACGGCACTGGTGGTTCGTGGCGCGCCGCAAGATTATTGCCAGCCAACTCTCCCAACTACCCGAAGCGAAAGCAAGGCGCATCTTGGAAGTTGGTTGCGGCACCGGCGGCAATCTGGGGTTACTGGCGGACTTCGGCAAGGTCAGCGCCATAGAGATGGATGCGAACGCACGCGCCCTGGCATCCCAGAAGATGGGTGCGAACGTAGAAATACGCGCCGGCCGCGCACCTGAAGACATTCCTTTTGGACCGGGAAGCTTCGACCTGATCTGCATGTTCGATGTGCTCGAACACATCGAACACGATGAACAAACACTGCTGCGGCTTCGCGAGTTGCTCTGTGACGACAACGGGAAGATGCTCATTACAGTACCCGCTTATCAATGGCTTTGGAGCGCGCACGACGAGTTCCTGCATCACAAGCGCCGATACACGCTGCGCTCCCTACATCGCCTTTTCAAGCGCTGCGGATTGCGAACCCTGAGGTTGACCTACTTCAACACGCTACTGTTTCCGCTCGTGGCGGCAATCCGTGTCAAGGAACGCATTACTGGCAACGACACGCCATCAGGCCACGACGTCCCCCGCGCCGCACTCAATGCCACGTTGCAGCGCATCTTCGCATCGGAAGTGACGCTTCTTCGCCACTTCAACCTACCATTCGGCGTTTCGCTACTCGCCGTCGTGGAACGCGAACGGGGCTTGGGCAGCCCGATCTAGGCTGCGCGATATGTCCAGGCGTGATGGAGCCAGAACGTAACCGGCGGAATCGACACCACTGTCGCCAACACGCCAAGGCGATAGTCCAAGCCAAGATGTTCGAACAGCGCACTCATTGCCGCGGCCAGGCAAGCGATAAGCGTCGACACCACGACGAATCGCGATAGCGTGCGTCGCCCCAGCGGCGCGGAGAAGCTCCACAACGTGTTGGCAAGGTAGGAGAAGACCGTCGCCACCAGCACCGCGGACGCGTTGGCGATAGTCGGCGGAACGTCCAGACCGGACACCAGGCCGATGGCGACCAGGAAATGGATAAGCGTAGCTCCGATGCCCACGCAGACAAACCGCAAAAGCTTCGCCCTTGTCGCCCCTGCCGGGAACCAACGTTCAAGCATCCTGCCCATCCTTGGAACCGAAGCGGTACTCACGCCGCACCAGATAGATCGGTCGCGACTTTGATTCCATGTAGATGCGCCCGATGTATTCGCCCAGTAGGCCCACGCTCAACAGCTGCAGACTACCGAAGAACAGGATGACGGCCAGCGTCGACGTGTAGCCGCGCACGTCGGCACCAAATATCAGCGCTTTGATGACCACGACAATTCCGTAACAGAATGTCGCGAAAGCACAAAGTCCGCCAATGTATGTCCATACGCGCAATGGCAACGTACTGAAACTGGTAATACCCTCCAGGGCAAAGTTCCACAACTTCCAGCCGGTGAACTTGGTAGTTCCCGCCGAGCGCGGACCACGCTTGTAGCCGATGGTGACGGTCCGGAACCCCAGCCACGCAAGCAGGCCTTTCATGAAGCGCTGCCGCTCGGGAAGTTGCGCCAATGCGTCAACCACCTGGCGACTCATCAAGCGAAAATCACCCACGTTCTCCGGAATCACGACCTGCGAAACGCGCGAGTTGACGCGATAGAACATTGCCGCGGTCTTGCGTTTGAGCCAAGAGTCTGTGCCACGATCCGTACGCTTGGCTAGCACGACGTCCGCACCTCCCTCCCATGCTTCGATCATCTCGGGTATCAGCTCGGGAGGATCCTGCAGGTCTGCATCGAATGGGATCACTGCGTCACCGGAAGCCGCCAGCAGGCCTGCCGTCAAAGCCGCTTCCTTGCCGAAGTTGCGGCTGAGCTCGATCACCCGGTAGCGGGAATCTCGTTGTGCCAGGACAATGAGCATGCCCAACGTCGCGTCTCGACTGCCGTCGTCCACGCAAATGAACTCGAATTCATAGCCACTGCAATCGTTGGACAGCCGCTGCATGGCGGCTGCGAACACTTCGATGCCAGCTTCCTCGTTGTAGAACGGAATGACCATCGAGATGCGTTTCATCGCCAGTCTCCGAACCGGAAGTTACTCAATCGTCACCGCCCTGACCGCCAAACCAAGTTCCCGGCTGTCACTGGCCGATGGTGCACGCGCGTCCGGCAGCGCGATATCAAGTCGGTTATCGCCGCACTTGAGCGTGCCGTCGGGAAAATGCAGGTCGATCTCCGGCTGGTCGGGCTGCACCGTCTCGCTTACCAATGCGCTGCCGTTGAGAGCGAATGCGGCGTGTTGCACGCCGTTTGAACTGAGCTTTATCTTGACTATGTCCTGCCAATCCGGCCCGCAGACGGCCTTGATCAACACGGAGACCTTCTTGCCGGAGCTCCAGCGAAACTCCGGCTCGACCCCGGAGAATCCGATATAGCCAACATCATTGCTATCGTGCGTGATCCACTGCCCCGGATTCACCGGACGCAGGAAGCTGCCATCATCGTCCATGACCTCCCGGGTCCGGTCGATGAAGTACGCGCGATAGGATTCGCTGGTGTTGGGATTCAGTGCGAGGTATCCCGTCAGTGCGTACAGGCCCAGCAGACCCATCGAAATTAACGCAAAGATCGCTGCCTTTCTGCTCATATCACGAATCCGTTGCGTACAGCCCAAAGCGCATACACGTGCCCGAGCATCAGCAGGGCCAGCGGAAAATAGAGCACCCATATGCGCCGATAACCAACCAACTCTGCAATCAGAAGCAGGATAGGCGCTTGCCACATCACGTAACGCGGCATTGAAGCCAGGCTGGTCGCAACCGGTATCAATACCGCGAGCAACGCGAACACTCCCAGCTCTGAACGCCGCTGCGCAAACAGTACGAGTGAAGCGAAGATTCCGCCGATGGTCACCAGCGCGAATACTCTCTGGGACCCTCCTGCAGACAAGCCATTGCCAATATTGGCGAGGACCGATCCCACCTCACGACCCCAGGCACGTTGTATGTGCACGAATGCCAGTCCATCTCCCATGCGCCAGTACAGAAACAAGGAGAACAGCGCCAGGCCCAGGGGCACCAGGCCCAAGGCGAAGATCGCACGGCTGATCTCTGCCGGACTCCAGGTCCAAGCTCTGTTTCGAATCAGGGACAGAAGGAAAGAGAAGCCGAAAGCCGCACCCACGAAGCGCGTCGCACCCAACCCGGCCCCGAGCAATCCCGCCGTGATCAGATTCCCGCGCTTGAGTGCGTAGAAAGCGGCGCACGTGAGCAGGAGATAGAGCGATTCGGTGTAACCGGTTCCGGCATACACCGCCCAGGGACTGAACGCGACCACCGCGCCCGCCAGCAGTGGCGACACGCGCGTCGAGTACGCCTGGACGAACTTGATGAAGGAATAGATGGCCAGCAGGAACAGCAACCGACTGGTAACCATCAGTGACAAACCGTCGCTGAGTCCGGTCAACGAAACAAGCTTGGCCAACAAGGGAAATGCTGGGAAAAAAGCCCAATTGGCCGAATTGTTCAGCGCCGGGCCGCTGGTTGTCAGATGGTAACCCTGCTCGAGGATGGACCTGTACCAGTTGCAGTCGTACTTGCACCAAGTCGCTACTGCAACGTGGTTGATGCGCCAGAAGAAGAGTTCGAACAACTGATTGGCGATGAACAACAGGAGTGACGTGGCGAGCAAGTCACGTTCCCGCGAGAACCAACAGCGCAAGCGCGCGGCAAGGTGGGCAAGAGAGCTTGCGGGCGCTGTCAAATCCGAGCTATTGTTCATGCTGACTCGATCATCCATTGCAGCGTCTCACCAATCGGAACCGGGGCGTAGTCGGGAAACAGCTCGCGAAGCTTCGCGGCGGATCCGTACAAGGTCTTGATCTCGTTGGCACGCACAAGCGCCGGATCGACCTCGACCTGGATCCGATAGTCCGTAAGCGCCTCCAGCTTCTCAAGGAGCTCCGCCAGCGATACGGGCACCGATGAGCAGATATTGAAAGTCTGGCCGGCAGAATCTGCTTCAAGCAGGCGCGCATAGACATCTGCCACCACGCGCACATCCGAGAAGTCGCGCGCCACATCCAAGTTGCCCAGTAGAACCTTCGATCTACGCTGCACGAAATGAGAAACAAGCTTTGGGACCAGGAAAGAGTCGGATTGCCCCACACCTGTATAGTTGAACGGCCTGACGATGGTTATCGGCAACCGTTCGCCCCAGGTCCGAGCCATGTGCTCCATCGCCAGCTTGGAGACCGCATAGTCATTTGAAGGCGCAACCGCGGATGCCTCCATCAACGGGACCTCGCGGCTATTTCCATAGACGTTGGCACTGCTTGCAAGCACCACCGCCTGGGGCGCATGGTCGGCCGCGGCAAGTGCAGCAAGCAGATTCCGGGTACCCAGGATGTTGGTGGCGTAGAAATCACCGACATCGGCGTGCGCCACGAATGCAACCGCTGCCAGGTGGATGACATAGTCCGGGCGAAGGCGATGCACGGCCTCGCGGACACCGTCCTGGTCGGCGAGCAGAAGCGAGGAACCATCCTTGCGCGCGAGGCCGACCGGCTCGTAACCGCGCCGCGCGAGCGCGGCGCCTACGTACCGTCCCGTGAAGCCACTCAATCCGGTAACGAGCACGCGACGGCCACGCGCCGCATCTGCCAATCCACGCGGGTCAGAAGGAGAAGCCACGCTCGTTCCTTCGTAGATCCGCCTCGACCATCATCTGGCATAGTTGTTCGAGCGTCGTCGTCGACTCCCAGCCCAGCTGTTCACGCGCCTTGCTCGCATCGCCTATCAGCAGGTCGACTTCCGCCGGACGATGGAACTTGGGATTGATGCGCAGCAAGGTCCTGCCGCCATCGACATCGACGGCGATTTCCTTATCGCCTTGGCCCTTGAACTCCACTTCGATCCCAGCGCCCTTGAAGGCCATGCGCACGAAATCGCGCACCGTCTCTGTTCGGTTCGTAGCGAGCACAAACGTATCGGGCGTGTCGGCCTGCATCATCCTCCACATGCCTTCCACGTATTCCTTGGCGTAACCCCAGTCGCGCTTGGCGTCCAGATTGCCAAGCTCCAGGCAATCGAGCTTGCCGAGCTTGATCTTGGCCACGGCGTCGGTGATCTTGCGCGTGACGAACTCGCGGCCACGCAGCGGGCTCTCGTGATTAAACAAGATGCCGCTGGTTCCGAATATATCGTAGCTCTCGCGATAGTTGACCGTGATCCAGTGCGCGTACAACTTGGCAACACCGTACGGACTGCGCGGGTAGAACGGCGTGTCCTCCTTCTGAGGGACGGCCTGCACCTTGCCGAACATTTCCGAAGTCGAAGCCTGGTAGAAACGGATCTTCGGATTCACGAGGCGAATGGCCTCAAGCAGATGCAATGCACCAACACCCGTTATCTGAGCGGTGGTAGTCGGCTGATCGAAGCTGACACCGACGAAGCTCTGCGCAGCCAGATTGTAGATCTCGTCAGGCTGCACCTTCTGGACCATGGCGATGGTCGTACCAAGGTCGGTGAGGTCGTACTCGACCAGGTGCAGATTTGGATGTCCCAGCGCCTCCACTTCTTCAAGACGCCAGAAATTCACCGAGCTCGTACGACGGTAGGTGCCGTATACCTGGTAGCCCTTGTCCAGCAGCAGCCGGGCCAGGTATGCGCCATCCTGCCCCGTGATGCCGGTAATTATCGCGTTCTTCATTCTAAGGTTCCTGACAATAAAAGGTCCGGGTCTAACCCGGATCCAGCTGCGTGAATAATGCCTGATCGGTTACCCGTTTTTCGACCCGGTCCTTTCGAGGATCACGGTCCCGATCGCCGAGCCGCCCCTTGGGGGCAACGCCAGCAGCAGGCTTTCGCTCTTCTGCTTCAGCTCGAACTCGACTGCCGAGCCGTGGGCGGTCGCTGGCCCTGCCATGGCGTGCAGCGCGACTCCCCCGGACGTGGACACAACTGGTGCAGGATGCTCATCGGGTCGCGCCAGCGGGTCGATGATGGTCAGCCGATAATTTCCCGGCTCCAACTCGGCCCGCAGCTCGGCGGCCACCCCGCGTCCATCCCGGCGCCTCAGACGTCCTCGATCCAATTCCAGCTCCTCGCCCCCCACTTGGCCCTTGTGGGCCCAGAAGACGCGACGATGGCCTGGCATCCACAGCAGGGCCGGCTCAGCATGCCCATCCACGATATCGAGCAATCGTCGGCCGCTGTCTTGCCAAGTGTCATATGCCTGCGTCGCGTCCGCCGCGCGGCTTCCTGCGCCAGTCTCCAGTACCCGTGCAATGGCAGCGGCAAGGTCTGCAGCCTCCGTACCGCTGAAGAAGGTTGCCCGTCGCCGAGCGATGTCACGGAAAACGGGAATGTCGCGGGCAATGACAGGAACGCCCCGGCACGCCGCCTCGATCAGCGGAAGCCCATACCCCTCGGCCTCCGACGCACAAATTACCGCTTCGGCCTTGGCGTACAGCGCGTCGAGCTCATCGTCACTGACGCCGCTAAGCCAATGCAGCCTTTCGCCGCGTTCGGGATGGGCTTCCAGACGAGCGATCAACGGCTCCACCATCCACCCTTGCTTGCCGACGATGACCAGCATCACGTCTTGTCCTTGCGACCACAACAGCTCCATTGCATCCAGGGCCTGCGCATGCCCCTTTCGTGGCTCCAAAGTGCCGACCATCAGCACCATGCGGCGTGCTGATGCACGAACCGCCTCGAGCTCCGGGCGAAGCTCGAGGGAGTCGGTGTTGCGCATTGGCAAACTAAGGCCGAGCGGAAAGTGCCAAAGCGGCAACGGGTTCGGTCGCTGAACCATGAGCGCATCGGCAGCTTCTGCGAAATCCCGGCATACCTGCTGCGAAATACAGGCGACGCCGTCGGCGATACGCGCCACCATCTCAGTCCATGGCCGGAAAATACTTTCGGCCTCGGGCGGGAAACAATCGGGCCGCTGCATGGGCAGCACGTCGTAGACCACGAAGAATATCTTGGCACCGGCCAGCCGCATGTCGGTCAGCGCCCGCTCTGCAGCCACTGCATCGACGGGAGCCAGGTCCAGCCCCAGGAATACATCGCCGCTGCGCACATCGACCGGCTCGTCCGCGCAGCCGGTCGTCACTCCCAACAGGCGTCCGGTGAAGTTGCGAGCGTAGTAATAACGTCCGTCGCCGGGCGTATAAACCGGCTCCACGCGACAATCAACTGATATGCCAGATGCGTGATCGCCCAAGAACGCATCCAATACCCCGCGTACCACTCGCTGAATTCCGCTCTTGGCGTCGTGATTGACCAACTCCGACACGTCAACCAGGTACTGGCGCGGCGCTTGGCCCGGATTATTGAAGGCTAATGCCCCGCATATCTCGCCTGTCGGGAGGGACGGGCCCAGCACGGAGTCCTCCAACCGGCAACGCAACGCCCTCAACGAGCGCTCGGTCGCGGAAGCGTACGTCGCTTCGATCACGTCCCGATACCGGCGGGCCACCAGGCCGGGCGAAAGCTCATTTTCCACGTGCGCCCGCTGCCGATCCGACATCTGCGCACGCCGCGCGGGATCCGCAAGCGCGTACAGTGCCTCGACCAGGTCTTGATCGTCGAACTCGTCGGCAATCTGCAGCGCACAGTCTGCAGGGATTTCCGCCATGGAGCCGTTGCGATTTACAATCAAAGGCAGCCCTGCAGCCATGCAGTCCAGTGCCGCACGTGATGTCTCGCCTCGCGAAAGGGTACGCAGTTGCACGGCGACATCCGCCGCCAGCAGATAGTCCAGGTACTGGCCATCTTCGACGAAGCCCGTGATGGACGCATTTCCACAAGCCCCAAGGCGCGCCGCCATGGCATCACCATAAGGCGAAGGCTGGTTGGCGCCCACGAACTTCAGCTGCGCCCCGGGATCTGCGGCAAAGTCCGACTGCATCCACGCATCCAGCAGGCGCGAACTCAGCTTGCTCGGTCCGATCATCCCGAACGTACACACGACAAAGGCGTCCGTTGCCAGTCCCAAACGTTTTCGTGCTGCGGCGCGTACGCCCCCCCCTGCCTGCGGGATGGCTGCGCGCAACTGCGGCACGATCCGCCAATGTTGCGCAACTTCGTTGCCGTACCAATGCGCGGCAAGCGCCGTTGCGTATTGGGAGTGCACCACAACCTGCAAAGCGTTTTCGACCACGGGAAGGTTCGCCGGATACCGCCAAATACTGTCCGCGGTCTCCTGCTGACAGGCCTTGTACTTCAAAGCTGCATAGCCGTGCGAGCGATAGAGATACTCATCCCACATTGACGTGCGCGCTCCCGTATAGGAGAGGTGCGCAACTATCCCGCTCAGGAAGAAATCGTGAAGCACGGCAACACCGGGGTATCGGCCGATGAGGTCGAACATATGGGTGTGGAAAGTAGAGTTGCCGAACTGATAAACGATGCGATCGAAATCAGCGGCATGCTCGGCGAACCAATCCACGCCTCGCGCATCGATTCCGGGCGGGACCTGCGCGGACTTCCACTCTGGCGTGATAGCGGTGATCTGATAGTGCGGCTTCAAGGCAGGCAACAGCTCCGCGCTGTAGTCGGAAATGCCTGAACGCTCTGGCGGCAAGGGACTGACATAGGCTAGGCGCGGCAGCGAACGGCGCGCGACACTGTCTGCGACACGATTGGCTACCGCTAGCTCGAAGGCAGCGAGCGCGGTGCGCGCCGTGCTCTCCCAGTTGAATCCCGATGCACGCCGGCGACCATACTCAGCTAGCTCTGCAGCCCACGCACGATCCTCCAAGGCTCGCGCCATGACCTTCCGTATCGAGTCGACATCCAGTGGATCGAACAGCGCATCTTCCCTTCCGACGACTTCCGGAAGGCTGGAAACTGCTGAGGCGATGACTGGCGCCCCGCACGCCATCGCCTCCAGCGCAGGCAATCCGAAGCCTTCGTGCCAAGAAGGAAAAACGAAAACGTCGCAGCTGGAGTACAACGCAACCAGATCGTCGTCGCTGACGTAGCCGGTCATCACCAGCTCGTCATTGCGCAACCCCGCGTCTGCGGCAATCTGGGCGAACAGCACGCGGTGATAATCCGAAATCCGGCATACGATTGCGAGCTGTCGGCCATTGCGCAGATGCTCTGGCAGACCTGCATAGGCCTGTATGAGCCGCTCCACGTTCTTGCGCACATCGATGCCACCGGCATACATCACCATGCCATCGTGGATGCCATGCTTGCGCTTGATCTCGTTCGAAGCGCGACGGGGTTGAAATGCCACGTCTACGCCCGAGGACATGTTGACGATACTGGCGGGCGTCCTGCCCAGCAATTCCAATCCCTCCTCGCGCGAGAACGCCGATACCGAAAGCAATAGGTCAGCGTGACGCAAATCCTCCAGTTTGCGTTCGTACCAGGCCTCCATAAGAGGATCGGCCAAGTAGATCTGCCTGTGCACGAGCGGAATCAGATCATGTAGCGTCGCACTCTCAACGTAGTTCCTCGCCTCGGCGGGCAAGATCGCGGTGCTAGCATTGTCGCCGAATCCCTCAAACACGCTCGGCGTATGAACGATGTCCGCGCCCAACGACTCGAAGAACTGCTGCCGCAGCGCACGAGCCACCCTCTCACGCTCACCACCGGCGCGCCCATCACAGGGCGCTGGTGTTTGCCATGCCACAAAGCGGATCTCGCCACCGCTCTCGCGCAAAGCGGCTTTGACACGCTCGGCCTCGACAGGGAAAGCACCGTTCAGCGCGACCACGAGTTCATGCCGCCCGTCGACCAACCGCGCTAGCGCACGAGTGAACTCCAACGAAGAACGGCCAATTCCCTGCCTTCCATTTGCAGCCTGACAGGCCTGCAGGTCCAGTACGATTCGCATGTTCAGGCACTCTCCCTGCCTTCATCCTTCCGGCTTTCCAACCCGACTCTCACCGACAACACCGCCGCCCGACGCGAAATGATTCCGTGCGCAGGTACGGTCGCGCGAGCCACCGACGGTGCTGGAGCAACGCCGATCAGCCCCGCCCCCTGCAGGAACCGTTGCAGCCTGCTTGCCAGGCGCGGATGCAGGGACACTATCAGTCGCCCGTAGCGGCGCGCACCCGGGAGCACGAGCATCCTGCGTGCCACGCGTACCGCCATCGGGCGTAGCCGGATCTTTGCCTTCAACTTCCACTCGCTCAATCGCAGATTCGCCGAGCGCAACGGCGCGGTCATGCGCCAGGAGCGGCTTGCCTTGATGATGGCGATCTCTTCTTGCAAGACCTGAATGGCGCGGCTTTGCGGTCCATGGAGGACTTCCTCGCGTAGAGAAGCCAGTTCGACATCGAATCCGTCTGCGCGATGTCCAGCCCGGCTCACCTGCACGACCAACTCTGACATCTGCTCTATCGCCACCTCGGTGCTTTGGCGGTGCGCGGCAAGAATTTCGGCCTGCATCGAACGAATACCGTCGAAGATTTCTTCGCGCAATTGCGAGAACTGGCTCTCGATACCTGCACGTTCTGCTCGGATACTTGCCTGCTCGTCTCGGATATTAGCCTGCTCCGCTCGGATGTCGGCCTGCTCGGCCCGGATGCCACCCTGATCCAGCCGCAATCCCTGCAATTCATCGTGCAGCTGATCAGATCGCTTGTTGGCGGCCAGGCGGACTTCTTCCTTCTCGCTCCAAGCCAGAGAGCGTTCGCGCTTTTCACGCTGTACGGCTTCGAACTCAGCCGTTTCAATCTGTGCGCGCAGATGTTTCGCATGCTGTAGCTGAAGTTGCGACGCCTGCTCCAGCAGAGCGAGCCATATCCCGGGATCCATGCCCAGATCAATGCCAGAGTCTTCGGGTTGATTCCAATGAGCGTCGAACTTTGCCGCCATCAACTCGAACGTCCACTGGGATAATGGACGCTCGAAAAGATTCGACGCCCACGCTTGCAGCGCGGGCGACAGGCTGCCAGGACTGAGCGCCACGCGCCTAAGCGGATCTGATAAAGCGATTTCGCCACTGACGAGCTCCTGAGCGAAGATCAGGAAGCACAAATGGACATCGTATGGCCATAGGCAATCCCGGGCGTCAGCGCTGACCGCCCCATAGTCGATCAGTCTCGGTTCGCCGTGATCGTCCGCCAAGACATTCCAGACGCGGAGGTCGCTGTGGAAAAGTCCTTGCGCTTCCAGTGCAGCCAACTGCCCAATGAGCTCTGCAAGGATCCTGCCACGCGCAGTGACATCCAACTCGTCGAGAACTTCAGATAACAGCCGCCCCGGAATCATTTCCCGGATCAGCCACTTCTCCCCATGTGCCTCTGCAGACTCCAACAGCCGCGGCAGACGCATACCAGGCAAACCTTTGCCAAGCACCTCCGCTTCGCGGTCCAGTTCATTCCGATTGGCATCGCCAAGCTCGCCTTCGACAACGAACTTCTTCGCCATCAAAGGCGCGGCGAAATAATACGCGCGCGTGCCACGATGAACGTCCTGGGCCCGATCATGGGAAATCTTGCGGCTGCTCTCGAACTTCACTGCACGCCCACCCAGATACCAAGTGTCGGCGCTGGCCATGTATAGCGGGCGCTGGATGTCCGACAGATGAGTGGGGAATCTGCCCAGGCACCGAACGAAGGCAATTCCCTCGAGCAGGGTGGAAGGCTCCTCCGGCTGGGCTGGAGCCCAGTAGAGCGGCTCGCGAGCCAAAGCCATCTCGGCCAGCAGGCATGCACCGCTCGCAGCCACCCGCTGGAGCAACGCTTGTACGAAAGGCGCGCCATGCAGGTAAACAAGGTGATGGAAGACGCTGAGGCCAAGCACCAGATCATACTGACCTGGCTGGAGGGATTCGATGATCGCCTCGATTCGCTCGACTTCGAACGTCGCCAGTAAATGCGGATTCTCACTACCCAGCTGCAGACATACCGCGATGTTGGCTTCGAGATAATCGATGCCGCGCACCCGGGCGCCACGTCCGGCCAGCGACAAGGAGAAGTAACCCTGCGCGCAGCCGAGATCCAGCACGTTGAGCGGGCGCCCCTTGAGTTCGGCCAAGGCATCGTGCAATCGCAGAACCTCGTCCAGCCGCCGATCCTGCGCACGCGATGCGTGCGCGTCGTACTGCGGATAGCCGAGGATGGGCTGGTAGATCTCCGGCAGCTGCGAAACCAGTTCGTGAATCGGACTGTCGGGCTTAGCCATGGGTGTACTCCCCGATACTGAACTTGGCCTGCAGATCGACGAGGCCGGAGAAGGCGCGCCCCGCCTGAACACTTACCAGGATCGAGTCATACCTGCGGTCCAAGGGCTGGAGTTCGTGCGGCGACTCTCCTGACGAAAGACCCAGAGAAACCAGGTACACCCCTTCGTTGACATGCATCGGCAGTTCGAAACGGAACGTGTATACGTCACCTACACTGACGGGCAGGACACCCTCCACCCCGGCAGCCGCGACCGAGTTCGTGCCATACACGAAATGGCCTTCGACGGTCTTGAGGAGAAAACCAGGAACTACGCTGTCGAAAGCTTCGTCAAAACGCGCAGTGAACACGAATGCAGCATTCTGGCCGGAGCGGATCGTGTGTGGGTATCTTTCGCCACCCGCCGACACCATGAAATCGACAATCTTGGCGCCACCGCCGCCCCATCGATGCTCTTCCTTGCGGTAACCAGGACGCTCATGGAACACGTCATGACGCGTCGGCACTAGAACCTGCTCCACCTCAACTTCCGGCTGCACGCGCGAATCAGCGCGCCCGAACAGTTCGTCCAAATAGAGATTGGTGACTTCGCGAGGACTTCCATCGCGGACCACGCGGCCTCGTGAAATGTAGATCGCCCGATCGCAGTGCTTGACGACGTCGCCCACCGAGTGCGTTACGAGGATGAACGTCATGCCCTCGGACTTGTACCGCGCGATGCGCTCGAAGCACTTTGCCTGGAAGTAGGCGTCACCTACCGACAGCGCCTCGTCGACTATCAGAATATCCGGTCGGAACGCCGTTGCCACTGCGAATGCCACGCGCGACTGCATGCCGCTTGAGTAAACGCGCACGGGTTTGTCGAAGTACTCGCCAATGTCGGCGAATGCCTCGATGTCCGCCATTGCGGCCTCGATCTTGGCCTGGCTATGGCCCATCAGACCGGCGGAGTGGAAGGTGTTCTGCCGGCCAGTGAGATCAGGATTGAAACCCATGCCCAGCTCAAGGATGGCCGCGATGGTGCCGCTACGCTCGATGGTGCCTTCGCTAGGTTGCGTGGTCCCGGTGATCAGCTTCAACAAGGTGCTCTTGCCTGCGCCGTTCTTGCCGACGATGCCGACCGATTCACCAGGCTGGATGGAGAAGCTGACGTCGCGCAGCACCCACGTCTCGCTGCGTGGCTTGCTCGGGAATCCGACCCATGAGGCCATCCTCAGCCATTCACTCGACCACTGCCGATATGCCTTGCCGATACCCCTGACACTTATGCTTCCGCTCATAGCGCATCCACCATGTCGAGGCTGGCACGGCGAAACATGAACAGCGCCACTAGAAGGAGGCCGAATGACCAGACCATCAGCCAGAACAGGTCACCCCAAAGTGGCGGCCTACCGTAAACCAGTACGTTCTGGTAACTCGTCACCAATGGATAAAGCGGATTCAAACCGAACCATCGACGATAGTCAGGGGGCAAGATGGACAGGTTGTAGACAATAGGCGTCATCCAGAACAGCGCCTGGAGCACCACTGGAACCACCTGTCCAACGTCGCGCATCGATACATTCATGACCCCGAGGATCATGCCGATGCCTAACGAAAGCATTAGGGTCAGAACTATCAACAGCGGCAACCACAAAACTTCGGGCCCCGGGAAGTAGCCAAGTAACGCGAACACTCCGAAGATAGCCAATAGCAGCAAGAAATTATTGACCAGCACGCTGCCAGCCAGGATCAACGGCAAGCAGATGCGTGGAAACGCAATCTTCTTCATCAGGTTGCCGTTGTCCACGAACAGCGTCACGCCACGAGAGATCGTCTCCGAAAACAAGGACCACGCGAGGGTGCCCGACATGAGGAATAACGCATAGGCATACTTGCTCTCGATGCCTGGCAGCTTCGCCGACAAGACCTCTGAGAGGATCAAGGCGAAGATAAGCACCTGCGCCAGCGGATGGACAATCATCCACAAGGCCCCGAGTTTGCTACGGACAAACCGGACCTTCAGATCATTCTTGATGGAAGAAAGTATGAAGAAACGATATCTCCAAACTGCACTGATCATGTCACGCATTGGACATTCCAATCCTATTTTCTTTTATCTGAGCCAGGCGCTCCGATAGACGGAGCGCGGCCTGCGCAGGGGCCAATTTTTCGAGAACCGAGCGCCGCGCCCGATCTCCGAGCTCCCGTGCGCCCGATGGATCTTCAAAAAGCTTCCGCATCGCCTGAGCGGCGCTTCCGACGCAGGGCTCGGCCCAAACGGCGCCGGGCGGATGCGGGTACTCGCCCTCACCCACTTTCACCAAACGATAATCGACCAGACAAGCCGTGTCGGCATCCATGAATTCCAGGTTGCCGGACCATGCGGTTGCTACGACTGGTTTCGCCAAGGCCATGCACTCGGCCAGCCCAAGGCCGAAACCCTCGGCGCGATGCAGGGATACGTACGCATCGCAGCAACGCTGCAATGCGTTGAAATGGGCGCGATCAATAATGTCGTCCCGAATCAGTATGCGCGGATCGGCGGCGGCATACTCGAGCAGCACTTTGAGCTTGTCGGGATAAAGGTAGCCATTGCTGGTCTTCACCAACAGGCGAACCTGCTCGTTCCCTCCCGGGAATGCTTCGGCAAAGGCTTTCACCACAGCATAGGGGTTCTTGCGCTCGATCCAGGAATGGAAATCGAATGAAGTCAGAAAGATGAAGCTGTCTTGATCGAGGCCGAAATCCGCTCGCTGCAGTCCGCTGTCGGCAACCGAAGACAGCGGCAAAGGCACCCGCAGCACGGGCTTGTCGGTCACCCGCCGGAACGCATCCTCAATGAAGCCCGTGGCCACCATGATTTCGTCCACGCGCCGCACCGCCGGCATCCACTCGGCTGGAACCTCTTCAAGCTCCCAGAACCAGCAGGCGATGATGTACTTGCCGGCCAGCTTGTCCCGACCGACTTTCTCCAGCGCGAGCTCGAGGAAGTCTGGATTCACGAAAACAAGAGTGACGTCGTGCGGCAACGTCTCATCTACCCATTCGGCCAGACTGTCGTCTGCGCGGCCGTGCGGCAGATCCAGATCCACATCATGCAGGCGCACATCGATGCCCGCATCGATCAGCGCCCGGATGTAGAGTCTCGCCGCTTCGGCCAAACCGAACTGGCCGCGTATGAATCCGATGACGTTGAGGCCCGCCCTGTCATCGCGCCTCGCCGGCAAGAAATGCGCGGGGGCTTCGGGCGGCGCGATTTCCCGCTCCCAAGCGGCAGTACGGGGGAATCGCATCCCCTCGTTGGCTCGCGAGATCAGGGAGTCAACGACGTTACGTCGCAGAGCGGCAGGGAATAGACTATAGAGTGAGCGCAGAAGCCCGCTTCGGCGCACCCACGCCGACAATTGCAGCAGGCGCAAGCTGCCATCCTGATTGTTCCCCGTTGACTTCATGCCGATGCACTCGTCACTACGAGAGCACTCATCCGAGCGCCCCATCCAGATCCGCTCGCAAATCGCCCACATCCTCCACCCCCACGCTCAAGCGCACCAGCGCATCGCTGATGCCCAGCTGGGCGCGGCGCTCGACCGGGATCGAGGCATGGGTCATGACCGCCGGGTGGTTCACCAGGCTTTCCACGCCGCCGAGCGATTCGGCCAGCGTGAACAAGTGCGTGCGCTCGCACAGTTGGCGCGCCGCCTCGAAACCGCCCTTCAGGACGATAGACACGATGCCCCCGAAACCCTGCATCTGCCGTTTGGCCAGTGCGTGCTGCGGATGCGATTCCAGCCCCGGGTAGATGACTTTCCCGATCGCCGGATGCGTTTGCAGCCACTGCGCCAGCACCAGGGCGTTGTCGCAGTGCGCGCGCATGCGCAACGGCAGGGTCTTCAACCCGCGCAACGCCAGGAAGCTGTCGAACGGGCCTTGCACCCCACCGACCGAGTTCTGCAGGAACGCCAGCTTGTCGCCCAGCTCGGCGTTGTCCCCGACCACGGCGATACCGCCGACCATGTCCGAATGGCCATTGAGGTACTTGGTCGCCGAGTGCACGACGATGTCGGCGCCCAGTTCCAGCGGACGCTGCAGCATCGGCGAGGCGAACGTGTTGTCGACCACGACGATCAGCCCGTGCTTGCGCGCGATCGCGGCGACTGCCGCAATGTCGACGATCTTCAGCATCGGGTTGGTCGGCGTCTCGATCCAGACCATCTTGGTGGCCGGGGTGATCGCCGCCTCGAAGGCCGTCACGTCGGTCAGGTCGATGAAACTGAAATCCAGACCGGCGCTGCGGCGGCGCACGCGCTCGAACAGCCGGAAGCTGCCGCCGTACAGGTCATCCATCGCTACCACGTGGTCGCCGCTGTCCAGCAGCTCGATCACCGTGGAGGTGGCCGCCATGCCGGAGGCGAAGGCGAAACCGCGGGTTCCGCCTTCCAGCGCCGCGATGCAGCGCTCGTAGGCGAACCGGGTCGGATTGTGCGTGCGCGAATACTCAAAACCCTGGTGCTCGCCCGGGCTGGACTGGGCGTAGGTCGAGGTCGCGTAGATCGGCGGCATGACCGCCCCCGTCGTGGGGTCGGGCGCTTGGCCGCCGTGAATCGCCAAGGTGGAAAGCGAGAGTGGGCGGCCGTCCTGGCTGCGGTTATTGCGGTCCGACATGGCTACTTCCATAGAGGAACGGGATTCTAACAATGGGGCGTGACCCGCCCGCCAGACGAATCTTGACGGGCGTCACATTATTGAACGCGCCGCCGCAGATAGTTCAACAGGTCGATGCGGGTGATCAGGCCCAGGAATTCCTTGCCATCCATGATGATGGCGACCTGGCCGCGGTCGAACACCGGCAGCAGGGCCTCGATCGGCGATTTGACGTCCAGGCGGTCCAGCTTGCTGACCATGGCCGTCGCCACCGGGTCGCGGAAGCGCAGCTCGTCGCCGTAGACATGCAGCAGCACATCGCTTTCGTCGACGATGCCGACCAGTTCGCCCTCGTCGATCACCGGCAGCTGGGAGACGTCGTACAGCTTCATGCGCTGGTAGGCCGTCGTCAGCAGGTCGCGCGGACCGACCACGACCGTGTCGCGCGCCTGGTACGGGCGCAGGATCAGATCCCGCAGGTCGCCGTACTGGGGTCGCTCCAGGAAGCCGTTGTCCAGCATCCAGTAGTCGTTGTACATCTTTGACAGGTATTTGTTGCCGGTGTCGGGCACCAGCACCAACACCTTCTTCGGCGTGGTCTGTTCGCGGCAGTATTTCAGCGCCGCGGCCAGCAGCGTGCCGGTCGACGAACCGCCGAGGATGCCTTCCTTTGCCAGCAATTCGCGCGCGGTGTGGAAGCTCTCGGCATCGGTGATCGCATAGGCCTTCTTGACCCGGCTGAAATCCGAGATCGAGGGCAGGAAGTCTTCGCCGATGCCTTCCACCAGCCAGGAGCCCGACTTGTCGTTGAGCCGGCCGTCATTGATGTATTCGGCCAGGATCGAGCCGACCGGGTCGGCCAGCACCAGTTCGGTCTGGGGCGAGGCCTTGGCGAAGGCGCGCGACAGGCCGGTCATGGTGCCCGAGCTGCCGCAGCCGAACACGATCGCGTCCAGCGGGCCGTCCATCTGGGCCAGGATCTCCGGACCAGTGCCGAACTCATGGGCGGCGGGGTTGTCCGGGTTGCCGAACTGGTTGATGAAATAGGCCCCTGGGGTCTCGGAGGCGATCCGGGCGGCCAGGTCCTGGTAGTACTCGGGGTGCCCCTTGGCCACGTCGGAGCGGGTCAGCACGACCTCGGCGCCCATCGCCTTGAGGTTGAAGATCTTCTCGCGGCTCATCTTGTCCGGCACCACCAGGATCAGCCGGTAGCCCTTCTGCTGGGCGACCAGGGCCAGGCCCAGCCCGGTGTTGCCGGCAGTGCCCTCCAC